>Ga0209540_10001507_pt1 | contig 17503 bp, 12 predicted proteins | sample BarGraIncu01121A_FD_184501 | JGI IMG/M metagenome (GOLD analysis project Ga0209540, IMG submission 184501) | Arctic peat soil microbial communities from Barrow, Alaska - Barrow Graham LP Incubations 011-21A (SPAdes) (version 2) | ecosystem: Environmental > Terrestrial > Soil > Wetlands > Peat... | reverse complement strand
TATTCAGTTTTACAAAAATAATATTGTGTTCCTTTCCAGGTCAAAGAATGAAAGGAAAATGACACCAAACCAGATCTCTTTCGGAGCTGTTGAGGCATATTATGCGTCAGTAGAGGATTCAGTCACTGGCAGACACATGATCTTCTCTCCTGTTTCTTCTTTTTCATTTCCCTGTGAAGCAATGACTTTCAGTCGTGATTATAATACCGTCTATTTTACTAAATTTCCGAAGAAGGGAAAAAAGGAAAAAATTTTCATGGGTAAGTTGATCCCGAATAGCACAAACCCCAGTGGACTGGCTTCAGAATTACAACCCCTCGATTTTTGCAAAGATAATTTCAACTATTCCCATCCCGCTTTATCGGCCGATGAGAGTATGATGATTTTTGCCTCAGACAGGGAGGGGTCTTTAGGTGGAATGGATCTTTTTATCTCACGAAAAGTGGGTGATCATTGGTCCACGCCCGAAAATCTGGGAAATAATATCAATACAACCGGAAATGAATTCTTTCCATTTCTGGATTCGGATAACAATCTATTCTTCTCTTCCGACAAGCTGCCCGGATATGGTGGTTATGATATCTTTACATGTAAATTCAACGGATCGGGCTGGGACAACCCGGTAAACCTCTCAACCCCAATAAACTCAGGTCAGGATGAAATTGCATTTACTATTAATAATACAAATGGGAAGTCAGCTTTTTTTACCCGGAGGCAGAGATTGGGAAAAGCTGAGATGCAACTGTTCAGGGTTACTTTAAAACAAGGAATAGATAATCAAAATCTATTAACTATTTCGGAAGTTTATAATGGGAAATACGGTTCAAATATTGAACCTGCAATTGCCACCATTAAAAGTGAGATTAAACAGTCTGAAATAGCACTTCCAAAAACAAAGACAGGGACAGAAATAAATAAAACTGATGTGGCAAAAGTTACTGAACCATCTCAGCCTGTTAAAAGTGCACCTGAAAAAGATAAAATCAAATCTGAAACAAAAGTTACCAAATCAGATAATGCTATCGCTAAATCTGATACTAAGGTCGCACCAGCTGACAAAAAGGTTGCCCTTAATAAGGCTAATTTACCTATACCAGTTGAACAAAAGAACATTGTTGTTTACAGAGTACAGCTTCTCCCCAGTACCAGTCAAAAAAATTCCAAAGAAATTGTTCTCAATGGTACAAGCTACAAATTGGCCGAATATGTTTATCTCGGGGCTACCAGGTATACTATAGGTGAATTCAACAAGGTTTCCCTTGCTACGGCTTTGCAAAAGATCTGCAGACAATCGGGTTATCCTCAGTCATTTGTTGTGGCATTCAAAAACAATGTCAGGTCATTAGATCCTGAATTATTTAAGTAAATTAGGGGAATTGGTATTCAGCAGGATAAGTTGATGAATATGCCGGATCAGATAAATACTAATTTATCCTTAACTATAACATCTTCATCGTTTGTTCCATAAAGTTTTATACCGATGCTGGGTATTGCAAACTGCAGAACATCTGCTAAAGGGAAAAAAGCGTCTTTTATATCTTCAAACTCTTCCATCTCATCAAATTCATCTAATGGCAGATAGAGGTGAAAAATCAGAACATAATCAGGTTCATTAATTCCAACCAATACTCTGAATATTTTAGATAGCCACAATGAGGATGATGTATTAAAGTACTCCAGATTAAGTCTGAGATTTGTTGTTGGTTTTGCGTGTTGGGTATAGTCTGTCACCCATTTGAGGATAGGTTCATAAACTTTTGCAGCATTCTCCGGAATTGATTTTCCCGAAAAAATAAAGTCACCAGTCAATGGATTCAGTTCAATTTGTGGAGTCTTAGGTGTTTCTTCAAGTATTAAACTCTGAAAATCTTTCATTATAGTTGTTTTAATGACCTTAAAACAGTGCGAAATTATCTTTCAATTAATGTTTGTAAATTTAAAGCTAACTTTTACAAGTTGTAAAATCTTAATCAAAATCTGAATACCAATCATCAATTAAATGGGCCTCTTCATAAATATAATCAGGCTTGGATGATATAAACGGTTATGCTTTCTTCAATTACTTTCTGCCATTGTGAAAGGTTCTCCACACTTTGAAAAGTTCGATGCTAAGAAATGAAGCCATTTCAGTAAAATTAAGATTTTTCAAGTCGGAAAATTCCGTTATCAGAGGTAAAATAATTAAAAAATTGGATGCAAATATCCTCTACTCGAATATTAATGGCAATTTTCATCCAAATTTTGCCATCATTGGTCAAAATGTCATTGATTGATTTCAGATACAGATTACAGTACAAAACAGCATTTATATGTCTCATTTTATGATCTTTACTATTTGTAATAGTATAGAAATATCAAATTGACTAAAAATCGCTTATAAATTTCGCCCATTTTTGACAAACCATAGCTTTTCAGTTATCAATGAGACATTTCTATTGATGTAACTTAGTTATTCATTGATTTGACAAAAATCCAAAATACCATATTTTCTCACTGAATGGGTTTTTCCTATTGACTGAGATCATCATAATGACTAATTTTATTTTCTGAAGATAAAGACAATTTTGATGAGAAACAGTATTACAATAGACAAACTGGATGTTATTAATAATCAAAGAATTAATACTCTGGTCAATTTAGGCGGCTCTTCAATAGATTTGGGAGGGAGTAATCCTGTTCTTAGAACTCTCACGAATGAAGAAGGTGAGAGCTTTGCTAATTATATTGAACAGCTTGACCTGGCAAAAGATCCTAATTTGGTTGTTCTTTCTTCACTGCACCATTACTATTATGATGCCGAAGAAATGATCAATGTCAAAACGGTCATCAATTTAAAGGAACTTAATCAGATAAAGCAACTTAAAGATTTTCTTCATTCAATCTTTCATATTCTTCCACCTGACTGTAATTTAATTGGTTGTTTTGTAAACAATAAAAAGCAGAGTGGTTTTATTTTAAACACCAGTCCCTCGGACTCTTATTATAAAAGGAATTCTGATGCTATCGAAAAGGGTATTGCATCAAGCAGTCCATTTTTGAACATGATTTATAATATGATTGATTCAAAAACAAATAAGTATATGTCGGAACGGAGTGTTTCTATGCTCCTTGTGGAACATGGTTTTAAAGTTCTGGATATGACAGAGCATGATGGACTAACTTATTTCTGTGCACAAAGCCTTAGGACTGCTGATAATTGAATATAAAGCCACGTGTTTTTTACGATTTTTTATCGTCTAATCAGAACTAATTTTGCAATGAAGTTTTCCTGATTATGGATTTTTTTAGTTACCTCGAGCGTCATAAGATAATTCCATTCTTAAGAAAGTGGAAGCTTACAGGTATTTTACTGGGTTCTATTGACGTCCTGGCAATTGCTCTGGCTTTCCAGTGCTCATTCTATTTAAACTATCATTCTGATGAAACTTTCTTTTTCCTGCAAAGCAGATCACTTAAGCTTTTCATATTGGTGTTGCCTGTATGGCTGGTTATCCTCTATCTGATTCAGGTATCTGAAATCCCAAGGACTAAACGATACAAGGTCTTATTCTATCAATATTTTCAATCTACAGTTCTTATTCTTGTCCTTCTTTTAATCATATATTTTGTATTCAAACTCTATCTGATCTCCCGGTTGTTCCTCCTGGAATTTGCTGTATTTGGATGGCTATTCCTGTTTGTTGCCAGATCATTGGAATATAAGGCATTCAAATCATACAGGGCGAAAGGATATAACTATATTAACATCGTATTAATTGCAGATGACTATTCCATGCCTTTTATAGAAAGTCTTATTGTGAACAAGGAATGGGGATACAGAATAATTGCAATTTTTACCGGATCAGTCCGGCTAAAGGAGAAGTATGAAAAAGCCATAATCCTGCTCCCGGATGAGTATCTGGGGGTACTGAATGACCTTATGGAGGTTGACATAATAGACGAAGTACTCTATTTCAAAACCAAGGTGATTCCTTCAGAAGTCAGAAATACAGTGAGATCGTGCGAGGAATTAGGAGTGGTATTCAATCTGAACTATACCGATCAGAATAATAAACTAACAAACGCAATAAAAACTATTATCGGGAACCAGAAGTTTCTTACATTTATTAATATCCCACATAATTCATTTGCTCTTGCGATCAAGAAGATAATGGATATCAGCATATCCGTTCTTATGATAATATGTCTGTCTCCGGTATTGCTAGTTATTGCTATCCTCATAAAAATGACCTCTAAAGGGCCAATAGTATTCAAACAGGCAAGGGTGGGATTGAGAGGACGTCAGTTTAATCTCTTCAAATTCCGCACTATGGTTGTCAATGCTGAAAAGTTAAAAAAGAATCTCGAAGGTGAAAATGAGATGGACGGACCTGTATTTAAAATTAGAGATGATCCCCGTGTTACAAATATCGGGAAATTTCTGCGTAGAACTGGATTGGATGAATTGCCTCAGCTTTTTAATGTTCTTAAAGGTGAGATGTCTTTGATTGGCCCACGTCCTCCCCTTCCCACTGAAACGATACAATACAAACGCTGGCAACTGAGACGACTTTCTGTTAAACCCGGTCTATCATGTTTCTGGCAGATCAAACCCGACAGGAATAATATTAAGTTTGAAAAATGGATGGAATTGGATTTAGCATATATAGATAATTGGTCACTTCGATTAGATTTTATAATTTTGCTGAAAACTATTAAGACAGTTTTCCAGAGAACAGGTTTATAATTTTTTCATAAATATAACTTATGTCAAAAAGAATGAAGTTTAGTTTTTATAAAGCAGCTGTTATTGTAATAATGATTTTTACTGCGTCATGTGTCCCTACAAAAGAGTTAAACTATTTCAACGATCTTAATGAACTTGAAGAACCTGGAGTTAATCCAAGGACCCAGAAGCTGATTATGCCATTTGATAAACTTTATATTAAAGTAATTAGTATCGATCCGCAGACCAGCCAGATATTTAATGCAACTGAAGAAATGCGTAGCGGTAGTAACACTGGCATTCTCGGCTACCTCGTGGATGAATCAGGTAATGTAAACTTCCCTTTTGTTGGTAATATAAATGTAGTTTCTCTTACAACTGCACAGGCTTCAGAGAAAATTCAGAAAGCGATGAGTGATTATGTTTCCAATACTTCAATAACTGTTAAATATATTGATAACCAGGTCACAGTTATGGGTGAGGTTCAGCGCCAGGGAGTCTTCCCTTTTACCCAGGATAAGCTCACCATTTATGAAGCTTTAGGACTTGGCGGAGGACTTACTCAATATGGTGACCGTAAAAAAGTCATTCTGATCAGGAATGAAGGTACCAAAATAATGCATTACCGTTTAAATCTGTCTGATTCAAAGATAGCAAGCAAGGACTATTATTATATACTTCCTAATGATGTGATTATCGTTGAGCCTTTGAAAGCTCTCTCTTCAAGTTATCAGAATATTACTTATACAACAATTCTCAGTTCTATCACAACTCTGATTGCCATCCTTCTTTTCACAAATGTTAAATTTTAAAAACTATTTTAATAAATGTCAAATCAAAAAGAATCAACGTCTGAAGCTTATAATATCAAGGAATTCATATTAACAGCTTTACCTTATAAATATTTCTATTTAGCCAGTTTTGTGGTCTGTTTGTCTGTTGCTTTTATGATTAACAAATTTTCACCGGTAGTCATCAAAGTAAATTCCATAATCGGACCTATTGAAGATAAACATTCTTCATTACGGGGAACTAACAATCTTTTCAGCGGAATTGGAGATTATTCTCAGGTAAGGAACCTTGAAAACGATATTAACAGTCTGTCTTCGTTTAGTCTGGTCTCTACAACTATAAAATCGCTGAATCTTGAGGTTGGATATTTTACAGATAAAACCAATATTTTAGGTCACCCCAGTCAGATTTATCTGGGATCTCCCTATACTGTAAATATTGATAAATCGCACGTACAACCAATTAATGCCAGGTTTTATATTAAATTTTTTGATGATAAGTCTTTCAGATTAAGATCCTCAGAAAAAGAAGTTTCGCTTTACAATTATGTTGATAACATGATTGAAGGCAAACACAATGTTCTTAAAATCGACACAATATGCAAATTTAATGAAACTATAGGTAATAAGAATTTTAAATTCTCGGTATCCCGAAATAAGGATCTCTATACGATAGGTACAAAAAATGAAAATCTTTTATATTTCGAGTTTTACCATCAGGACTTACTTTCACAACAGTATCTTAAAAGACTTAAAGTTGAACCTGTCAGTGTCAAGTCTTCATTAATAAAGGTCTCTTTTCAGGGAGAAAACATCGGATTGACAATTGACTTTTTAAACAACTACCTTCAGGCTTATTTAGACGAGGATCTTTCAAAAAAGAATAAAATCGCGAAGAGTACTATTAATTTTATCGATTCGCAAATTTCTGAAATATCGGATTCTCTCTCGAAGTCTGAATCCAAATTAAAGGATTATCGATCGAGCAACCAGGTTACTAATCTCAGTTATCAGGGACAGCAAGCTTTGGAACAGATGACAAGAATTGAAGCGGACAGGTCGACCCTGCAGGTACAGGAGAGATATTATAAGTACACCCTGGATTATTTCGAGAAGAACAAAGATGTGGCCGGCCTTGCTCCTCCTTCTTCAGCAAATGTCAATGATCCATTAATGAACTCACTTGTACTTGAACTTCAGTCACTTAATAATCAAAGGTCAAGCATATTAAGCAATAATTCCGAGAAAAACCTCTTCCTGGGGCAGATCGAAAATAAGATCAAATTACAGAAGCAGCAAATTATTGAGACTGTGACAAATAACCTGAATACGCTGAATCTTTCTCAGAATGAACTGAACTACAGGGCTGAAAAACTTTCAGGGGAGATTTCAAAGCTGCCAAGAACTGAACTTAATATGGTCAGTATGCAGCGTAAATTTAATCTCAGTGATGCTATCTATACTTTTCTGCTTCAGAAGCGAGCTGAAGCAGAGATCACAATGGCTTCAAATATTCCTGATTATGAGATAATGGAACCCGCACGCGAGACCTCAAAAGCCATCCTTTCACCCAGGAGAATGATTAACTACTTATTAGCACTTTTCCTTGCGTTTATGGGTCCCACAATATTCATTCTTCTAAAAAACTACTTTAACGAAAAGGTAACCTCCGTCTCTGATATACAGCATCTAATAGACCGCCCTGTTTTTGGAATAATTTATAGCAATTTGTATAAAACCGAAGCTGTTGTATCTGAATTTCCCGGCTCTTCAATAGCAGAATCATTCAGAAATCTACGCAGTAGTTTATTCCTGAGACTAAGATCGGAACCATCAAAAGTAATTTTAGTTACCTCTGCTCAACCAAGGGATGGAAAAAGCTTTATCGCTTTTAACCTGGCGGCTTCAATAGCATCTGTAGGTTATAAAACAATTATTCTGGATTGCGATTTACGAAGACCGACTCTTCATATGAAGTTCAAGGAAAGTAATTCATCAGGTCTTTCAATCTACATGGACAATCAAGCCTCTAAAGAAGATATAATTCATAATACCACTGTTAAGAATCTTTCTTTTATACCTGCCGGTCCCCAATTGCCAAATCCCTCAGAATTAATGGAGGCAGGCATTCTTGATGACCTGATAATATATCTTAAAAGCAAATATGAGTATATAATTCTTGATACAACACCCGCCGGCATTGTTGCTGATGCTCTCCTGATAATGAAACATGCATCAGAGATTCTTTTGGTATGCAGGAATAATTATACAAGGAAAGACGTATTTTCTGAAGTTATTAATAATCTTCTGACAAATAAATTTACCAATTATAATATTGTTTATAATGATCTGGATTTAAAAAGAAGTAAGTACGGAGCTTATAATAGCTATTATCACAAAGAATAAAATATTTGATCCTGTTTTCCTATTTATCTATTTAACTTGTTTACAATTTTATCTATGGAGCAAGACATTAGTACGATCAAACAGAAAGTTAATCAGTATGTTATACAGCAAACCTTTGCTGAAAAACATAAAATTCAAGATGATTCCTTAATCTTCAAAGAGGGATACTTTGATTCAATGGGATTTATAATGTTAATCACATTCATAGAAGATGAGTTTGCATTTAAGACCAGTGATTCTGATCTTATAGAGGAAAACTTTGAATCTATCAATGCAATTACTTCTTATATATTAAGAAAAAAAGGAAACCAGTAGTGTAAATTTCTACTTACCTAACTTAACAAAGATGTGCGGAATAGTCGGAATTTACAATAGTACGAACACCTTGCAAAGTCCTGAAAATCTATTGCGAAGGATGCTCGCCCGTATTCAATACCGGGGACCTGATGAACGCGGTATTTATATTAATAATCATGTTGCTCTGGGCAGTGTCCGTTTAAGCATTATTGATATTCAATCCGGACAGCAGCCGCTATCCTCCAGAGATGGAAAATACTGGATTGTATTTAACGGAGAAATTTTCAATTATATTGAGCTAAAAGCAGACTTAAAGCGTCTTGGATACTTTTTCAGGACTGAAAGTGATACGGAAGTGTTACTTAACGCCTACCTGGAGTATGGATCGGATTGTTTGAACAGATTAAACGGACAGTTTGTTTTTGCAATATGGAATAATGAGAAAAAGGAATTGTTTATCGCCCGCGATCGGGTGGGTATACGACCTCTTTTCTACACCCAGACACAAAACACTTTTGTATTTGGATCGGAGATCAAAACACTTTTTGAACATCCGGATGTCAAACCTGAAATCGATCCGGTTTCAATGTCACAGATTTTCACATTCTGGTCCACCATCACCCCCAGAACAGTTTTTAAAAGGATCTTTGAGTTACCTCCTGGTCATTTTATGAAAATATCTCACGGACAATCAATGATTCAATCATTTTGGTCGCTCAGTTTTCCGGTTGATAAAGAAACCTGTTTTAAGGGAACCATAGATGATGCCGCTGCAGAACTGGAAAAACTATTAACGGATGCTGTCAGGATTAGGCTAAGGGCCGATGTACAGGTTGCCGCATACCTGAGCGGCGGACTGGATTCCAGTGCTACCACCGCATTGATTAAAAAGTTGGCGCCTGAAACATTACAGACCTTCTCCATTGGTTTTGAAGACGACGAGTTTGATGAAACACCTTATCAGCAGGAAGTTTCAAAATACCTGGGAACACGGCATACCGCTTTTACCTGTACCCGCCAGGATATTGGCAATTATTTTCCGCAGGTGGTGTGGCATTCAGAAATACCTATGTTACGTACAGCACCTGTACCCATGTTTTGCCTGTCAAAAAAGGTCAGGGAAAACAATATTAAGGTAGTAATTACCGGTGAGGGTGCAGATGAAATGCTGGCCGGCTATGATATTTTTAAAGAAGGCATCATACGCGAATTCTGGTCACGTCAACCCAATTCAAAATACAGACCATTACTTTTGCAAAAATTATATCCCTACCTGGCACAATTCCAGGGAAAGAATAAGAGTATGCTCAAATTCTTTTTTGGTTACCAGCTTCAGGACACTGCCTCACCATTTTATTCGCATGTACTGCGCTGGCGAAACACATCTAATATACAGAACTATTTTTCAGAGGATTTGAAATCCGATCTGAATGGTTATGATCAATATGAGGAGGTAAGAAGGATGTTACCTGCCGGTTTTGATAATTATGACCGGCTAAACAAATCGCAATGGCTTGAATCAGTGATTTTTATGTCGAGTTACCTGCTGTCTTCCCAGGGCGATCGTGTTGCTATGGCCAATTCTGTTGAAGGACGTTATCCATTTCTTGATTACCGGGTAATGGAATTTGCTGCCAAGCTCCCACCCGATTTTAAGATGCATGGGCTCAACGAAAAGTTCATCCTGAAACGTATGATGAATAACCGTCTGCCGGAAAGTGTTTTGAAACGGCCAAAACAGGCCTACAGGGCGCCCATTGCAAGCAGTTTCCTATCATCACCCGCCAGGGAATATGCAATGGATCTGCTCTCAGAACATGATATTCATCAAACAGGTATGTTCTCATTTCAGACAGTTCAAAAATTACTAAACAAGATTTCGACAGGTACAATGGTTACGGAGATGGAAAATATGGCACTTGCCGGAATTATTTCCTCCCAGCTTATTTATCACCAATATATATTAAAAGACAATTTCAGACCATCAATTTCACATTTAAATAATTGTCAGGTTATTCACGAACATAATCCAATCTATTCCTGATTAATACTTAAATCGATTATGAAAAATAAAGATAAACGGCCATTCAGTAAAGATATTCTGATTATCAATGATATAGAAGCAGAATGCAACAGGGTGGTTGCTGACCTTCGGGAAAGTGTATTTCATCAATTGAATCGTCTTGGTGGAGTGATTGGTATATCAGGTGGCATTGATTCCTCTGTTTCAATGGCTCTAGTTGCAAGAGCCCTTGGAACTGAAAATATTCTGGCTATTATGTTGCCGGAGCATGATTCAAGCAGAGACAGTGCCCTGTTCGCACAAAAGCTGGCGGATAAATTTGGTATAAAAGCCATCACAGAAAATATCACCGGAGCACTAGAGGGATTTGGATGCTACCAGCGACGTGATGAGGCTGTAAAGGCAGTTTTACCGGAGTATGATCCCTTACATTACAAGATGAAAATTGGTATCAGGAGTTCTGGTCTCTATACCAACCTTCCTCCTCTCTTTTCAGTCACAATTATTGATAGTAAGGGGAATGAACAGTCAAAGCGGGTGCCAGCACCTGAACTCAGGCAGATAGAAGCTGCTTCGAATTTTAAGCAGCGCTGCCGTATGTCTATGCTTTACTATCACGCCGAACGCCTGCACTATGCGGTTATCGGGACACCAAATAAACATGAAGTGGAACAGGGATTCTTTGTCAAAAATGGTGATGGGGGTGCTGATGTTATGCCTATCGCTCATCTCTACAAAACACAGGTATATCAACTGGCTCACTACCTGGGTATTCCAAACGAAATAATTGAGCGTACACCAACTTCCGATACTTATTCAGCTGAACAAACCCAGGAGGAATTTTTCTTCCAGCTGCCGTTTCAACAAATGGACCTGCTCTGGTATGCCTTTAAAAATGAATATGACCCGCAGGAAGTTGGAAGTATTATGGGAAGGACCGCTGATGAGATAAAAAAGGTTTTTGCAGGTTTTGAACGCAAAATAAAAACAACCGAATATCTTAGAATGCCACCTATTAGCTATTAATCTTTTATTCAGATCATGATTACGATACCTCAGCGTGTACTTGGCGAGGCACTATTATTTTCTGCCCGAAAATACCCTTCAAAAACAGCTATTATCATTAAAACAAAGGAATATTCTTATTCCAGTCTTAAAGAAAGTGCTGAAAAGATGGCCAGTCATTTAGTGATATCAGGGATCAAAAAAGGTGATCGGGTTGCTATTTATATGAATAACTCCTGGCAAAGTATCGTTTCGATTTACAGTATAACCCGATCAGGTGCAGCATTTCTGGTAATTAATCCCCAGACAAAAGCCGATAAATTACAATACATTTTAAAGGACAGTGGTGCTAAAATATTGTTCTCCGAAAGCATATTAAATAATGAATTATCGCAAGCATTAGAAGGGCCAACAGACATTCAGGAAGTAATTATTGCCGGAGATATTAACAAGATAACCAGGTTTCCTGCTATTAAATTAGTAGATTTTGAAGGAACAGTTTCAGGTAATAACCCGCCAATTGTTTTACCCAAAACAATACCTAATGATCTGGCTGCCTTAATATACACTTCCGGTAGCACAGGATTTCCTAAAGGAGTAATGATGACCCATCAATCAATGGTTTTTACTTCATGGAGCCTTATTGAATATCTGAGATTATCGGAGGACGATCGTATTCTATTGCTTTTGCCGCTCGCATTTGATTATGGATTATATCAACTACTGATGGCAATTACCGTTGGTGGCTCTCTGATTGTTGAGCAATCATTTACTTTTCAAACATCTGTTTACAAACAAATTGAGATGTATAAACCCACAGTTTTTCCCGGAGTACCAACCATCTATGCTATGATGATTGCTACCAATAAGAAAACTGGTTTGTCATTTGATTGCATTCAGAAAGTTACAAATACTGCAGCTGCTTTACCGGCAGAATTTATTCCTGATCTTAAAAAAATATTTCCTAAGGCATTAATATTTAAAATGTATGGGTTGACCGAATGTAAAAGGGTATGCTATCTTGAACCTGAACTAGTTGATATTAAAACCGGGTCGGTTGGCAAGGCAATACCCGGCACTGAAGTCTATTTATTATCCCCTGAAGGTGACCCTGTACCGCCAGGTAAAAGAGGAATTTTACACATCCGTGGCCCGCATGTTATGTTGGGTTATTGGCACAAAGAAGAACTCAGTAAGGAAATGCTGAGACAAGGCAACCTGCCAGGGGAAAGAATTCTATGCTCAAATGACTGGTTTAAAATGGATGAAGAGGGATTCTTATATTTTCTCGGCAGAACTGATGATATAATTAAAACAAGGGGTGAAAAAGTTAGTCCGACAGAAATTGAAAACGTCATTTATAAAATCTCCGGCATTAAAGAAGTTGCTGTTATTGGTATCCCTGATGAAATAATGGGAGAAGCAATAATTGCTTTTGTCACGACGCATGGTCATTTGCAGATTGGAGAAAAGGAAATACAAAAAGAATGTATGTCCAGGTTAGAACTGTTCATGGTCCCCCAACGTGTTATTTTTTTAGATGAAATGCCGAAGAGTTCCAATAGCAAAATTGATAAAAAAGAACTTAAAAAAATGTATTTTGAAAATGAATAAATCAGAACTATTTAACAGTATTAGTAATGATTTAAAAAACAGACTTCATCTACTGGAAGATAAACCGGAAGAGACAATAGAAACAACATTGAAAGCTTTGTGGTTCGCAGCTACAGGTTTTCCTGTTTCTGCTGAAGGTGCCCTTAAATTGACGATACCTGATCTGACAGAAAAGCAAATAAAAAAATTACATCAATTAATTGAACAGAGACTCAACAACACTCCTCTTGCTCATATAACAAAACGGCAAAATTTCATGGGAATTGAATTGCTTTCTGACAAAAGAGCATTGATTCCCCGGAAAGAAACCGAGTTATTGGGTAGAAGGGCTCTGGAGCTATCGAACAGAATTGCTAAATCAAAGGGCAGAATAAATGTTATTGATGTTTGCTGTGGGTCAGGAAATCTGGGTATAGCCATAGCCCATTTAAATCCCAATTGCATTGTTTATGCAACAGATCTTTCTCAGGAAGCGGTTGAACTCACTCAGGATAACATTGATTTTTTGAATTTAAGTCAACGTGTACATGTGAAACAGGGAGATTTATTGTCTGTATTTGAGACAAATGAGTTTTATGAAAAAATTGACCTGATTATTTGCAATCCTCCTTATATCCTCAGTTCAAAAGTCCAGAAAATGGATATAGAAATAGCATCTAATGAACCAGTTCTGGCTTTTGATGGTGGCATGCTGGGTATAAAAATAATTCAAAAATTAATAACTGAGGCACCTAAATTTCTGACACAAGAAGGTTGGTTGATTTTTGAAGTAGGGGTAGGACAAGGCAATTTTATCGCCCAATTATGTGAAAGGTCACAGTTATATCAACTAATTGAATCAGTTTCGGATGATTCAGGTATTAGAAGGGTGATTTTGACACAAAAATCCAAATAAAAGAATTATGGATTGCCTTCTCTTTCTTTGACTCCCGACTGATTATCTTAGAGTGTTCTTCATGTTTCCCGCTCCTTCGGTTAAGTTGGGAGTAAAATTACTACGCGCAAGTTTATTATCAAGCATTAGTCTTTTAACCAATTTGGTCAACGATGTGTTAATTCTTAATAAATTTTTTCGTAATGAGTATTTTTTTGCCGACAATCATCAGAATATAAATACCTGAATCCAGGTAAGATAAATCAAATTGTTTTAAAGTCTCTTCTTTTGATGCAGGGCCAATATAAACCTGTTTCCCTGCAAAATCTGTAATAACTACTTCACTTTTCCCATTTTGAAGTGGATTGACAAATTCAATTGAAAAATGACCATTATTTGGATTTGGATAAAGATTAAGAATTTCCGAATTAGCATCGTACTTAGAAGTAGACTTCACTTCAAATTCAATCGGGGATGAAGTAGTAGTTGCATTTAAATTGTCAGTTGCAATTGCTGTTATCGAATAGGCACCTACCTCAACATCTTTCCAGGTATATGAATAAGGAGCTGAAGTCAATTCGACAAGTTTGACCGCATTACTGTAGAATTCAACCTTATTGATAGTACCATCCGGATCAGAAGCAACAGCATCAATAGTAATTGTAGAAAGATTTTCATATTTGTTGCCTTTCCGGGGATTAGAGATTTTGACAACCGGAGGCTGATTTACAGTAGTTGTACTATTAATCACAGAAATTGATATTGTAGAAGACGTTGTTTTCGCATTTAAGTTATCAGTGGCAACAGCAGTTAATGAATAAGTACCAACTGCCACATTATTCCAGGTAAATGAATAAGGAGCTGCAGCCTTTTCACCAAGTTTAGTACTCTCATTGTAAAATTCCACTTTACTTATAGTACCGTCAACATCTGAAGCATTCGCTGTAATTGTTATAGTAGCCGGAGCTGTAAATGAGCTGCCGTTTGCAGGGGAAGTTATTGCAACAGTAGGGCTTTTATTAATACAATTATTAACTACAGGTTCTGCAGCAATAGATGCAGCCTGACCACCTGAGGCAGTCTGTAATGGATTAATTGCAGGTTTTGTGTAGGAGACTGTAACAATATCACCGTATTTTATAGTACTTGCTAATGTTAATTGAACCTTAGGCCCTGAAACAGTAACTGTATTAACTGACCTGGCTGCTGAATTAACCTGAACCGAAAAAGCTGAATCAGCAGGAACAACATTTGCCAAGCTTAAATTGTAAGTCATTTCTAAAATAGCAGGAGCAGCATTTTCTACAGCAGAACTAACATAAGAAGCATTTGTAGAATTCGCATCATAAATACGAGCTCCAACCTGCCATGTACCATTTTGATTTGTTGTTGTCGGAGATGAACCAATAACCCATGCAGCAGTTGTTGACAATCCTGCTTCCCAATCTGCTCCAAGATTTTTTCCATAATCTAATCTGGCTGCTGGAATAAAGTCAATAGTATTTATAAAATTCGGATTAACTATTATTGAATGCGTATCATATCCATGCGCTTTCCATTGTGCCCATGTAAGAGTTACTCCATCAATATTAAATGTTGGTTCTCCTGCTGAACACCAATAAACATTATAGTCACTCTCAAAATTAGTCAAACAACCAGATTCTATTTTGATCATTGGTATCTGAATCGTAGAATAAAATATATTATTAAATACTTTTGTGCCAATTGATGGGGAGGGAACAGCTCTATCCATGTTTGCAGTTATTAACAAAAGATACCATCCACTTCCATCTCCGCTATAAAATGTATTATTATAAAATTTGACTCCATTTATTCCCTTAACTCTTCCGGCAAACTTTCCATTTTTCCAGATATTATAAGCACAACCACCAGATGTAAAAGTCATATTTACTCCGGCGTCAGTTCCTGACTTAAATATTATTCCATAAGGTACTTTATCAAGGTAATTATATTTTACAATTGAATTACTATTATATCCAACGAATAATCCGTGAGTAATTATTGAAGGGGCATTAGTTCCGTTCCAAATAAATTTATTTCCGGTTATTACTTCTCTATCCAGATTATTATTTGTAGAAAGAGGTGATTCATCCCCGGCCTGAAGCATATATCCTTCAGTATTTACCGATGCAATAGAGTTATTTCGATATGTAAATACAGTAGGTACGCTTCTTGGTATATTAACTCCCGCCCAATTTCCTGATAATGTATTATTTATAAGAGTTCCTTCAATTGTGAGGGGGATCTGCGCAAATAAAAGAGATGAATTTAATGCAAAAAATATTATTATTAATACCCTTTTCATAAAGATATAATAGTCGAAAAAAATTGAACAATGATAACTATTAAACGATCAATTAATTATTTTGTTATACTAATGTAATATTTGTTTGTTTCTCTATATTTCGGTCCGGTTAAAAATAGAGTTTTTATTATAAAAGAGTTTTATCCAAAGTCATTTTTTGGCGTTAGATAATAAAGTGCTTCATGTGCCTTATTTCATTGTTATGAACTTATACCGAAATGTTTTTTGATAAGCTTTCTGGAATCGGATATGGTAAGGTTATTTGTCTTAACCAAACCCGGACTCTGACGATAGAGTAATTTTTGAACACTTGTTTTCATAATGACCTTTGCAGGATTTCCGACAATAACAGAATCATCAGGAAATTGTCCCCGAACAACACTGCCTGCACCAATTATGCAATTATTTCCTATTGTAGTATTTAATAGAATTATGCTATTAGATCCAATAAATACATTATTCCCAATTTTGATTCTACCAAAAATACCTCCCCCAATTTCTCCCTTGAAACAATTAACTGCGCCATCATGAGTAATAAATATAGTGCCACTGGTTATCCTGGCATTATCACCAATTTCCACTAAATAAGGTTCTGTTGAAAAAGAGACAGTATGAACCTTACAGTTCTTTCCAATCTTCACTCCCTGCCTTCTCAAATATTTATTTCTTCTTTCCTCCCCTGCTTTTAAAATCAGGAGCTTATAAAATGCATTCAGGAACGTAAAAATTGACCTCATAGTAGTATTACATAATTGAAAGTTATTACTCTAAACGATCTTCCATAGCATCAATAATAAACTTACTTAGAAGAGGTGACATTCTTGCAGAAAAGTCTCTGCCCGGATGAGAATTGGATGGTCCGTCTGCATATTTATCAAGCATATATATCCCACCTTCCGTTTCATATTTATAAAAATCCCAGATAAAAATATTGTCGCCTTTTTCATCCCATTCATCTATCATCCATTTATAAAACTGTTGAGTTCGTTTGGCTTCATCTTCAGTTATCTGATTCTTTACAAATACCGCCGGTGTCCAGACAATAAATTTATTATTGGGGAACTCATGCATCTTCTTTTTTAATGCATTGTATTGAAGCTTATAATTTTCGATGGATTTTGTTTCCGAGTCAATGTTCGGAGCAATTGTGTCTGGCAATATTCTGCTCGCCGGATAACAATGTTTGAAAATGATTACATCATACTCTTTTGTAAGAATTTCTAAAGTTGGTTCCTCCATATAAGGTTTGTCTCCGGCATTTTTTACCCAGATATTATAATAATCGTAGGGATTATTCTTCCACCCATATGGAGTTTCCTTTGGAAAATTTCTTTCAGTTATTAAATAGTTTGTGTGATTTTGTTTATTAAATTTTTTAAAGTACTCCCGAACATCACTTCTTTTTATCAGCTTATTTATATACCTGTTGGTTTTGCCAAGCCAGATATTTTTCCCCGTGCTA
>Ga0209540_10001506_pt1 | contig 17510 bp, 19 predicted proteins | sample BarGraIncu01121A_FD_184501 | JGI IMG/M metagenome (GOLD analysis project Ga0209540, IMG submission 184501) | Arctic peat soil microbial communities from Barrow, Alaska - Barrow Graham LP Incubations 011-21A (SPAdes) (version 2) | ecosystem: Environmental > Terrestrial > Soil > Wetlands > Peat... | reverse complement strand
CGGCGATCCGCCCAGAGCTTGTGTCCTGAGGAGATCCGAAACTGCGGGCCGTCGACGTCGATGGTGATCGTGTCGGCGGTGTACGTCTGGAGCTTGATCGCATGGGCGCCTGCGCCGGCTGCCGCCCGCACGATGGCCAGCGCCTTGTCCAGGTCGCCATCGTGGTTGCCCGACATCTCGGCGATGATGAACGGCGCCGCGTCGGGACCGACCTCACGCCCGCCGATGCTGATGCTGCGCGCGCTGGTGTGACGGCTAGGTTGCGTCATGATGTCCTCGCTCCTGCGTCCCTTGGGGCGCGCTCCGTGTGCCGGGTACGACCCTGACATCATGCCGCCCGTAACATGCTAGCTACAGCCCAGCACCGCCAAGGAGACCCGAATGTCAATCCTGTCAGCTTCCTCGATTCTCGTGACCGGAGGGACGGGATCGTTCGGCAAGGCCTTCATCCAGGAACTCCTGGACAACCACGATCCCCGACGCATCGTCATCTACAGCCGTGATGAGCTCAAGCAGTACGAATGCCGTCAGCTGTTCAAGGACGACCACCGTCTACGCTGGTTCATCGGTGACATTCGCGACCTGCCCCGCCTCAACCGAGCCATGCACGGCGTCGACTACGTCGTCCACGCTGCCGCTCTCAAACAGGTCGACACCGCCGAGTACAACCCTTATGAGTTCGTCAAGACCAACATCCTCGGCTCGCAGAACGTCATTGAGGCGTGCATCGATGCCGGCGTCAAGAAGGTCGTGGCCTTGTCCACCGACAAGGCGTCAAGCCCAATCAACCTGTATGGCGCCACGAAGCTGACCGCCGACAAGCTCTTCATCACCGGCAACCACTATGCCGCCGCCTATCCCACGCGCTTCAGCGTCGTCCGATACGGCAACGTGATGGGCAGCCGCGGCTCGGTCATCCCGTTCTTCCGCAGGCTCGGCGAGACAGGCGAGTCCCTGCCGATCACCGACCTACGGATGACCCGCTTCTTCATCACCTTGCCCCAGGCCGTGAAGTTCGTGCTGGACTCCTTCGAGATGATGCGCGGTGGCGAGCTCTACGTACCCCGCATCCCCTCCATGAAGATCACCGACCTAGCCCAGGCGGTCGTTCCAGGTGCCGCGATGCACAACATGGGTCTGCGCCCCGGTGAGAAGCTGCACGAGGAGATGATCTCAGCAGAGGAGGGCCGTCGTGCCCTACGCGTTGGCGACCGCTACGTCCTGCAGCCCGACCTCGCGGCCTGGGGCTACCAAGCTCCGACCAACGCCGAGCCGGTGGCCGACGGTTTCCACTACACCTCGGACACCAACGACCAGTGGTTCACCCTCGAGCAGATCACCGAGCTCCTGGAAACGGACGTCTGAGCCTTGATCCCCTATGGACATCAGTCCATCGACGAGTCCGACATCGAGGCCGTGACGGCCGTTCTGCGCGGCGACTGGCTGACCACCGGCCCATCGGTGGCGGCATTCGAAGAAGACCTGGCCCGACTCTCCGGCGCCTCCCGCGCGGTGTCGGTCACCTCCGGGACCGCCGCCCTGCACGTCGCCTACGCAGCCTTGGGCGTCGGCGCGGGCGACGAGGTGGTGACCACTCCCCTGACCTTCGTATCGACCGCCAGCTGCGCCTCGGTCCTGGGTGCCACGATCGTGTTCGCCGACGTCTGCGAAGACACCGGCAACGTCGACCCGCAGGCAGTCTCGGCTGCGATGACCAAGCGCACCCGGGTCGTTGCCGGGGTGGACTACGCCGGACACCCGATCGACGCCACGGCACTGACGCAGATCGCTCACCAGGGCAACGCCGTACTGCTCGAAGACGCCGCGCACTCCATCGGCGGCTCCCTGGACGGTCAGCCGGTCGGGTCGCTGGCCGACGTCACGACGTTCTCGTTCTTCCCGACCAAAAACCTCACCACCGCCGAGGGGGGCGCCGTCGTGAGCCTGCGGGATGAGGTCGCCAACCGCGCCCGGACCTATCGCAGCATCGGCCTGGTTCGCGACCCGGCGGTCCTGCGCTCCCCAGACGAGGGACCCTGGCATCAGGAGGTCCACGCCTTCGGGCTGAACTACCGCCTGCCGGACGTGCTGTGCGCGCTGGGCTCCAGCCAGCTGCTGCGACTGCCCGCCTTCAAGGCTCGCCGCGTGGCGATCACGGCTCGATACAACCGGGGACTGTCCGGCATCGACGAGCTCCGACTGCCGGTCTGCCGGCAGGGAGCAGACCCGGTGTGGCACCTCTACCCGCTGCGTATCCGCGACGGTCGCCGACGCGCGCTGTTCGAGCACCTTCGGGCGAACGACATCCAGGTCCAGGTCAACTACCTGCCCGTCTACCGACATCCCGTCTATGCCGACCTGGGCTACCAGCGCGGCATGTGCCCGGTCGCCGAGGACTACTACGCACAAGAGATCTCGCTGCCGTTGTTCGCCGACCTCGCCGATGCTGACGTCGACCGCGTGATCGACCTGATCCGCGGATTCGTCGGCGCTTAATCGCGACCCGGTGATGAACCCCGAATCGGCCGGCCCCACCGAATCTGCCGGCGCAGCCGCCAGCAAGGGCGTTCTCGGCCGCGGGTCCATCTACACGCTCGGCACCGCTGCGCCGATCCTGGCCAACGCCGCGGTCGTCCCCGTCGTGACCCGCCTGCTGGGCAAGTCCGAGTACGGCGTCGTGGCCATCGCCATCGTCGTCATCCAGGTCGCCATGATGGCCGGCAGCCTCGGGATGCCTTCGGTCATCACCCGGCAGGGCATCCTCGCGGAGTCCGGAGTAGCAGGTGCCCGCGCGCTGCTCGTTCGCGGGTCGCTGATGACGGTCGGGCTCGTGGCCATGGCCATCCTGACCGCACCACTGTGGGACCAGCTGGTGCAGGTTCCCTTACGGACCGCTGTTCTGCTTGCTCTGACTGCGAGCGCTTTTTTCGTTGTCGTTGAGAACTCCCAGGCCCTGCTGCGCGTGCTCGATCGCCCGGGCGCCTTCGTCTCCTTGTCGCTGACGGCCACTCTGGGAGGACCCCTGCTCGGGCTTGCCCTGCTGGCCCAACATCGCTCCCCGGAGCGCTATCTGATCGGGCTCACCCTGGGCTACGCCGGCGCGGCGGCAGTGGGGCTCGTCCTGTGCCTGCGAGGGGGTCGCCCGCGACGTGACCGAGGCGACACCCGCGCGGCGCTGCGAATGGGACTGCCCGTCATACCGCATCTGGTGGCCCTGTTCCTGGCCAACGGCGCCCTCGTGGTCCTGGCAGGTCACCTCTACGACATCGGCACCGCTGGCCGCCTCCAGCTGGCGCTTCTGGTGGGCAGCTCACCGGCGGTCATCACCTCGGCCCTGAACAACTCCTGGGCGCCGATCGTCTACCGCGCACCCGAGCACCAGCGCGGCGTTGTCCTGGCGCACACCGCCCGCGACATCGCGACCCTGGCCGCGCTCATCTCCGGCGGTGTCACACTGCTATCACCGTGGCTGATGCGATTCGTGGCGGGTGAGAGCTTCGCGCCACTCGAGCTCGTGCCGGCAGTGGCGATCATCGCCTTCGGCTGCGTCCTGTCCGTGGCCTACCTGGCCAACGTGCACCTCGTCTTCGCCACCGGTCGCTCGCTCTGGCTCTCCGTGATCACTCCGCTCAGCCTCCTGGCCGGCCTCACCTGCGCCTACGTGGCGGGGCAAGAGAACCCGGTGCTGCTCGCTGTCGGCTTCCCGGCCACCTATGCCACGCTCGCCGTGGGCACCGCCCTGCTGCGTCGTCACGTCCATGCGGTGTCCTGGAGCGAGACCGCGCTGCTGCTGCCCGCCGGGCTCGGGCTCACGCTCTGCGCCCTCGGCGGCGTGCTGCCCGCCTCCGGGCCGGCCGCGCTGGTCCGGGTGGTCGTGGCCGCACTTGCCGGACTCGGGACGCTGTGGCTCGCGCGCCGGGTTCTAGAGTGAAGCCATGACTTCTGCGACATCCTCTGACCGGACCTCCCAGGAACAGCTCTGGGCTGGCGACTTCGGCAACGACTACATCGTCCGAAACCGTGACAGCGCACTGCTGGACAACAACCGCGCACTGTTCGAAAAGATCCTGTCGCACACCCAGGGCGTGACCTCGGCGATCGAGTTCGGACCCAACATCGGCAACAACCTGCGTGCCATGCGTGACCTGCTACCGGCGGTGGAGCTGCACTCGGTCGAGATCAACGCGAGCGCAGCCGCGGAGATCCAGGCCTGGGGGGGTGCCACGGTGGAGGTCGCCTCACTGCTGGACTTCAAGCCGTCACGCCAGTGGGATCTGTCGTTCACCAAAGGGGTCCTGATCCACCTGCCCCCACAGGCGCTACCGGACGTCTACGACAAGCTCGTGGCGGCCTCGTCGCGATACGTCATGGTCTGCGAGTACTACAACCCGAGCCCCGTAGAAGTGTCCTATCGCGGCCACGAGCACGCACTGTTCAAGCGTGACTTCGCCGGCGAGATCCTGGACGCACACCCCGAGCTTGCGCTGGTGGACTATGGGTTCACCTACCACCGCGACCCTCGGCACCCGCTCGATGACTCGACCTGGTTCCTGATGGAGAAACAAGGCTAGTTCCACAAACGTCTACTGGTCTTCAGCCCCGACCCTGGTCACCGGGATGGGAGCCGGCAACGGGTCAACGACCGCGGCGTGAGCCGGAAGCGGCCGTGGCAGGTGCGACATCGGATGCCTGAGCCACGTCACAGCGCTGGCGCCGACCTGTTTCTCGGTCGAACCGGGATCGCGTTCACCCAGACCAAGGACATTCATCGTCTTGCGCAGCGGCGCGCCCGCCCAGTACTGCATGGCCGGCCCCACCGAGCGGCCGGTCCAGCCGAGGGCCGATCGCAGCTCGACCGGCCCGAGCACGTGCTGGAAACCCAGCTCGGCACGCGCCAGATGGGTGGTCACCCCACGCTCGAGAGAGCGACCGTGCAGCTCCGGCCACAGCGAACGAATGGCGTCCTGGCCGTGAATCTCGGCGGTGGAGATCGACAGCGGGTCGCCGTAGACAGCCACGTCGCGGCCGAGCGACGCGGCGTACAGCACGGGCGTCATCAACCGGTTGGACACGACCCGCTCCGAGGCGAGCACCAGCGCGAGGATTCGCGAGAGGAAGTCCGGGTCATGTCGGGGTCCGGCCGTGACCACGCGATGGCCGGCATCCAGCCAAGAGTCGACGATGTCGGGCTTGTGGATGTCCTCATAATGCATACACACAGTGGAGGGGCCCTCGGTGCGCAGATACGCCTGGGCCAGGCTGCCCTGGTCCCCTCTGACCTGGATGATCCGGGTGCTGTGCAGCGGCATGATCAGCACTCCCGAACCCTGGCGCTCTGCCAGATATCTGCGCGCCCCCTGAGTCGAGACAAGGTATGCCCACGGCGCCCCGAGCGCGAAGCTCGCCCGCGGCGACCGCTCAGGATCCCAGGCCCGAGAGCCGTGCGACCAGACGAACAGCTTGCGCCGGCCATCCTTCTCGACGTCTGGGAAGTCACCGAAGTTGACCGGGATGGGAGGAACGGTGGTCCAGCCATGCTGGATCAGGCCTGCCACATGCCGCGGACGGGAGAGTCCCGCATATGCCGCGAGCGCGGCTGTGTGCCCATAGAAGTGATTCTGGATGTCCACGGATGTCTCCTGACGGGGTTCCGACCGTGCCTGTCCAAACCTGCACAACCGTCGGCACTCGAGCGTCATCGGTTAGTCTACTCAACGCACCGAACCCCATTTCTCCCCCTGGCGAAGGACTACATCCAGTGACTGTCGACGTTCTCCTTCCGTATTACGGCGACGTCACCATGATGAAGCAGGCGGTCGCGAGCATCCTTTGCCAGACGAGCCCGGACTGGACCCTGACGGTCATCGACGACGGCTACCCGGACGAAAGCATCCCCGGCTACTTCGGCGCCATCGCTGCCAAGGACTCGCGCATCACCTACGTGCGCAACGAAGAGAACCTCGGCGCCAACGGCAACTACCGCAAAGCACTCACCTTCGTACGGCATGAGCTCGCCGTGGTCATGGGCGCCGACGACGTTATGCTGAAGAACTACGTCGAGACCGTCGTAGCGGCGCACGAGCAGTTCCCCTCCGCGCAGATCATCCAACCCGGCGTCGAAGTCATCGACGAGCACAACCAGCCGGCCATGGGCCTGGCCGACCGGATGAAACGCATCTACGCCCCGAGGGTCCATGGCAAGTCTGGGCGCCGGCTGCTCAGTGGTGAGCCGCTTGCGGTCAGCCTGCTGCGGGGCAACTGGCTCTACTTCCCCTCAGTCTGCTGGAAGTCTGACACGCTCGTGGCAACGAACTTCCGCGAAGGCCTCAACGTCGTGCAGGACCTGGCCCTTACCCTGGACCTGATCAAGGCCGGCGGCAGCCTCGTCGTCGACAGCTCCGTCTGCTTCCATTACCGCCGGCACCATGAGAGCGACTCGTCCTGGCGTGCACTGGAGGGAACGCGGTTCATCGAGGAGCGAGAGTTTTTCACGTCCATGGCGGATGAGTTCGCCGCGATAGGCTGGCGGCGGGCCGCGCGCACTTCCCGGCTGCACCTGTCTTCGCGCCTCAACGCAGCGACGTTGCTGCCGAAGGCATGGCGGACCAAGCAGCACCAGGGCGTCCGGAATCTGCGCGAACACGTGCTCGCCCGGCCCGGAACCTCGAAGGATGAATGACTCCAACGAAGTGCATGACTCCACCAGAAGGAATCACTCCAACAAAGTGAACGACACCTGGGTGGTCATCCCTCTGTACAACGAGGAACAGGTCATCGGCGACGTCGTCGCACAGGTGCGCACGGCCTTCGACCAGGTCGTCTGCGTCGACGACGGCTCATCGGACCACTCCGCCGACGTCGCCGCGAAGGCGGGAGCCCGGGTCGTGCGCCACCCGCTCAACCTGGGTCAGGGCGCGGCACTGCAGACCGGCTTTGAGTACGCCCTCTCCGATCCCACCATGAAGTACGTGCTCACCTTCGACGCCGATGGACAGCACCAGATCGAGGACGCCGTCGGAATGGTCGAGCGACTGCGGGCCGGCGAGGCTGACGTCGTCTTCGGCTCACGCTTTCTGGACGAGCGCAGCAAACCCACCTTCGGCAAGAAGATGGTGCTCCGCGCCGCGGTCGGCTACACCAACATGACCACTCACACCCGCTTGACCGACGCGCACAACGGCTTGCGCGCGATAGGTCGTCCTGTCCTGGAGCAGATCAAGATCACTCAGAACCGGATGGCGCACGCCAGCGAGCTCGTCGCCCAGATCGGCGCGTCCAAGGCCCGCTACGTGGAGCACCCCGTCCACATCCTCTACAGCGACTACTCAAAGGCCAAGGGCCAGTCGCTGTGGAACTCGATCAACATCCTCGCGGATCTGATCCTGCGATGACGACCGCACGCCTGCTCTGCGGAGGGCCGAACTCATGAAGATTGTCCTGATCCAGCTTGTTCTCATCGGCGTGGTCATCCTCACCGCCGCTCGTCTGCTCCGGGCCCGGGGGGCCCGCCCCCAGGCTATGCGTCGCCTCGGGCTGATGCTCTTCGCCGCGTTCGCGGTGTGGTCCATCCTCGTTCCGTCGGTCTGGAACCACATCGCCAAGGTGGTTGGGGTCGGCCGCGGCACCGACATGGTGATGTACGCGCTGGTGGTCGCCTTCCTTAGCTTCACCCTGACGACTTACTTGAGGTTCCGCGACCTGGAGACCCGATACACCACGCTCGCCCGCAGGCTGGCTCTTGACGAAGCAGGCCCACCTCGGCCCATCGCAGGCGTCCCCGAACGACAGGAGCAGCCATATGCCGGGTCATAACGTCAACGACGACGACGTCGATGTCGTCGACACCCGTGATCGCAGGCACGCCCGCGTCCGAAGGTCCCGTGCGCCGTCGCCCCGGCGATCAGGATCCGGAACAAACTTCCGTGCCCGCCGGGTTCTCGTTGTCGCGGCTGTCCTGGTGGTGGGCTGGATGGCGTTCATGATCTGGGTCCCGTTCCACGCGTGGGCCGGAGTGCAACGCGTTGATGCCAGTCCCGCGGGCGACCGCCCTGCGGCATCCAAGGGTTACGACTACGTCCTGGTGGGCTCCGACAGCCGCGTGGGACTGACTGTCGCTCAGCAGAGGACGCTTCACACCGGCTCGACCAAGGTCGCCGAAGGCAAACGCACGGACTCGATCATCGTTGTCCACGTCCCGTCCGGTGATGGCAAACCAGCCCTGATCTCACTACCTCGTGACAGCTATGTGCCGATCCCCGGCCACGGACATAACAAGATCAACGCGGCATACACCATGGGTGGGCCCAACCTTCTGGTCAAGACCATCGAACAGGTCACCGGTCTGCGCATCGACGGTTACGTCGAGATCGGTTTCGGCGGGTTCGCCTCGGTCGTCGACAGCCTCAATGGCGTCGACATCTGCGTGGCGCGGGCGATGAACGACCGTCGGGCCGGTATCAACCTCAAGGCCGGCTGCCAGACGCTCGACGGGCCCAACGCCCTCGGTTACGTACGTGCCCGATACTCCGACCCGCTCGGTGACATCGGCCGTGCACAACGACAACGCCAGTTCCTCAGCGCGATCATGCACAAGGCGCTCAGCCCGTCAACGGTGTTCATCCCGTGGCGGTACTACGGATTCGCGACCAGCGCCGGCGATGGCCTGACGGTTGGGCAGGACACCACCCTGCGCGATGTCACCAGAGTCCTGCAAGCCATGCGCTCGGTGTCCGACGGGCAAGGTCTGTCGCTGACGGTGCCCGTCTCCAACACGTCACTGAACACGAACGTGGGCAGCGCCGTGAAGTGGAACACCCCGAAGGCAGCGGAGCTGTTCAACGCGATCAAGAACGACGAACCTTTGACCGTGGCCCCGAGCGGCCGCGGCAAGTAGCGGACGCGTGCACGGCGCTCAACCCTTCAGCAGCTGGAGCGCCATGACAAGGCGCTGAATCTGGTCGGTCCACTCATAGATCTGGGTGGTCTTGGCATCGCCCATCATCCGCTCGACCGGATAGTCCTTGACGTGGACACCTGCGTTGGTGATCCACGCCGTCATCACTGGTGGTTTCTGGCGCTAGCGCAGCTCGGAAATCACCTCATTTTCAAAGAGATGCATTCCCGAGGTGTCGTAGGCCGCCTCGGCGAAGTACGCGATCGTGTAACCGAGCCCCAGTGCCTTGAGAGCGCTGAGCTTCTCGACGATCTGCTCCGGCGTGCCGAAACCCACGCCGGCGCGCTCGGTCTCGATCTGCTGGTCGACCCTCGCCTCGGGCACACCCGCCTCGACGAAGTGGTGACGCATCCAGGCCAGACGGGCCTCGACGTCCTTCGCCGTCTCGCCGATGACGACGTTGACGTTGGTCGACCGGGTGATCTGGGCAAAGTCCCGACCGACGTCGGCGCAGTGGGCAGCAAGGATCTCGCTCTTGTGCTCGAACACCTCGGGGGAGAAGTTGCTGTAGTCCGCGTACTGCGCCGCGATACGAAGGGTCTTCTTCTCACCGCCCCCGGCGATCCACACCGGTATGCCGTTCTGCTCAGACCCGGGCTGGGTCGTCCCCTGAAGAGGGCGGGGAGAGCAGATCGCGCCGTCGACCTGATAGTGCCTGCCGTCAAGTGTGGCCGACCCCTTGGTCCACATGTCGCGGAAGATCTGAACCCCTTCCTCGAGCATTCCGAGCCTGTCGCCGGCGGAGGGAAAGTCCCCACCCCTGACGCCATAGGCGCGCCACTCGTGCTCGTACCACCCGGCGCCGATGCCCATCTCGAGACGACCCTCGGAGATGATGTCGACCGTCGCCGCGACCTTGGCCAGGTAGGCGGGGTTGCGATAGCCCATGCAGGTGCACATCTGCCCCAGCCGGATCCGGCTCGTGACGGCCGCGAGTGCCGCCATGACGGTCCACGCCTCGTGAGTTGCCTGCTGGGATGGGATCGGCACCGTGTGGAAGTGGTCGTAGACCCAGACCGACTCCCACAGGCGGGTCATCTCGGCGCGCTCGGCCAAGCCCGCCATGACCCCCCAGTGCTGGTCCGGTTCGATGCCGGCGAGATCCATCCGCCAGCCCTGGGGAATGAAGAGACCAAATCGCACTGAACTTCTCCCTCGTCAACGAAACATCACACTCAACGCGACAACCGGCGCGCAATCCGAGGCTACTGTGCGGCTATGACTCCCACCAGGTCAGGCAACGTCTCGAAGCCTGCGGTCATCCGCAGGACCCTCACCAACCCCGCGACGTGGGCCGTGGTCGGTCTGTCCACGGATGCCACCCGGACGGCGCACGGCGTCGCCCGGTGGATGCGCGACGCCCTGGGGCATCGCATCATCCCGGTGCACCCACGGGCCGAGGAGGTGTGGGGTGAACCGGGCTACCCAACCCTCACACAGATCCCGGACGGCACCGCTGTCGCCGTCGTGGACTGCTTCGTCAACTCGCAACGGGTAGGCAAGGTCGTGGATGAGGCGATCGCCAACAAAGACCGGCTCAGCATCGAGACCGTCTGGCTTCAGCTCGGGGTCCTTGACCAAGAGGCGGCGCAACGCGCCATCAGCGCGGGCCTGGACGTCGTAATGGACACCTGCCCCATGATCGAGTACCCGAAGCTGTGATCCGGGCGGGTCGACGAAGGTCGGTCAGTCGCGAGGCATCCCGAAACCGGTCGGGCGAGTACGCCGAACCCGTAACCGCTCGCCCTTGGCGTATGCCTCGTCGCGTAGCCTGCGCTGGAACTCGACCATCTTCGTGCGGACGCGAGCGGCCTCGGCATCCATTCCCGCGCCGAGCATCCGCACCGCCAGCAGTCCGGCGTTGCGCGCTCCGCCCACCGACACGGTCGCCACCGGCACACCTGCAGGCATCTGCACGATGGACAGCAATGAGTCCATCCCGTCGAGGTACTTCTGCGGCACCGGGACGCCGATGACCGGCAGCGGAGTGAGCGCCGCCAGCATCCCGGGCAGGGCGGCGGCACCCCCCGCGCCGGCAATGATCACCCGTAGGCCACGATCGACGGCACCCTGCCCGTACTCAAGCGTCTCCTGGGGCATCCGGTGTGCCGAGACGACATCGGCTTCGTAGCCGATCCCGAACTCCTCCAGCACCTTCGCGGCGTCTTCCATGACGGGCCAGTCGCTGTCACTGCCCATCACCAGCCCCACGACTGCTGGACCCTTTACTGCTGGACCCTTTACTGCTGGGTCCTCTACCGCTGGACTCACAACTGGCTCCACCTCATCCGGGTCGCTCATTCGGTGATCACTCCCTGCAGAAAGTCGCTCGCATGGCTGGCACGAGACCTCAGGTCATCGAGGTCGGTGCCGCTGACGTTGACGTGCCCGATCGTGCGACCGGGTCGAACACCCTTACCGTACAAGTGAATCTTGAGCCCTGGGTCGCGTGCCAGCAGATGACGATACGTGGGATAGAGCTGCGGGTGATCACCCCCCAGAACATTGCCCATGACCGTCCACGGCGCCCGAGGGCTGGTGTCCCCCAGCGGTAGGTCAAGCACCGCACGCAGGTGTTGTTCGAACTGGCTGGTCACCGCACCGTCGATGCTCCAATGTCCACTGTTGTGCGGCCGCATCGAGAGCCCGTTGACCAGGTATGCCGGGTCGCCGGTCTGCGGGTCCGGCACCTCGAACATCTCCACCGCCATCACGCCGGTGACGCCCAGCTCACCGGCGATGCGCAGACCCGCCTGCGTGGCCATCGCCGCAAGGTGGGGGTCGAGGCCCGGAGCAGGCGCCAGGACCTGGGTGCAGATGCCGTCGGTCTGGACGGTCTCCACGACCTGCCACGCGCCCGCCTGGCCCGACGGGCTGCGGACGACCAGCAGCGCCAGCTCTCGGACGAAGTCGACCTTCTGCTCGGCCAGCAGACCGTCAACCAACCAGCCATCGCCTTGGGCGGCATCGCGCGCCGCATCGGCAAGCCAGTCGGCCACCTCCTGGGGTGAGCCGGCGACCCGGACCCCCTTGCCGTCGTACCCGCCCCTGGGAGTCTTGACGATCAGGGGCCAGCCCACCTCGTCACCAAAGACCTGCAGCGAGGCGGCATCGCGGACCTGCGCCCAGCGCGGGCAGGCCACCCCGATGTCGGTGAGCCGTCGCCGCATTGCGAGCTTGTCCTGGGCGAACACGAGGGCGGCCCGGGAAGGGCGCAGGATGACGCCATCGGCCTCGAGCGCGGAAAGGACCTCGGCAGGCACATGTCCATGGTCGAACGTGACGACGTCGCACTCCCTGGCAAAAGCGCGTACCGCTTCGATGTCGGTCTCGTCGCCGACGAGCGATGAGGGGATCACGAGGGCCGCGGAAGCGTCCGCTGACTCGGCGAGAACCGACAAGGTGATCGCCAACCCCACGGCAGGCGGTTGACACATCCGGGCAAGCTGGCCACCACCGATGATGCCGACGACGGGGAATCCTCCAGGTGCGCGCTGCGGGGAAGTCACCCGCAGGAGCCTATCGGGGCAAGACGTCACCGCGCTCCGGTTCCAAGGCTAGGCTCGTCTTGTGCCCGCAAACGGACCTAGACTGCTCGATCGTGCCCGCGGGGCACTCGACGTCCTCGTCCGCGAGATGCTCAAGTTCGGCGTGGTCGGAGCCGTGGCGTTCGTCATCGACCTGGGCGGCTACAACATCCTGGTCTTCGGCCCACACCTGCTGGGGATGTTCAGCCAGCAGACCACCGAAGGTGTGCTCCACGACAAGCCGCTGACCGCACGAGTCATCTCGGCGACCGTGGCGACGCTGGTGGCCTGGCTGGGCAACCGGCTGTGGACCTTCCGCCACCGTCGAAACCGGCAAGCCACCCACGAGCTCGCGCTGTTCGTGTTCTTCAATGTCGTCGCCATGGTCATCTCGGTCGCCTGCCTGGGCGTGTCCCGATACGTCTTCGGCCTGCACACCCAGCTTGCCGACAACGTCACCAACATCTTCGGGATCTGTATCGGAACACTGTTCCGTTTCTGGTCGTACCGCAAGTTCGTGTTCGCCGGCATGCCTGCCGGGCGTCTGCTGGAACCCACGAGTCTCGACCCCACCGGGCTGAAGCCCACCGGCAAAGCTAGTTAGCTGGGATCGGACTCAGACAGGAACAGCGCAAAGATCGCCGGTTGCCTCTGGATCAGCTCAAGGCGGCCACCGTTGGTCTCCGCCAGGTCACGGGCCAGAGCCAGCCCCAGGCCGGTGCTTTGCGCCATGCTGACCGAGCGCTCAAATATGTGCGGCGCAATCGTTGCGGACACGCCATCACCTTGGTCACTGACCTCCACCACCACTGAAGGTCCACTGCGTCGGGCCTCCACGTCAACGGTGCCACGACCATGCGCAAGGGAGTTCTCCAGGAGCGTCGACAACACCTGGGACAGCGCCACCGGTGTGGCACGCACCGACAGACCGCGCTCACCGTGGACCCGAACGCTGCGGTGAGCCTGCTCGAACGCGGGCTGCCACTCCCGCTGAAGTGAGGCGATCACCGAGTCCAGCGAGACTGTGGGCGGCCTCGCATCCTGGCCACGGCTTGTCCGTGAGAGCAGGTCGTCCACTACCGTGGTGAGACGCTCCACCTGGGTGATCGCAATGTTCGCCTCTTCCTGAACCACGATGAGATCGTCGGTTGCCGCGATCTCCTCGAGGCGCATGAGCAAGGCGGTCAATGGGGTTCGCAGCTGATGCGACGCATTGGACGCAAAGTCACGCTCAGAGGCCAGTGACCGGGTCATCTGATGCGCACTGCGCGCCAGGACCTCCGAAACGCGATCGACCTCACGGATGCCTGTGACCAGCGGCTGGAAATGGGACTCGCCGGCCCCAAGCCGTTCGGCTCGGTCAGCCAGCTGAGTCATCGGCGCCGCGTACCTTCGGGCCTCCAGAGAAGCGACCAACACACCAGCCAGCACGGCGATCACCGACAACCCCACAATGATCCCCACCAGCAGAACCGGCTCCAGATGCAGTCCCGACTGCGCGTCCAGCCACCCGCGGAGTCGCCTGAAGTCGTCAGCAGCCACCCACCAAACAGCTACCCCCAGTGGCAGGCCCATGACCAGCACGGACAGCAGCACGGCGGCAAAAGTCGACCGAACCAGTTGACGGCGCATGCCCCGGGTCAGCCTCGCTCAGGGCGCTCGAAACGGAAACCGACACCACGCACGGTGGAGATGAAACGTGGCTGGGCGGCATCGTCACCCAGCTTCTTGCGTAGCACCGAGATGTGCATGTCCAGGGTCTTGGTGGACCCGAACCACACCGTGTCCCAGATCTCACGCATCAGCTGCTCACGAGAGACGACCTTGCCCTGCTCACGCACGAGAACTCGCAGCAGGTCGAACTCCTTGGCGGTCAGCTGAAGCTCTTTCTCGTTGAAAAAGGCCCGGCGGGCGTCCGGGTCGACACGTACGACCGCATCCGCCGCCCCGGCGTCGGTGGGCTGCCGACGCAGCAGCGCGCGGACCCGGGCCAACAGCTCGGCCAGACGGAAGGGCTTGGTGACATAGTCGTCGGCGCCGGCATCGAGCCCGACCACCAGGTCCACCTCGTCGACCCGGGCGGTGAGGATCAGGACGGGGACCTTGTTGCCGTCCGCGCGAATGCGTCTGCAGACCTCGAGCCCGTCAACATGCGGCAAACCAAGATCAAGCACGACCAGGTCGGGTTTGTCGTTGGCACCTTCGAGTGCGGCACGGCCGTCGCCGCGGACGTCGACCTCGTAGCCCTCCCGCCGCATAGCACGCGCAAGGGGCTCCGAGATCGCCAGATCATCCTCTGCCAGAAGAACACGGGTCATGCGAACATCGTATGACCTTCGGCCCGATCAGCCACCGGGCCACTCTGGTGGACGCTTCTCGGTGAAAGCCGCGGCACCTTCTGCCCGGTCACCGAAGAACGTCGTGGCACGTCAGCGACCATCCTCAACCTCGAGCCCCGTCGCCAGGTCGACATCGGTTCCGAGCCGGCAATGACCAGGTAGCAGGGCAGCGCGATCTCCAAGCCACCGCCGAGGTCATTGATCCAGGTCTCCTCGGTCATCGTCATCGTCATAGTCATCCACGTCATCGTCACCCACGTCACCCACGTCACCGTCGCCCATCGTGCCCCGCCGTCCCGCCTTGTCGGCCCGCAGCAGGACCCAGGGGGTCACAGGTCCGATCCCGCGAAGCGTCCGGCGCCGCAACGCGGACATCTCGAAACCCGATGTGCTCACAAGAGAGGCAGCGATCGCATCATCGACCAGGACCGTTCGAGGTCTGGCGACTGCCGTCAACCGGCTGGCGCGGTTCACCGTGGTGCCGAAGACGTCACCGAGGCGTGAGACCACGCGCCCGCTGGCCATACCCACCCGAACGTCCGGCAGAACGTCGTCCTCAGCCATGGCCTCGACCAGGTCGAGCGCGATGGCAGCGGCCGACGCGGCATCACCCGCCGCAAACAGGACCTCGTCCCCCACGGTCTTGATGACCCGGCCACCGTGCGCCGTCACGACGTCGGATGCCAGCACCTCGAAGCGTTGCACCACCCGTGCCAGCTCGCGCTCCGAGAGCCGACGCACGAGACGAGTGAAGGAGACGAGGTCAGCGAAGCCCACAGAGCGCACGACGCCCGGTTGGTCCTCGATCGGCTCGGCGTCGGTGACCATGCGCGAGATCGCGGCCGAAAGATGCCGGCGCCAGGCATAGACCAGAAGCGGTTCCAGGTCGTCAGCGATGTCAGCCAGCTTCGCGGCAGCCGCCCGCGCCGTCGCCGGATCCGGCATTCCTCGCGTCCTGTCCAGACCTGAGTCGACCCCTCTTTTCTCAGGTGCCCCCGTGGTCCCAACGTGTTGCGGCAGATCGCCGATGGCTTCGGCCATCAGCTGAACCTGCCAGGCGGCCAGACGATCGGTCGTCCGGGCGAAGGCTCGCGCCATCCCCAAAGCCGTAGGCTCGTCGAAGACGCCATCCCGTACCAGGACGGCCATGGACTGCAAGGCAAGCAGGTCCGCCTCGGTGAAGACCCTGTCCTCGTCCTCGACCTTGGGGAACCCGAGCGCGTGCCAGAACTTGCGGGCGCTGAGGGTGGACACCGACGCCTTGGCACTGACCTCGCGCGAACGCATTGATCTCCGTTGGCCGAGCAGCCGGGTCTCGATGTCGTCGGCTGCGGGCGAGAACCCCACCGCGAGCTCCACCGGAAGACCGGTGCGATGGCGACCGGCGCGGGGCATCCTAGTTCCAGCCTCTTTGGAGCAGCACAAGATCGACCATGTCACCGATCATGCCGTGTGCGGTGCTGCGGGCTGCGAGCGGCGTACATGCACCACGTCCCCGGCGGCGTGGGCCCTGCTCGACCCGCCGGCCGCAACCACCAGCCGACCGGTGTCGTCGACCCCCATCGCGGTACCCCGGGCGACCCGCCCATCAGGTTCATGCACGTCCACGTCCAGCCCGATCGTCAGACACCACGAGCGGTATGCCGTGCGCAGGGCCTCCAGCCCAACGCCTCCTCCCGACCAGGTTCGGTGGAGGTTCGCCAGCTCCCTGAGATAGCTCACGATGAGATCCTCGCGGCGAACGTCGACCACGCCGCACAGGGCCAACGACGTCGCCGTCTCCACCGGAAGCTCGCTCCGCTCCTGGGAGATGTTGGCACCCGCGCCGATGACCACCAGCTCACCACCGGGCGCCATCTCGCACAGAACGCCCGAGATCTTGAGCCACGGCGACTCTGAGCGCTCTGTCCTCTCCTGGACCATCACATCGTTGGGCCACTTGAGCCGGCCGGCCACATGGGCGACGTCCGCCAGTGCCGAACGCATCGCCATACCGCTCAGCAGTGGCAGCCAACCCAAGTCCGCGGTGCGGCCAACCGGCGCCGGGACGACCGCTGACACGGCGATCGAGGCGCCAACCGGCGCCCGCCACTGACGGGCCAGGCGTCCACGACCCGCGCTCTGGTGATCGGCCACCACGACCCGCCACGGACGGGGGTCTCGCAGCGCCTCGAGATTCGTGGAGTCGACGGATACATGGACATCGACCATCTGCCAAGGGTTCGGCGCCGTGATCAATGCCGCTTTCATTGACTGAGAATCAAAAGCCTCGCGCACAGACCAAGGCTATGCTGCCCGCCATGGCTGATGTAGTGCGCAATGGCGACCCTGCTGTGTCCAGCCCCGACATCCACACGACGGCGGGCAAGCTCGCTGACCTGATCCGGCGCAACGGATTAGCCATGCATGCTGGGTCGGCCCAGGCGGTCGAGAAGCGGCATGCCCAGGGCAAGAAGACCGCGCGAGAGCGGGTCGAGCAGCTGATTGACGAGAACTCGTTCATCGAGGTCGACGAGCTCGGCCGACACCGGTCAACGGCGTTCGACCAACAGAAGAACCGTCCGTACGGCGACGGTGTCATCATCGGCTTCGGCACGATCGACGGCCGGCAGGTCTGCGTGTTCTCCCAGGACTTCACGGTCTTCGGCGGATCCCTGGGCGAGGTGTTCGGCGAGAAGATCGTCAAGATCA
>Ga0209540_10001505_pt1 | contig 17524 bp, 15 predicted proteins | sample BarGraIncu01121A_FD_184501 | JGI IMG/M metagenome (GOLD analysis project Ga0209540, IMG submission 184501) | Arctic peat soil microbial communities from Barrow, Alaska - Barrow Graham LP Incubations 011-21A (SPAdes) (version 2) | ecosystem: Environmental > Terrestrial > Soil > Wetlands > Peat... | reverse complement strand
GGGTGACGGCGTCCGGGGGACGGCCATCACGGCGTACCCTTAAGGCGGTTCCTGGTTCACGTCCGCCCCGGGGCAACGTCTTGATTTCTTCGAACCTCTTGTGGCACGAGCGTCCAGTTACCCGAACATGGCAAGGGAGCCTTTGTGAGCGTCACACCTGATGGTCGCCGCATGCTGCGGGTCGAAACCCGCAACGCGCAGACGCCCATCGAGCGCAAACCGGAGTGGATCCGCACCACCGCCAAGATGGGGCCGGAATACACCAAGCTCAACGCGATGGTGAAGACCGAGGGCGTGCACACAGTTTGCCAGGAGGCTGCGTGCCCCAACATCTTCGAGTGCTGGGAAGACAGGGAAGCCACTTTCCTGATCGGCGGTGAGCAGTGCACCCGACGCTGCGACTTCTGCCAGATCGACACCGGCAAGCCCGAGGAACTCGACCGTGACGAGCCCCGCCGGGTTGCCGAGTCGGTCCAGCAGATGGGCCTGCGCTACGCCACGATCACCGGTGTCGCGCGCGACGACCTCGAAGATGGTGGGGCCTGGCTCTACGCCGAGACGATCCGCATGGTCCATCAGCTCAACCCCAGCACCGGCGTCGAGATCTTGGTCCCCGACTTCAACGGCGTCCCCGAGCTCGTCGGTCAGGTCCTGGAAGCCAAGCCCGAGGTGTTCGGACACAACGTCGAGACGGTCCCCCGCCTGTTCAAGCGGATCCGCCCGGCGTTCGAGTACGAGCGCTCGCTGGAAGTCATCTCGATGGGCCGCGACGCCGGTCTGGTGACCAAGTCCAACCTGATACTGGGCATGGGTGAGGAAGAGCATGAGATCGAGCAGGCCCTGCACGACCTCCACGACGCCGGCACCGACCTGATCACGATCACCCAATATCTCCGGCCTTCGCCACGCCACTATCCGATCGATCGTTGGGTCAAGCCGGAGGAGTTCGTCCAATGGTCCGATCTGGCTGAGGAGATCGGCTACAAGGGCGTCATGAGCGGGCCCCTGGTGCGTTCGTCCTACCGCGCGGGTCGCCTCTGGGCCCAGGCCATGAGGCGCTGGGGTCGTCCCGTGCCGGAGCAGCTGTCCCACCTTGTGTCGACGTCTTACAGCCCGGCCCGCCAAGAGGCCGCATCGCTGCTCGAGCGCCGCCTCCCCAACGTCTCCTGAAAGTAGTCTGATCCCCATGGCCCGCAAGAAATCCGCGAAGTCGACCGAGCCAAAGAAGGCCGGGCGCTTCCGCCAGCTCGGCCAGATCCGTGAGGTCTTCACCGCTGCCCGCAGTGTCGACCCGCTGATCGGCTGGTGGATGGCGTTGGCTGCCGTCGGCGCGCTCGCCGTGATGGTCGTCATCGGTCTGCTCGTCAACATGCCGATCTACTTCCTGATCCTCGGCCTCCCACTGGCCGCCCTTGCGGCGTCGATGACGCTGAGCATCCGGGCCAAGCGCGCCGCCTACAAGTCCATCGAGGGCAAGCCAGGTGCCGCTGGCGCCGCCCTGTCCTCACTGCGCAAGGGCTGGTACTTCGAGCAGCAGCCCGTCGCCGCTGAGGCTGGCCGAGCAGGCGACATGGCATCGGCCGCCATGGTATTCCGGGCAACCGGGCGCCCAGGGGTCGTTCTCGTCGCCGAGGGTCCTACGGTGCGAGCAACCAAGCTGGCTGAGGCCGAGCGCAAGAAGATCAGCCGGATCGCAGGAGCGAGCGTCCCGGTGACGGTGCTGCGGATTGGCGAGGGTGGCGGCAAGGACGAGGTGTCGATTCGCAAGGTAGCCAACAAGCTCCAGCGGATGAAGTCGGTGCTCACGAAGGAAGAGGTCGCGGCGGTCAACAAACGCCTCAAGGCAATGGGCGGTATGCGTCCGCCACTGCCGGCCGGTATCGACCCCAACCGGGTCCGCATGGACCGCAAGGCAATGCGCGGCCACTGACGCTCCCTGGCAAACCTAGGGACCGTGCACAGAACTGAGTGGCAAACCTAGGGACCGTGCACAGAACCAAGTGGCAAACCTAGGTAGTGTGCGCCCTCGGTCCGACACCGTCCCTAGATCTGTGGGCTTGGGCCCCACACCATCCCTAGATCTGTGGGCGCTGCTAGATGCGCACGGTGACGGTGCCGGCGATCTTGTCGTGAAGACCGCGGGTGTCACGATCCCAGATCACCGCTGGAATCACCACGGCCAGCAGTACCGTACGAATCACCGCGCGGAACGGCCCCGCACTGACTCCGCCGATGCGCACGATACGAATGCCGAGCAGGCGCTGCCCGACTGTGGACCCCAGCGTGCCGACCAGCAGCAAGTTCATCAGGACAAGGACGCCCAGCGGCTTGAACGGGCCCAGTTCCCCTTCGCCGAGACGGTAGCTCAGTAGCCCGGCGGCGATCACGGTGCAGAGGAGCCAATCCACAAAGACAGCAGCCAAACGGCGCCCGAACCGGGCGAGCGAGCCTGTGCCGCGTTCCGGCATACCCAGTCTGTATCCTGGATAGCCAGTGGGATCGGGGCGCTCAGCACCAGGACCATTAAGCCAGGATGCGACGTCCACACGATCCAACACGAGGTAAAGCTACGGGGCGACCGTGCCGCGCTGCACGTAACACCGGTGAAACATTGGGGTGTTGGCGCCGAAATCCGGCCCCGATAGTGTCTGTCCCGACGCAAAGAAAGGCCCGGCCACGACGCGTCGGGCCCCACAACAGGAGGTTGCATGTTCAGCAAGCCTGAAGAGGTTCTCGAGTTCATCAAGAGCGAGGACGTCAAGTTCGTCGATGTTCGCTTCTGCGACCTGCCCGGCGTGATGCAGCACTTCAACGTGCCCGCAGCCTCACTGACCTTGGACTTCTTCACCGAGGGCCAGATGTTCGACGGCTCCTCGATCCGCGGTTTCCAGGCCATCCACGAGTCCGACATGAAGCTCATACCGGACGCGACGACGGCCTATCTGGACCCGTTCCGCAAAGAGAAGACGCTGATCATGAACTTCTCGATCGTGGACCCGTTCACCGACGAGCCCTACAGCCGCGACCCGCGCAACATCGCGGCCAAGGCCGAGGCCTACCTGAAGTCGACCGGCATCGCCGACACGGCATACTTCGGTGCCGAGCCCGAGTTCTACGTCTTCGACGACGTGCGTTTTGAGACCAAGGCGAACGCCTCCTACTACTACATCGACTCGATCGAGGCGGCATGGAACTCCGGCCGCGTCGAGGAGGGCGGCAACCAGGGTTACAAGACCCGTTACAAGGGCGGCTACTTCCCGGTCCCGCCGGTCGACCACTTCGCCGACATGCGCTCCGAGATGTGCCTGAAGCTGGCCGAGGCCGGCATCAGCGTCGAGCGCCACCACCACGAGGTGGGCACCGCCGGCCAGCAGGAGATCAGCTACCGCTTCGGGTCTCTGCTGCAGGCCGGCGACGACCTGATGAAGTTCAAGTACGTCATCAAGAACGTCGCCTGGGCAGCCGGCAAGACCGCCACGTTCATGCCCAAGCCGATCTTCGGCGAAAACGGCTCCGGGATGCACAACCACCAGAGCCTCTGGAAGGGCGGCGAGCCGCTCTTCTATGACGAACGCGGCTACGGCGGTCTCTCGGACATCGCCCGCTGGTATATCGGGGGTTTGCTCAAGCACGCCTCGTCGGTGCTGGCCTTCACCAACCCGACGGTCAACTCCTACCACCGCCTGGTCCCCGGCTATGAGGCACCGGTCAACCTGGTCTACTCAGCGCGCAACCGCTCGGCCTGCGTCCGCATCCCGATTACCGGCAGCTCACCCAAGGCCAAGCGCATCGAGTTCCGCATCCCGGACCCGTCAGCCAACCCCTACCTCGCCTTCGCTGCCCAGCTGATGGCCGGCCTCGACGGGATCAAGAACCGCATCGAGCCTCCGGACCCGATCGACAAGGACCTGTACGAGCTGCCGCCAGAGGAGCACGCCCAGATCGAACAGGTTCCCGGGTCGCTACCTGAAGTGCTTGCCGCACTCGCGGCCGACCATGACTACCTGCTTGCGGGTGACGTGTTCACCGATGACCTCATCGAGACCTGGATCGACTGGAAGACGGTCAACGAGGTCGACCCGATCCGGTTCCGCCCGCACCCTCACGAGTTTGAGATGTACTACGACCTCTAGGCTCACAAGCCTCTGACCTGCGGCGATGCGGTCAACCGGTCGTCAGAGTCCGCAATTAATCCGCAAGAACCTCAGGAGCCGAGTCCGCACGAGTTGCCAGTTCCACCCCAAGGGCTGCGCGTGCGGACTCGTCTGCGTCCGGCCACACGGGCCCTCGAAGCCAACCAGCAGCAGCCGGATGCTGGAGTGTTCAGAGAGTGTCTGCCCCACTGATCGAGGCGACCGTTGCCGTGTCGAGCAACGGTCAGATCCTCTGCTCCACACGTCGCTCGTCGCGCTGTTCTTCGATTAGCTCCAGCGCGTGTTCGACGAGCTCTTGCTTGCGGCTCTTGTCCAGCGCCTCGTAGATCACAAGGAGCTCGGTCGATGTCATACCGTCGGTCATGATCGTGTCGCCTTCGGATAGGTGAACTCGGTACGGGCGTCGGTCAGCCCTACTGACGCCCTCTCGGGACGTTCCACTTGTCTAGTCCCTTCGTCGGCTCGATGCCAGACGTAAGTCGATGCGACGCAGGTGCATGATGCTGCTTGCGCGCGCTACGAGTTGGCGATCAGTCCTCCGGGATTCCTCCGGGAATCTGCTCACAGTCACCGACTGCCAACGGTCGAAAAGGGTGTCTATGCAGGTCAGCGAACTATGCCAAGTCCTGAGACCACCACTGTGCGGCTCACACGGTGCAGTTCAGCTGGCGTGACGGGCGCGGGCAGTACGACGTTTGAGGGCACGCCGTTCATCTTCGGACAGTCCACCCCAGACCCCTGCATCCTGGCGGTACTCCATGGCCCATCTCAAGCAGGTCTGCACGACCTCACAGCGACGGCAAATGACCTTTGCCTTTTCGACCTGGAGAAGCGCGGGGCCAGTGTTCCCGATCGGGAAGAACAGCTCAGGGTCCTCGTCTAGGCAGACAGCGTCGTTGCGCCAAGTCACCGGAATCCGGCTCCTCTGGTGGAGGTCTTGGAGCTCGGCAGCCTGTCTGTCAGTCGCGGCGCATTGTTCGGTGTCACCATGCTCCTTGGAGTCACTTTGATCATGCAGAAGTCAAGTTAGGTATCGCAATAGTAAAGACTAGCCCTCGTCCGACGCCCGTAAGAAACCGTTGGCAGGCCGAGGCCTCGGGAGGACTCGGGAATGCGCTCATGGTCAACGAGCTATTGCCTACGGCCTTCGTCCAGGGCAACGTAGATCGCCAGGAACTCGGTCGAGGTCATTTCGCCGCCGCGGTCCGCAGTACTGCCCAGACCTCCTTCAACAAGGCGATGGTCCGCTCGATCGTCTCGAGATCGCTCTGGCCCATCGGTGAGTCCACCTGGATGCGGTTCATGTCCTCGAAGTCGTCGATGCCGAGCATCGCCACGACGGCGCCACGCGCCTGGCTTTCGGTGAGGATCGAGGAGTCCTCGAGCACCCCCCTCAAGCTTCGGCTGCAACTGCAGTTGATCTCGTCGCCGCTCTAGGTGACGATCCACAACCCGGCTGTCTCGATGGTGGTGCCGTGTGCTGCTGTTCCCTGCGCAGTTGGGCGCACGGCTGGTTCTCCTCCTGCGTAGGTGAACACGCTTCAGACCCCGTGGGCCCACGAACGCTGGTCAGGGTCTTTCACCTTGTCTAGACCCCTCGCTGGCTCGATGCCAGATGCCAGTCGATCTGCTGCGGGTACACCAAACTGCAGGTGCGAGAGTGCTTCTGGTGTAGACTTTTCTGTGTTGCGCCGGCCCCAGACCATGGTGGCGTGGACTTATCTTCGTGCTACTCCCGAACCTCGGTGGCTCGCGTCCTTCATTCCCGGGATCACCGAATTGAGTTCGCCATGGTGCAGCAACCAAGAAATCCGCACGACCTTCCCCCAAGCCATCAGGTCGGTCTGTTGACCCAGTTCGCGGACGACTTGCCTGTGGAGCTCCCAGTGAAGTCAACCGGCCGTCCGGGCACGGGACCGCAGGCGCGGATCAAAAGTTACGCCATACGTCACGTAGTGGTCGTCGAGATTGCTGGCCCGCTCCGTGATGTCGTCGAGCAACTAGACCGAGCGATCCAGCTAGCTCTGGCCGACGGGCCCCGTGGCGTGGTCTGCGACCTATCGGCCGTGCTCAAGGGTGCCGAACCGGTCGCCGTTGAGGTGCTCGCCACGGCAGGGCGGCATGCTCGCGACTGGCCCGGGATCCCCGTGGCCGTGGCCTGCCCGGACCCACAGGTCCGTGAGGCGCTACGCGCCCACCCCCTGGGTCATCACCTGATCGTGACCGAGTCATTGTTTTCCGCACTGTCCGCGGTGTTCGCGACCCCCGCCCTGGCCGTTGAGCGGCTGCGACTTGCCCCGCACCCGACTGCGCAACGCACGTCGCGGGACTTCGTCACTCGCACGCTGCGGGACTGGCGGCTGAACCCGGTCACCCCCGTCGCGAGACTGGTGATAAGCGAGCTCGTGGCCAACTCGACGATGGATGCCACCACCGACATCGACCTGTCCATCGTCTGGAACCTTGGAGCCCTACGCCTGACCGTTCGAGACAACAGTCCCGACCTGCCACACCAGACGTACTCCCACCTTGACCCTCACGGGCGAAGGCTCTCCGTCGTCGCTGTCCTCTCACGTGCGTTTGGAGTTCTGCCCACCGCCGACGGCGGCAAGGTCGTCTGGGCCGTGCTCGAAGCCCCCCGACCACGCCCTTCCACCAGCAACGAGATGCGTAACCCCAAGAACGAGCCCTTGAAGGGCGCCGACATCATCAAGCCCATCTGGGCAGTGCTGGACACACCTGGCGGCGTACCTTCATCGCCCTAGGCGCGGGCTGCTGACGGCTGAGGCGACGGTTGGTTGCGATGCCTCAGCAGCGCAACCAACAACCCACTAGTTTCCGAGTGCCAACGACGCTCGGCATCCATCCGGGGGTGAGGCCGGTGGCCCCCGCTGTTCTGTTGAGCAGACAGCGGGGGCACAGCGGATACAGGGCACTGCACTCACTCGATTTCGGTGAGCGGGATGAGAATGTCCACTCAGCCTGGATCCGCCGACGCGGTACTGGCGGTTAACTAGGTAGCTCAGAAGAGCGACGAGCCCGGGCGTTGCGGCGTCTGAGGGCGCGGCGTTCGTCCGCGGACAGTCCGCCCCACACCCCGGCGTCCTGACGGGTCTCCATGGCCCACTTCAGACAGGTCTCAACGACCTCGCAGCGACGACAGACGGGCTTAGCCTTTTCTATCTGGAGCAGCGCGGGGTCGGTGTTCCCGACAGGGAAGAACAGCTCAGGGTCCTCGTCCAGGCAGGCAGCGTGGTTGCGCCATGCCATCAGATTGGACTCCTTGACTCAGACGTTCGGGTTCAGCTTCAGGCGAGTCAGCTCAGCAGCGCATCGGTCGAATCACTTTGGTCCCGCAGGAGTCAACGTCCACTCATGGAAATCGTACGCACTCAACGTCGGGCACGTGGCCAGATCCGGATAACGAAATGCGCCTGGGCCTGGACCTAGCCCCTGATTCGGACGTTTCATCTCCGCGAGTCCCCTGCCTCCACTACGGTTGACACATCGGTCGGTTGACCGGTTTCAAGTCACGGATCCCGCGCCGCAACAGTGCAGACCCACGCCAGCTGACCTGAACCGTGTCACGCTGTCCGAGCTTCGGATCGAGCGGCGCGTCCGCCTTCTTGACGACGTGGACGTTGACATACTCGGAGTGAGAGGAGGTATCGAGATGACCGACCCGACAACCGAAGTCACCACCCGCATCCGCGCGTTCACCCAGGGCAGGAGCACCGAGGAGGACCTCGTCAGGTACCTCACCCATGAGGTCTGCTACGCGCCCACTGACGCCTGCCCCCACGGTCGAGGTACCTCAGAGTGGTATCGCTGGCACGAGGAAGGCCGTCCCTATACGCCCGGCTCCTTCGAAGAAGTGACCATGGCCTGGCACACCGGGCTGCTGCCATGGGATACCTATCTCAAGATCTCCGAGGCGCTCTGAAACCACCATCCCGTGTGCATGACCGTCGAGGTCCAGTCCTGGGAAGGGTGCTCTCTGCCAGGTCCCGATGGAAGACCCTGACACCATTGTCGTTCGTACCGCCACCGCCTCGACCGCCGACCATGCGTAGCACCCTGCCGACTGTTCGGTGACGCGCTCCCGTTCCCCATATGGGAGCTGCAGCAGCAGCCACGTCTGATGGACGTGCTCGGTTGTGACGTTCATGTCGGCTCTCGCCTTGTCCGGCCACCGACCGAGCCGCAAGATGCCCTTTTCGCATGGCATTCCGGCCTCTGAGCTCTTCCCCATCGCGCCGCGCAGGAGCATGCTGAAAGTCAGCCGAGAACCCGCCACCAGCATTGGAGGATGTCATGAAGGCACATGTCGGGGATCGCATCATCCTGGCGGGCACTAGGGTTGACGACCCTGTGCGCGACGGCGAGGTGCTGGAAGTCAAGGGCAGCGACGGCGGTGCGCCGTACACGGTCAAATGGAGCGACGGCCACACCGGTCTGGTCTATCCCGGTCCGGGCGCGGTCATGAAAGTCGAGAGTGGAACAACCCCAAGTGCCCAAAGCTCCAAGATATGGCGTGTACAGGTGTCAGTCGTGGAGACCGGGGACAACACGCGCGCCACTGCGATGCTCATCTCGGACCAGCCCGTTGAGCTCCGTGGCCAGGGCGACAGCCACCGCAGCCCCCAAGACGAACCAGAGGGTGCGATAGGTGACGAGGTGGCCGTGGCCCGGGCTCTTCGGCACCTCGCAGACTCACTACTGGCTCAAGCCGAGACGGACATCGAGGCCGTGACCGGCACAGACGCGTACGTACGCCCGCTGTAGCTCAGCGTTACGTAGCTCTAGGCACGCTGGAGGGCAAGAGCTCAGGAGTCGTATGCCGTCTTGACGGCTCTACGCAGAGCGGCGCGTGGCCACCGCACGGCAAGCAAGATGATGGCCAACAGGCTTGCCGCTGCACAGATGGCGACGGCACGGGCCGGTGTCGTGTGTTCGGCTAGATAACCCGCCACGAGGAAGGCCGCGCCGCTGGCGGCCACGGAAAGTGCACCACCAAGGCCGAAGACCCTGCCACGCATCTGGTCAGGAACGACCAGCGAGAACGTGGACTGCAGGGGCAGCATGAACGCCTGCAGCACCCCACAACCGAACCACAACAACCAGGTGATCGACACCGTCGGGACGAACACGGTCACCAGCAGAGGCAACGGCATCAGCAGTGCCATGACGATGATCCGGGAGTTCTGGGGTTCGGGCTGCCAGCGTCCGACCATCACCAGGCCAACCACGGTGCCGAAGACGGGGGCCGCCATGAGCAGACCGCCCAGGCGAGCTGACCCGTACTGGTCCTGTGCATAGGCGATGGCCACTGCCTCCGGTGCCGCGATCGCCCACACCGAGCACAGGCTCAGCGCGAGCAGGGAGACCAGAACCCGGTGCCGGAAGAGATAGGCGGCACCCTCGCCGATGTCGCGGAAGAACCCGACGACGCCAGCGGAAGGCGTGCCACGGACGGCCTGTGCCCTGACAACCACGGTGATGACCAGGGCCGAGAACAGGAAGGTCGCGAGGTCGAGAACCAGTCCACTGACGGCTCCCACCCACGCCACCACGAACCCGCCGAGGGTCAGGCCGATGGCCTGGTTGATCTGCTCACTCATGGCGCCCAGACCCAGCGCACGGGCATAAAGCCGACGGTCAATGAAAAGATCAGTCATCAAGATCTGGTTGGCGGGGACGGCCGGCCCACCCGCGAGCTCGATCAGGAACAGCAGGCCGAACACCGTCCACAGGGCTTCGTGAGTGTGCCCATCAGCCGGATGAGCGAGGGCAGCCATCCTCACCACGAGTATCAAGGCGCCCACCAAGGCTGCCCGCAGCAGGTGAGCGACGATCAGGACGTATTTATACGAGACTCGGTCAGCAATCGGCGCGAGGAGACTTCGTCCAAAGATGCTCGGCAGCAGACTGACGGCAAAGGTGGCGGCGGCCGCAAACGGCGACCCGGTCTGCTTCAGCACAAATGCAGCGACCACCACCCTCGCCAGGTAGTCGCCCCACGTCGACAAGGCCGCCGCGAAGAAGATCGCCAAGTAGCCGCGGGTCCGGAAGACCTCGGAGTACGGGGGCATGGCACCGCCCCAACCTGGCTCTTTCCGGATCCCGTGCATCGGCGGCCGTTTCTGTCTAGTTCGACTCGTAGAAGTTGAGCTCGACAGCGGTCCGCGCCCGCCGCGCCAGGCGGCGGTAGGCCTCGGCCAGCTCATCGCCGGACCCCGCCCTGCGGCCCACGATCCGTCCGATGCCATCGGCGTCCCGAAGATCGCTGGGAAGCGCATCAACCGGTCGACCGCGCCACAGTACGGATGCGTTCCGCAGCGAGGACGCGAACTTCCAGGCCTGCGCCATCGTCTCGACATCGGCGGGCGGGATCAGGCCCGCCCTGCCGGCGGCGGCCAACGCCGCGAGAGTCCCGGTCGTGCGCAGCCCCTCCACCTCGTAACCGTGGCGAAGCTGCGCGAGCTGAGCCGTCCACTCGACGTCGGAGAGCCCGCCAGGACCCAGCTTGAAGTGCGTCTTTGGGTCTGCGCCGCGGGGCAGGCGCTCGGACTCCATCCTCGCCTTAAGCATGCGGATCTCGCGTATGGCGTGTGCGGACACTCCGCCCTGCGGCCACCTGATCGGGTCAATCAGGTCGCAGAACGCCCGCCCGAGGTCGGCGTCGCCCGCCACCGGAGTGGCCCGCAGCAGGGCCTGAGCCTCCCAGGTGAGCGACCACCGCTCGTAGTAGGCAGCGAAACCCCCGAGCGAACGCACCATCGGCCCCTGCTTGCCTTCGGGCCGAAGATCAGAGTCGATGGTCAGTTGTGGGTCCGGACCGGCGAGCCCCAGCAAGCGCCTCATCTCCTGGACGACCAGCGTGGCCTGCTTCTGGGCGTCGGTCTCGTCTACGCCGTCGTCGGAGCGGTGGACAAACATGACGTCAGCATCCGAGCCGTAGCCCATCTCGCCACCGCCGAGGCTGCCCATCCCCACGACAAGCAGTCGAGTGCCCAAAGGCTGACCGGTCTCGTCCTCGACCCGCCTAGTGGCGATCTCGAGAGCGGACTGCAACGTGGCACAGGTCAGGTCGGTCAGGGCCGCGCCGACGCCGGCAAGGTCCAGCTGCCCGGTGAGGTCGGCGACCGCGATACGGAAGAGCTCCTGGCGTCGGACGACGCGCGCCGCCGTCATAGCGTCATCAGCCGTGTTCTTGCGGCCGGTTGCTGCACTCATCGTGGCCAGGAGCGCCTCGCGACTGCGAGGGGTCAGGCCTCCGGCATCACCGAGCATGGCGACGGACTCTGGCGCACGAATAAGCAGGTCCGCGGCGTAACGACTTCGGGCCAGTACATGGGCGAGACGCTCGGCCGCGCTGCCCTCGTCACGGAGCATCCGGAGATACCAGTGGGTCGATCCCAAAGAGTCACTGATCCGCCGGAACGCCAGCAGCCCGGCATCCGGGTCGGCCTCGTCGGCGAACCAGCCGAGCATGACCGGTAGCAGGGTTCGCTGGATCGCGGCTCGTCTGCTGAGACCGTCGGTGAGGGCCTCAAGATGGCGCATCGCCCCCGCTGGATCACGAAAGCCCAACGCTGCCAGACGTTCTCGCGCGGCCTCCGGGGTCAACCGGGCCTCGCTGCTGCTGAGCCTGGCAGCCGCGATCAGCAACGGGCGATAGAAGAGCCGCTCATGGATTCGTCGCACCTCACGGGCCTGTTGCTGCCATTGCGCGACCACCTCCGATGCAGGGTCGCTGCGATGGCCGACGGCCCTGCCGAGCCGTCGCAGATCCGCCTCGGTGCTGGGCATCAGATGAGTCCGCCGCAACCGGAACAGCTGGATCCTGTGCTCGAGGGTACGCAGCAGCCGATACGACTCGTCCAGAACTGCCGCATCATCGCGCGCGACATATCCGCCACGGGACAGCGCAGCCAGAGCCTCCAGCGTCGTGCCTGATCGCAGGGTCGTGTCCGTGCGACCGTGGACGAGCTGCAGCAGCTGGACGCTGAACTCGACGTCGCGCAGACCGCCCGGGCCGAGCTTGAGCTGGCGTGCGGACTCGGCTGCGGGAACGTGCTCCTCGACCCGTCGGCGCATCGCCTGAACGTCTTCGACGAAGTGGTCACGACTTGCCGCCTGCCAGACCAGTGGACTCACCGCGTCAAGGTACTCGCGGCCAAGACCGAGATCCCCCGCAACAGCCCTCGCCTTGAGCAGCGCCTGAAACTCCCACGTCTTGGCCCACCGCTCGTAGTACTGCAGGTGACTGGCAACCGTTCGGACCAGCGGCCCGTGCTTGCCCTCGGGACGCAGGGCTGCATCCACCGGCCAGAGCGTGCCTTCGGCGGTGGACGCCGAGCAGACCCGAATCAGCACCGTCGCCAGCTGGGTAGCGACGGTGAGCGCGACCCTCTCATCGGCGACCTCACCGCTGGCCGGTTCGGCCACGAAGATGACGTCCACGTCGGAGACGTAGTTGAGCTCGCCTCCCCCGCACTTGCCCATGCCGATAACCGCGAATCGACAGGCGTCCGCGCCCTGGCCGACCTCGTCACGGGCGATCACCAGGGCGGCCTCCAGCGCGGCGGCGGCAAGGTCAGCCAGCGCGGCAGCCGTGTGCGGGAACTCGTCGACCACCTTCTGGGCAGTCAGGTCCAACGCCGCAATCCCGAGCAGGTGGCTGCGGTAGGCCACCCGCAGGGCGTCACACGCAGGCATGGCCCCTGCGCTGGTCAACCCTGCGTTGGTCAACGCTGCAGTCACGGCACCGACCACGTCGCCGCGGCGTTGTTCGGCGCTCTGGCGCGTCGCCTCAGTGACAGCGCGCCAATGACCCGGATGGGTCACCAGGTGGTCGCCGAGCGCGGAGGATGCCCCGAGCACGGCCAGCAGCCGGTCACGTCCTGCGCCGGCGTGCCGCAATGCCGAGATCAGCTCCCCGCCATGGCCCTCACCTTCGGTGTCGGCCTTGCCCAACGACTCCATCAGGCGCACGAGTCCAAGCAGGGCGAGATCGGGATCTGCCACCTGGCTCAACGCGTCAGGCAGACCGTCACCAGAGACTTCATCCAGAGGATCGGTCAGACCGGCCAGTGCCGGATCGTGCAGCAGGGTGTCGGCGCGAGCCGGTTCGGCAAACCCCAACCGGGCGAGCCGCCCAACACGGCTGCCAGACCTTGCGAGTGCGCTCACCACTCCAACCTAGCGAGCGCGGCGACGCCTGCGTCCCTAAGGTCGCTACAAACGGGGGAGGTAGCGCTCGAGCTCGAACGGGGTGACTTGGCCCTTGTAGTCGGTCCACTCTGCCCGTTTGTTGCGCAGCACGAAGTCGAAGACGTGCTCACCCAGGGTCTCGGCCACGAGATCGGAGCCTTCCATGACGCTGAGGGCGTCGCTCAACGACGCCGGCAACGGCTGGATACCCATCGCCCGACGTTCGCCATCGGTCAAAGTCCACACGTCGTCCTCTGCCTCATCGGGCAGCTCATAGCCTTCTTCGATGCCCTTGAGCCCCGCGGCGAGCATCACGGCAAAGGCGAGATACGGGTTGCACGCCGAGTCCAGCGACCGCATCTCAACGCGGGTGCTCTGGCCCTTGCTCGGCTTGTGCATCGGCACTCGAACCAACGCGCTGCGGTTGTTGTGCCCCCAGCAGACGTAGGCCGGCGCCTCTCCCCCACCCCACAGGCGCTTGTAGGAGTTGACCCACTGGTTGGTGATCGCGCTGATCTCGGCGCCGTGATGCAGCAGGCCCGCGATGAACTGCCGGCCGACCTGGCTGAGCTGGTAGGGCGCCCCAGCCTCATTGAAGGCGTTACGGTCGCCCTCGAAGAGCGAGAGGTGGGTGTGCATGCCGGAGCCGGGGTGATCGCTGAACGGCTTGGGCATGAAGGAGGCGAAGACACCCTGCTCCAGCGCAACCTCCTTGATGACCGTGCGAAAGGTCATGATGTTGTCGGCCGTCGATAGGGCGTCGGCATAGCGAAGGTCGATCTCGTTCTGCCCCGGCGCCATCTCGTGGTGGCTGAACTCCACCGAGATACCCATGCTCTCCAGCATCGCGATGGCGGCTCGACGGAAGTCGTGCCCCGTCCCGTGCGGCACGTGATCGAAGTAGCCGGCCTGATCCACCGGAATCGGCGGCGCTCCGGTCTTGATCGGCTGTTCGAACAGGAAGAACTCAACCTCGGGGTGCGTATAGAAGGTGAACCCGAGGTCAGCGGCCTTGGCCAAAGCCCGTTTGAGCACGAACCGCGAATCGGCGAAGCTCGGAGAGCCATCAGGCAGCATGATGTCGCCGAACATTCTTGCGGTACCGGGGTTCTCGCCACGCCAGGGCAGCACCTGAAACGTCCCGGGGTCGGGTTTGACCAGCATGTCGGCCTCGTAGACCCGGGCAAAACCCTCGATGGCGCTGCCGTCGAAGCCGATGCCCTCGGCGAACGCGCCCTCGAGCTCTGCAGGGGCTACGGCGACCGACTTCAGCTGACCCAACACGTCGGTGAACCAGAGCCGCACGAAGCGGATGTCGCGTTCCTCGATGGTGCGCAGGACGAACTCCTGTTGACGATCCATACCGCGATCCTGCCCTAACAGTGTTTCGTGCGGGTTAAGACCTCGAATCCATTGACATCGGGGCGGTGGCTAGGCTGCCGCTATGGCGCAGATGCGACTGGCCCTGGCCCAGGTCAACCCGACCGTCGGCAACCTGAGTGGCAACGCGCAGGCGGTCCGTGAGTGGACCGCGAAGGCAGCCGCTGCAGGTGCCCACCTGGTGGCATTCCCCGAGATGATGCTCACCGGCTACCCCGTGGAGGACCTGGCGCTGCATTCGTCGTTCGTCGAGGCCTCGCGGGCCGCATTGACGAAACTTGCCACCGCCCTGGCCTCGGACGGTCACGGCGACCTTCCGGTCGTCGTGGGCTACCTCGACCAGGCGCCATACAGCCTGAGTGAGGAATCCGGACCGCTCCCACAGAACTGCGCCGCGGTGCTGCACCAGGGTCAGGTCAAGGCTCGCTACGCCAAGCATCACCTGCCCAACTACGGCGTCTTCGACGAGTTTCGAATCTTCGCCCCCGGCAGGGACCTCACCGTGGTGCGCATCGGGGACGTTGACGTGGCCCTCGCGATCTGTGAGGACCTCTGGCAGGAGGGCGGACCGGTCGCCCAGACCCGCCAGGCCGGAGCGCAGCTGCTGCTGGTGATCAATGGGTCACCCTACGAAGAGGACAAGGACGACGTCCGCTACGGGCTGGTGGCGCGACGGGCCGCCGAGGCCGGATGCACCCTCGCCTACCTGAACATGGTCGGCGGTCAGGACGAGCTCGTGTTCGACGGAGACTCGTTGGTGGTCGACGCCGCGGGGGTGGTCCTGGCCCGCGGGCCACAGTTCGAGGAGGACCTGCTCATCGTCGATCTGGATCTCGAGCCGAGCACGGTCAATGTGGCCGACTCGCCCGGTGATGGGGTCGCGCACGTCACCATCAGTGACACGCCCACTCCACCGTATGCCGCTGCGCCCGCTGCGCTGGCCGCGCGCCTGGATCCGGTCGGCGAGGTCTACCGCGCGGTGCAGCTGGGGCTGCACGACTACGTCCGCAAGAACGGCTTCGAATCGGTGTTGCTCGGAATCTCCGGCGGCATCGACTCGACCCTGGTGGCCACGATCGCCGCGGACGCCCTGGGCGGGGAGAACGTCGTGGCGATCAGCAACCCCAGCAAGTACTCCAGCCAGGGTTCCCAGGACGACGCCGCCGAGCTTGCCGGGAACCTGGGTCTGGACTACCGCGTCATCCCCATCGAACCGATGGTTAGCTCGTTCCTGGACACGGTGAAGCTGACCGGGGTGGCCGAAGAGAACCTGCAGGCCCGGGTGCGCGCCGTAATCTGGATGGGCCTGGGCAACCAGGAGGGGCACCTCGTCCTGAACAACAGCAACAAGAGCGAGGTGTCGGTCGGCTACTCAACCCTCTACGGCGACAGCGTCGGCGGATACGCGCCACTGAAGGACGTGCCCAAGACGATGGTGTGGGAGCTGGCACGGTGGCGCAACGGGGAGGCCGTGCGTCGCGGTGAGAAGCCACCAATACCCTTGGCATGCATCAGTAAGGCGCCCTCGGCCGAGCTTCGCCCCGACCAGCTCGACCAGGACTCGCTGCCACCGTACGAGCTGCTCGATCCGATCCTCGACGGCTATGTCGAAGGAACCCAGGATCGGAACGAGCTGATCGAGGCCGGGTTCGACCCTGAGATGGTGGAGAGAGTCATCGCCCTCGTCGACGGTGCAGAGTGGAAGCGTCGTCAGTTCGCCCCAGGCCCCAAGATCTCGTCCTTGGCCTTCGGCCGCGACCGACGCCTGCCCATCACGAACCGCTGGCACGGGCATTATGGATAGGCACGGGCATTATTGACCCAAGAACGAGCACTATTGATCGCAAACCTAGGGACTGTGCGCGCGAAATCACCCCAAACCTAGGGACCGTGTCCCGCACGCTCCCTAGGTTTGGCACGAAACACCCGACACGGTCCCTAGGTTTGGCCATGCAGTCCACCCAAGGAGCCTGACCGATGAGTGAACAACCAGCCCCCTACGGCACCGGCGCCGGCAACATGTCCGGATCGGCCACGCCCTCACTCAAACGCATCCGGATCCCACACCTGCAGGCCATGAAGGAGCGAGGAGAGCGGTGGGCAATGCTCACGGCGTACGACCAGTACGCTGCCGAGATCTTCGACGAGGCCGGCATCCCCGTTCTCCTGATTGGCGACTCGGCCGCCAACAACGTCTACGGATACGAGACGACCGTTCCTGTCACGGTGGACGACCTGATCCCGTTAGTTCGGGCCGTTACCCGCTCCGCCAAACACGCCCTGGTCGTCGCCGACCTGCCGTTCGGGTCCTACCAAGCCAGTCCGACCCAGGCACTGGGCACGGCGACCCGGTTCATGAAGGAAGGCCTGGCGCACGCGGTCAAGCTCGAAGGCGGACGTGCCATGGTCCCCGAGGTCGAGCTTCTGGTGCGGGCCGGCATCCCCGTCATGGGGCACATCGGCTTCACCCCTCAGAGCGAGCACGTCCTCGGTGGCTATCGCATTCAGGGGCGTGGTGACGCGGCGGACGCACTGGTCGAGGACGCCCTCGCTCTGGAGCGGGCCGGAGCCTTCGCGGTCGTCATGGAGATGGTGCCCACCTCGGTTGCCGCCCGGGTCACCGAGGTGCTCCACATCCCAACGATCGGGATCGGCGCCGGGCCCAGCTGTGACGCCCAGGTGCTGGTCTGGCAGGACATGGCCGGGCTACGTGGCGGCAAGACCCCGCGCTTCGTCAAGCGGTATGCCGACCTACGCACCAGCCTGGCTGATGC
>Ga0209540_10001503_pt1 | contig 17539 bp, 16 predicted proteins | sample BarGraIncu01121A_FD_184501 | JGI IMG/M metagenome (GOLD analysis project Ga0209540, IMG submission 184501) | Arctic peat soil microbial communities from Barrow, Alaska - Barrow Graham LP Incubations 011-21A (SPAdes) (version 2) | ecosystem: Environmental > Terrestrial > Soil > Wetlands > Peat... | reverse complement strand
CCCGCCAGCTCGTGCAAGCCCACGGCGGGCGCATCGGCGTGGAAAGCCAACCCGGCCAGGGCACGCGCTTCACCATCGACCTGCCGGATGCCGAGCCGAAAAAAAGCTAATCGAGCAATGGAAGCGTAAAACCGTGTGAAAAAGCCTAGACCGGTGATTGAAACGAGCCAAATAGGAAGTAGGCCATGGCAAGAACCATACCGGAAGCTAAGACTCTGCTCCCCGACCGTAGCTTCCCCATCCTTCAGGGAGTGCTGCCGATCGATCCCAAGCAGATCCCGCTCGACATGGTCGCCGGCATCACCCTGGCCGCCCTGGCGATACCGGAGGCCATGGGGTATACGAAGATCGCCGGCATGCCGGTGGTCACCGGCCTCTATACCCTCCTGATCCCGATGGCGCTTTTTGCGCTCTTCGGGTCATCCCGCCACCTCGTGGTCGGCGCCGATTCGGCCAGCGCGGCCATCATGGCTGCAGGGCTCGTCGGCATGGCGTCCATTGCGTCGCCGCAATACGTGGCCTATGCCGGCGTGCTGGCCCTCATGGCGGCATCCCTGCTGATCCTGGCGCGCCTCGTCGGGCTGGGCTTCGTCGCCGACTTCCTGTCGCGCACCGTCCTGATCGGCTTTTTGACCGGCGTAGGCCTGCAGGTCGCCATCGGCCAGATCTCAGGGTTGCTGGGCATCCCGGGTGGCGGCTCTAGCCCGGTCCAGAAGCTCGCCAATGATCTTCAGCAGCTTCCGCAGATCAACATCACCACCCTCATCGTCGCGCTCGCAGTGCTGGCAGTGATCCTCGGCGCCCGGCGCATCAACAAGAAAGCCCCCGGCGCGCTGATTGCCGTGATCGGCGCGATCATTGTCAGCTATACGCTCAACCTGCAATCGTACGGCGTGACCCTGCTCGGCGCCGTGCCCGGTGGGCTGCGCACGATCGGCCTGCCTGCCGCAAGCCTCAACTGGAATCTTGCCGGTCAGTTGCTGCCCATCGCGATCTCCATGGTCATCGTCATCCTGACCCAGAGCGCGGCGACTTCGCACGCTTACGCGGCACGCTACTCCGAGCGCTTCAGCGAGAACGTAGACCTGGTTGGCCTCGGCCTCGCCAACATCGGCGCTGGACTGACCGGCGCCTTCGTGGTCAACGGCAGCCCGACCAAGACGCAGATGGTCGACAGCGCCGGCGGCCGCACCCAGCTCGCCCAGATCACGACCTGCGTGCTCGTCCTCCTGGTGTTGCTCTTTCTGACCGGCCCGTTGAGCTACATCCCAGATGCCGTGCTCGCCGCCGTCGTCTTCCTGGTCGGCATCGAGCTCGTCGACCTGAAGGGCATGCGCACCATCCTGGCCGAGCGGCCGGCCGAGTTTTGGGTAGCGCTGATCACCGCAGCCGTCGTGATCTTCGTGGGTGTCCAGCAGGGCATCCTCCTGGCCATCCTCATCTCGCTGCTGTCACATACGCGGCACGGCTATAGGGCCAGGAACTCGGTCTTGGTGCACGAAGGGGACCGCCTGCGGACCGTACCGGTGGCCAGGGCTTCCCAGATCCTGCCCGGGCTGGTGCTGTACCGCTTCAACCACAGCATGTACTACGCCAACACCGAGCAGCTGTCGACTCAGGTCATGGACCTACTCAAGGTCGGGCCCGAGCCCGTGCGCTGGCTGTGCATTGACATGATCGCCGTCGACGATGTGGACTTCTCCGCTGCCGCCACCCTGCGCGAGCTGTACAAGCTGCTAAAGGACCAGGGCGCCCGGCTCTTGTTTGCTGAAGTGGACGACGCAGTGCGCGCTGAGCTGGATCGCTCAGGGATCACCGCCCTGGCTCGCGAGGATGCCTACTTCGAAGCCTTGCCCGACGTGCTGGCCGCCTTCGAGCAGCAGACCGCTAAGGGCTAAACCGCGGCCTTACGGGCCGAATTCTTCGATAGCGATCCGGGCGATTGGGCTGAAGAAATCAACCAACCTTGGCTTGCATGGCAATATCAAAGACCGAGTGTGCTGGCTCCGCGCCGGCCGCCTGAAACATCAAAACGCCGGCTGGAGTCTGGCGTGACTGGCGCACGGCCTGCAACGCCTCGCGGCTGGTCCAGATCGTCATGATCTGCCAGACCGCTGAATCGATCAAGCTGTGTACTAGAAAGGTCTGGACGATACCAGGTTCCAGTTGTTGAACCCCGCTCGCATAGGCTTCTTGCAACGCCGCCCAATGCTCCTCGGCTACATGCGCTTCCACGACTGTCATGATCAAGTGACACCTCCATACGGGCTTCGGTCTGGGTACTGTATATCACACCTGGCCCATCCTGGTCTGTACGAAGTGATGCCCTGCGCAAGAGTCCGCCCGCGCCGTGGCCTGAGACGGCACACCGCCAACGACAACAAAGGCCGGCTGGCACCCACCAACCGGCCCAATGTATAAATTCCCAAATTGGGACCGCTTCCCGCCGTCTATTCCGGCCTTTGGCCGCCACTCAGCGCGGCCCGTGACGGCGGTTGAGCGACCCGTTGTTTGGCCGCAGCATGGTGCTCTGGAAGGGCGGCTCGCCGGACGCCACGCCGAAACGGATCTGTGAGATGAGGATGCGGTTGAACGCTTCGACGAGGAAGGCACGCGGGTAGCCGGGCGCCATCGGCGCCATTTGCCGATCCCGGATCACGTCTGCGTCGGCCATTACGCCACTCATCTTGCCGATGACGGTGTTCAGGAAACGCACGCGCGCGCGAATCGCGAACCGCTCGTGGCCGGGTATTTCCTCCATGACCGCTGCCTTAAGGAATTCGGCCGCATGGTTATGGTTCTCCGCGGCGCAGATGACGGCCCGGGGACCGCCCATGGCAGCCTTGAGCCGCAGGCCTGCGGCTGGGATCGAACAGAGGCTGGCCGGGCCCGGGCCACAGTAACAGCCCACTCCGGGCACCGCAGTGCCGATTTCCTCCGCCAGGGCAATTGCCTCCACCAGGCGCGCGCGATCGGCTGCATCAGTCGGTCCGGCCATCTCCTGGCCCTTCTGCAGGCCCCCGAAGAGGTTCAGCACGGCGCCGCGCCCGATATAGCCCATGGCAGCACCGATGGCCCCCGCGGAACCCACAGCGACGATCACGTCGTCGGCGCCCCGGTGGTCGGTCAGATTGGACACTACTTCGCGGACGTCCTCCTGTTTGGCTTTGACCGTGCGCAGCGGGATTCCTGCCTGCTCGGCGCGCGCGCCAAAGAGGCTCCGGACCAATGCCCGCCCGTCATCGATATGGCACCCTCGAGTAGCAGGTGGAGGTGGTGGTCCTGCGCCGCCACAACGCAGGAGAGCGGCTCGCTCACCGCAACGTGCGCATGCGCCGGCGCCGAGTCGGGCACCGGCAGCCGGCCGCGATCTTTTCGATCCAGCGCCCGCCATCCCGGTAGCGCTCGCGATGGTTAATCGGTGGGTGTTCCACGGAGGGTTGCACGGCGTAACGTTCGCCCACGTGGTACTCACCTTGCAACGCCTCGCCAACCTCAACCAGTGTCACAGCTCCCTCATCGCCCAGAATCAGCGGCCAGCGGCTCACGTCCCAGCCGTAGACCAAATTGTTATCTGGTCCCTGCACAATCAGCTTGAGCAGCGAGGTGCAGATGCCGGCCGCATCCGCGCGTGCCAACAATTGGCCTGGCCCCGGCCGCGGCACCGGCACGCGAGCAACGCGCAGATACGCCTACCGAACCCCATCCAGTACCAATGCCCGCATGTCGGATGGAAGCATGCCCTGCCCTGCGTTAGGAACCTCGCGTTCGCTCATATGCTGCCCCGCCGGGCGAGATCTGCTCGCCGTTATCTTCGCGAGGTTCCGGCGGTGGGTTTCAATCTGCATCCCCGGACCTCGTGCCTGTCAGGACAGCCGCACCACCTGACCCGTCTTCTCCGACTCCAGAGCGGCGGTAAGCACGCGATGGTGCAACGCGGTCTCTTCCGGCGTGGCGCAACCGAAGGGCTGGCGCAAGTCCGCGCCGTAGACCAGCTCATCGCAGAACGCGGCGATCATCTGCAGGATGCTGTCGGAAAAGCCGAACTCGAAGATGCCCCCGGTGATGGCCGGGTAGGCGCTGGCATAGCCGATGTCCAGCGTCTCCCAGCTCTGCGGCCTGCCCGACCGGTAGGTCATCGTCCGCAGCGTCTTGGGGTATTTCGTGCTGAACTCGGCCGAAAACTCGGTGCCGTGCACCTTGATGAACCAGGTGTTGCCTTCGCCGGGCGCGATCCGCTTGGTGCTGATCAGCATCGGGAAATGCTGATCGGCGGTCTGCACCTCGCAGGCCAGGATCGCGTTGTCCCATGTTTCGCACGGCGCCATGCCGCCTTTCCCGTCGGGCCGCTCGGTGATGATCTTTGACAGCAGCGCGCACGTTGGCCGGCAGCCAGCCAAAGCGCAGCGGGATATGCAGCGGGTGCATGCCCAGGTCGCCCAGGCACCCATACTCGCCGTTGAACTGCAGCAAGCGTTTCCAATTGATCGGCTTGTTGGGATCCAGATCGCTGCTGTGCCACAAGCCGCTTTCCACCTCGATGATCTTGCCGAAGCGCCGTTCCCGGATGTATTTGATGATCTGGTACGCGCCGGGGAAGAAGGGAAACTCCGACGAGCAGCGGGCGAAGACCTGCGGATGCTCGCGGAGCACCGCCAGGATCTGTTCGTTGGCCGCCAGGTCGATGCCGAACGGCTTTTCGCCCAGCAGGTGTTTGCCCGCGCGAATGATATCGCCGTAGATCCGCGTGTGGAGGTGGTGGGGCACGGCGCAGTAGACGACATCGACGTCAGGGTTGGCCAGTAGCTCCCGGTAGTCGGTGACCGCCGTCGTGATGTCGCACATGTTGTCGGTGAACCAGCACAGGCAGGAGGCCTTGGCGTCGGCGACCGCCACCAGTCGTGGCCGCACGTCCATGGTCGTCAGGTGCGCCCAGCGTTGCGTCGCGCTGGCGAACTCGCGCGCCATCAGCCCGCAGCCGATGACGCCGAAACGTATGATGCGTTCTGTCATCAGGTTGTCTCCGTCTTCAGGACTTCACCATCCGGCGTGATGCCTGACACGCCCAAAACCCCGCTGTAGGCCTCCGCCAGGAAATGAGCCGTCCACGCCTCGCCTGGCCCAGGTAATGGGCGCTGCCATCGGCTACCGCGTCGACCACCGTGGTCTGCACCGTGCTGAACGGCTCCAGCGCGATGTTGTACGTCCGGCCATACCAGGGCGCGCCATATGCTCCCCCGTAAACCTGCCAGTACCAGAGCGCCGGGAACACATCCAAAGGCCACGCCATACCGAATCCTACCTGCAGTCGGGTGTTAGTCAGCGCGTACCAGCCTGCCGCCAGGTCCGCCAATCTCAGGGTGTCACTTGTGTTTGCCTCCGGCCCGGCGACGTAACGCAGATCGATCATGCCGTCATTACGCGCCGGCACGTGGGGCCAGTCGTATACCCCGGATGCAAAGCGCGTATTGGCCGTGAGCTCCGTCGCGTGGACCCGGGCCGCCGGCAGGTCGATCCGGCAGCTGTTGTCAACAAATGGCGGACCGAAAGCTGGATGCTGACCCCACATCACGGGCAGCGTGACGCGCCCCTCGTTGGTGATCCGCTCCTCAATCTGGAGCACGGACTTGCCCCGCTCGAGTGTGAGCGTCTTCTCCACATAGAACGGGGTCCGATAGCATCGGACAGATAGTCTGAGCGCCACTCGGTCCGGAGTGTCGTCCACAACAGAATAGCGCCAGGGAATTGTTGCCACCTCTCCGTGGGCGCCGAAAGGCATTCCCAAATGCTCGCATGGATTGCCGCCGGTGGGCAGGCAGTCCTGCCATCCCCCCTCGTAAAAATCGAGAAACGAACTGGCGGCCGTGTGGCTGGTGGCGACAAAGGAGGCTGGGTCGCGCACACCCCACGGCGACCGCCACATGAAGTCAACATCCAACGGCTTGTAGAGGAACTCAAAGATATCCCCGCCCTTGCCGGCCAGCACGGTAACGCGCAGCAACTCGTTCTCAAGTGAGATTGTCGGCAGACCGCGATAGGTGTACTCCATCACGCGGCAGCCGAAATTGCGCTCGTGGATGTAGAGGATCATGCGCCGCTCCTAAAGGTAACCATAGCGTCTCCCAGCATCGCCCAGGGCATGGATATTGTCGTGCGGCGTGTTCTCGTTGAAGTAGTCGGTGGTTGCCAGAATGAAGTGACTGCGGCCGCGCACCGTGTTCATCACGTTCTCGACCTGGTCGGCGATCTGTTCAGGCGTCCCTTTGCGGAGCAGATCAATTTGATCGATGTTGCCCAACAACGCTGTGTTCGTGCCGAATACGGTCAGGGCTTCTTCCAACGGCGTGTTGCCGTAGGGCGGCGGCGTCAGCGATTCATAGGCCCCCATGCCCAACGACGGATAGAGCGGCAGCAGCTTACGCGCGTAGCCGCAGTTGTGATACAGGTAGATGACGCCGCGCTCCTGTACGAAGTCGATCAGTTGCTTCTCGTAGGGCCAAATATACTTCTGGAAGAAGGCAGGGCCCACCATTTTTGCGTTGGCGACATTGCCGCCCGCGCACAGCACGTCCGGCCGCGCATCAAGCACCTGTCCGATCCAGGTTTCATAGCGCTCGATGCAATAGCGCATCAGCCGGTCGTAGAACACGGGCCGCTCGAGCGCGTCAACCAGGAGGTCGTCGACCTTGCGGTAGTAAAACGTGACCAAATTGAATGCACCCTGGATCCAGGGTGCGACGATGCCTTCCTCGCCCACGGCTTCGCGGCCGCGCCGGATGTCGGTGCAGTCCACCTCCCCCACCGGCGGCTGATAGCGCATCAAAACGTCTAGATCAGCCTCTGTCTTGATTGGATAATCGGTCGTCGAGGTTTCGGCGTCGTATTCGTACACCCAGCGCACGGCGTCGGTGGAATGAAGTTCCCCCGCGGGCGTCCGAATTATGGTGGCATTGGTCAGGTCGCGGCTGTCAGCCTCGCATAGGATCGTCACGTCCCAATCATGGGCGGGCTGGCCGTACGCGTTATAGGCGATCGAGCAGTTGCGGTGCATGATATCGAAACCGAAGTGACGATACACCTCCGGCGTCCGCGCCACATAATCCACATCGTTCGCGCCGAAATACTCTCTGACGTAGTTAACGTGTATGAAGGGTGACACCGGGATGCGATCGGCAGGTTGCCTGCGCAGCACCCGCAGCAGCACCTCGCGGCCGGTCATTTTGCTCACAGCCTATCCTCCAAAACCGTCCCCCCCGGCATCCTGGCCGCGGCCGTGGCTGCGGTAATACCGGACGCCCTCGACCAGTGCCTCGATGTTCTCCCACGGAGTCTCGGGTGTAATGGTGCTGGAACCGCCCAAGAACAGGCCGGTCGGCGGCCCATGCTCCACCAGGAACGCCATCTCCCGTCGCACGTCCGCAGGCGTGCCAAAGGGCAACGTGGTCGTGACCGACAGGCCAGCGAGGATCAGCAGATCCCGGCCGTCGCGGGTTTTCGTGGCACAGATCCGTGTGTAATCCATGCCATGCTCGTACTGGAAGCCCTGGAAGCCAGTCACTCCCACTTCGAGAAGCCGTGGGATCATCTGCATCAAATTGCCATCGCAGTGCCACACCAGGCGCACATCGGTGCGTAGTATGGGCTCCAAGCAGCGCGCAAAGTGGGGAAACCAGATACGGTCCAGCGACTTGATGTTGACCAGAGTGCCCCGTGAGTCAGCCATATCAAAGTCCAGCCGTTGGAACGGGGGCAAGTCGCCCGCCGCATAAGCGCGCGCCGCCGCCCGGTTGTTGAGCAGGGCGTAGTCCGCTTGCAGGAGAAAATGCCGCTCTATGACCTCCGGATAGAGTGCGTAGGCCATGAAGTAGTACTCGTAGCCATATAGGCCATAGTATAAATAGGGAAAGAAGACGAAGTTGAACCCGGTCTTCAAGATGTCGGGGCCCAGCCGGTCCTGCGCGGACCGCTCCTCGGCAAGTATCTCAGCGACCCGGCGATCTTCATCGAAGCTGGCAATGTCCCGCTCGATGCGCGGGAAAACGAAGCGTTCGAGATGCTCGACCACTGCCTCGGGCGAATCGATCCACATGCCGTTGATCAGGATGCGCCCGCCGGTCGTCGCGCCGCCGATGTCGCTGTCCATCAGGTCAATAGGACTATAGGGCAGGTAGTCCAGTGCGGGCGGGGTCACGCCCAACTGCTTATCATAACCGGCTGTCGACATGGTCAGCGGATTTTCGGGGATGTACTGGTCGATCATGCACACGCCGGCATTGCGCTGCGCCGCCGTGTACACCGCGTCGGGGTCCCGCACGTATGCCCCTTGGCCGGCCCCGGCCAGCCGCTCCAAGTGCTCGTGGTTCATGATGTGCAGCATCCAACAGGGGATGCCCTGTACGGGGCGTTGCAGGATCGTATCCAGCGACAGTCGTGCCTGTTCCGAAAGGTGCGATATCACCCTCGCCTCCTTCAATTGAGAGTGAGAGCCGTTCCGTCAAACGCGCGCAAATGGGATGCCGAGCAGCGCGGCCACTTTCTCCACTGCGCCGGCCTTGTGCCCATACGCGAGCGCCTGATGATGCGAGCCACCCTCCAGGCTATAGCGCGTCAGGAAATCAGCGAGATCGCCATGGGGCCGGAACTTGAAATGCGGACGCCCCAGATCAGGGATGTACGGATGATCCAGCACTTCGCCTTCTGTCACAACGAGTTTGAGCTTGCCGTGCGCCGCGGTCGTTAGGCTGGCCAGGGTGCACGGTCCCGGGGAAATAGTGAAGGCGAGCAACAACGGGTCGACCGGCACGTCCATGATGTCCCTGAGGCTGCTACGTAAGACGTGGATCGGCTCGTCCTGGCGGGCCATAGACCAGTTCCCCTCGCCCATGTGCATCATCAAAGCGGCATTGTTGGCGAAATCCATGGTGAACATCTCGGTGAAATTGGCCTGGCCGGCCAGGGCCTGCATTAGGCAAACTGCGGCCGCGCTGGTGACATCGCCCTCACCACCGAAGCCGTAGCCATCGGCAAGCAGCTTGGACGCGGCCAAGAACGGCAACGTTTGCAGCCGGCCCTCCTCGCCTACAGCCAGAAAGTGCGAGGCAAAACCGTTCATGCCACGGTCGACGAGGGTCTTGCGCAGTGCCCACTCCAACCGTGCGCTGGCCTCATGCTCGGCCTCGCTTATGTCGGGTGCAAATTGGAAGGTCCTGCGATCATATGCCATCGCGGCAGCGATTTCCGCCTGTGGGGCCGTCTCCGCCAACTTGGCCAGGCCCTGCATGGGGATGCGCCGCACCTCGACGCCCACCTGACTGAGGAAAGCCGTCTCGTCCAAACCGAAGTCACCCATGCCCTCCATCGCGTAGCCGATCAATCCAAGGCGCAGCGTCCGCAAATGGTGGGTCACGCGGGCGGCGTCGCACCACTCCTGCACCTGGGCCAGGGCCGCCGGGTCCTGGTAGTGGCCGGTGACCAGATGGAAAGGCCGGCCTGCGCGCAAAAGCACGTTGGTCAGATCCTGCACACCGTGCATCCCGTGATTCTTCGTGGTGTCCACGCCCAGGGTCTGTTGATTCACCCCGTAGAGCGCCTGGGTGTTGAAGATCAGGATGGGCAGACGGGTCTGCAGCAGGGCCGAAAGGGCAATGTGACTCGGCGCGTACGTCAACAACACGACGATGACCAGGTCGTTTTGGCCGGCTTCGAACCGGGTCAGCGCGGCCTGGACCTCCCCGCGGTTGTTGCACACTCCCGAGAAATCCACCTCGGCAAACGGCGCAAAGGTCTGCTGCAACTTCTGGCCGAACTCCGCCATCATCGGCTTCAGCTCAGGCCAATTGTCATACAGATCAAACATCAGCCCGAGGAGACCCACGCGGGCTTTGCGAATTTGATTCATGTTCCTCTCCCTCGAAAGTACGCTCAATCTTGGCCAGCCCAATGTTACGAGGCCACGGCGGTCCAGGTCTTGCGGTAGCGTTCGTACAGTTCGTCGCAAGCCGCGCGGTTCCCTGGTTCATAACTCGTCAGCGACCGGGCCGGCGCCCGCGCGGCGGACTCCGCATCGGCAAAGACCCCAGCGCCGATGCCCGCCAATACTGCCGCGCCCCAGGCGGCGGCTTCGGTGATGCCAGTCACGACCACCGGCGCGCCCGTAACATCGGCCACGATTTGTGGCCACAGCGGGCTGCGCGCTGCGCCCCCCACCATCTTCAATCTGTCCACTGTCATGCCCGTCGCACGTAATTCGTCCACGGCCCAACGCAGCTCACAGGCCACCCCTTCCATGACGGCGCGGCTCATGTCATCGCGCGTGTGCGCCAGGTTTAAGCCAACGAAGCCGCCACGAGCCATGCCGAAGCTACCTGCATGTCCCGCCGCGGGCGGGAAAAACAAGAGCCCGCGGCCGCCGGGTTCCGACCGCGCAGCGGCCTCATTGATGGCTGCGTAGAGCGTGGTCCGGGGCTCCGGCGCGTCCGGCCGCGCCCAAACCTGGCTCGCCAGCCATTCCAGGGATGTGCCGACTGCGCCCAGGCTACGGATCGCGCCCCAACGCCCCGGCACGGCATGACGGCTCAGCGCCATCCCGCTGGCCCGGCCGACGGTCAGGCTGGGAGGCACCGCGAGGAGCACCCAGGCTGTGCCGCACGATAGCAGCATCTCGCCCGGCTCAACCACGCCCAGCCCCAGCGCCGCGCAGTACTGGTCGTGAGCCCCGTTGATTAACGGTAGGCCCGCCGGCAATCCGCAACGTTGAGCTGCGTCGACCATCAACCGCCCTACATCGGCGCCTGACTCCCGCAATGGAGAAAGCTGCTCGCGACGCACGCCCGCGAGCGCCAGCAGCTCGTCGTCCCAGTCGCCAGTCTCAATATCGAACAGCTGCGTGATGCTGGCGTCCGATGGGTTCATGCAGCGTTCGCCGGTCAAGCGCCAGCCGATAAAGTCGTTGACGAACATGACCCGATATGTGCGGCTGAAGACGTCGTCGCGGTGGCGGTGCAGCCAGCGGAGGTGCTGCAAGGGCAATCCGGCCATAAGGGGCCAGCCCGTCTTGCGCTGAATGGCCTCCGCCCCCACCCCGTCGCGCACCTCTTCATACTCGGCTTGCGCCCGAGTATCCATCCAACTGATGGCGTTATAGGTGGGAATGCCTGCTGAATCCACAGGGATCGTCGTTCCCCCCTGCGAGGATTGGGCCACGGCCAGGATCTGCCGCCCCGGAGGGATGTGCGCGGCCAACTTCCTGAGCGAGTTGACCACTGTCAGCCACAGTGTCTCGCTATCCTGCTCCACCCAGCCGTGCTGCGGGGTGATCAGGCCATAGGGGACGGTGCTGGCCGCGACCACCCGGCCGTCGATCTCAAAAAGTAAGGCCTTGCAGGCAGTTGTGCCGACATCCAAACCGATCAGCATGGCACGATCAACCTTTCACGGCCCCGGAAGTCAGCCCCTGCACCAGGTATTTCTGGAAAAAAATGAATAGGATGGTGACCGGCACCGTGACGAGCACCGAGGCGGCCATGACGTTGGGCCAGTTGAGGTAGAATTGGCCGACGAACGATTGGATGATGCCCGGCGGGAGCGTACGCATCTCGGGCCGGGCAATAAGCGTGGCCGCGTAGAGGTACTCGTCCCAGGAGATGAGGAAGGTGTAGACGCCCGCCGCGACCAGGCCCGGTGCCACCAGGGGCAGGATCACCTTGGTCATCACGTCCAGCCGGTTGCAACCGTCGATCAGGGCGGCGTCCTCGATCTCGCGCGGGATGGTGTCGAAAAAGCCCTTTAGGATCCAGATGGCGAAGGGGATCGCAAAGGTAGTGTTGGCCAGGACGAGCGCCTGGTAGGTGCTAAGGAGATGCAGGCGCAAGAAGGCCAGGTAAAGCGAGATGAGCAGCATCCCTTGTGGAAACATCTGCGTCGCGAGGATGCCGACCATCAGCCCGTAACTGCCGCGGAAGGGGTAGCGCGAGAAGGCGTAAGCCGCCAACGATGCCACGACCAGGCAGAGCACGGTCGTCCCTGTGGTCACGATGACGCTGTTCTTGAAATAGACCGGGAAAAGGCTGCCGCGGCCGTAATCCCCGCGCACGACCGAGCTCAGGGTATTGAGTGTCGGGTGGTGCGGGATCCACTGCGGCGGGATCACGAAGAGATCTTGAATCGGCTTGACGGCCGACGAGATCATCCAGGCGATCGGGAAGAGCGTGAAGATGAGCAGGATGGCGACATACAGGTAAGACAGCGTCCTCGTTAGCCGCCGGCGTTGGGTAAGGGTCAGCACGGGGTCTCCTCTTAGCTGCGCTCAGATCTCGAGTCGGGTGGTGCCGCCGATGAAACGCACGAACAGCACGCTGAAGACGACCATGAAGGCGAGCCAGATGGCGCCGATGGCCGCGCCCATACCCATATCGAAGGCCTGGAATGCAGTGCGGTAGATGCTGATGGCCAGCGTGGTGGTCGCGGTCACCGGCCCGCCCTCCGTCATGGTCCAGATCATGGTGAAGTTCTGGAAGGTCCAAATGATGGAAATGAGCAGGTCGATCATGATGATGTAGCGCAGGTGGGGCAGGGTCACCCAGCGGAACCGCCCCAGGGCGCCGGCGCCGTCGATGATCGACGCCTCGACGATCTCGCCGGGGATGGTCTGCAGCGCCGCCAGCAAGACGATCATGTGGAAGGGAAAGCCCTTCCAGACATTGGCCAGCGTCACTGAGAAGAGTGCCAGGTGGGGATCGCCGATCCAGGCCTTGAATTCCGAGATCAGGCCGACGCTGCGCAGCACATAGTCAAAAATGCCGTACTGCTGGTTGTAGATCCACTTGAAAAGGAGGGATGCCACCACGGTAGGCACGATCCAGGGCACGAGGAAAAGCCCACGGAACAGGTTGCGTTGGCGCAGATCCTGGTTCAGCACGATGGCCGTCAGAAAACCGAGTATGAACTGGCCGCCAACCGAGCCGGCCACGAAGAGGATCGTAGTCCACCAGACCGCGAGGTAGTCCGGGCTGCTCAGGAGCGTCTTAAAGTTTTGCAGGCCCACCCACTCGATGCCCGCGCCGAAATTGACCAGGCTATACGAGTTCAAGCTCAAATAGATGCCGCGCACAAGCGGGTAGATGATGGTAAAGGCCAAGATCAGCAAGGCCGGCAGCAAGAGCAAGATCGAAAAGCCGGTATTGCTCAGCCGGAAGCTCCGCAGGAAACGTTTCCTGGCCGGGCTGGCCTCGACTTCGGACCCCAGTGTAGTCATCGTCAGCTCCTATCGACCGGCGTATGGCAGACGATGGAGGCGCTGCCCCCATCGTCTGCCATACGCCAGGTTGTTACTGCTTGTAGAGCACCTTGAGGTTGGCGGCGCAATCGTCGAGAGCGGCCTTGGGGTCACCTCCCGACAAGGCCTTGCTCACCGCGATGGCGATGAAATCGACGGCCTGGGCATACTGCGGGGTCTTGCTGATGCTGTACAGCTTGGCCCCGGCCAGCCCGTCCTGGAATGTCTTGGCGTAAGCGTCCTGGCTGTAGAACGGGTCCTTCAGCGCGGGCTTGTAGAGCGGGAAGAGGCTGCTGCCCTTGGCGTAATAGAGCGTTATCTCGGGATCCGTGCTCAGGAACTTGATGAAGTTTAGCGCCTCTTGCGGGTACTTGCACTGCTTGAAGGTCACCAGCGTGTGGTGATGGAACATCGACTTATGCGAAGCAGGGTCGGCGGGGTTGCCCAGCGTCGTGGGGTGCAGCGCCACGGCGAAGTCGGCGTCAAAGGCGTTGCCCTTGCCACTGGTAAGGCGCAGCACGTCGCGGGCGTAGGAGCCGTCGCTGAAGCCGCCCGCCTGGTAGTTGGCCATCACGTTGTACTGGTCGCGGAACGCGAAGCCCGCGGGCATCACGCCGTCGTCGACCAGTTTCTTGTAGTAGGACAGTGCCTTCACGCCGGCTTCATTGTTGATGATGACCTTGCCCTGGTCGTCGAGCACGTCGCCGCCGAAGTTGAATAGCCAGGTGTTGAAGAGGTTGGCCGTCAGCTCAGAGCGATCAGTGGACGTGACGTAGCCCCAGATACGGTTGCCCTTGTCGTCCTTGCCGAGCTTGGCGATCGCGTGCACGACCGCGTCGAACTCATCGATGGTGGTGGGCAGCTTGGCCGGATCGAGCCCGGCCTTCTTCATGAGGGCGGTGTTGTAGAAGATGGTGTCATGCACGGCGACCCAGGGCAGGCCCCAGGTGTGGACTTTCTTGTCCGCGCCGGCGAAGGTGTAGGCATCGACCACTCCCGGGGCGTAGTTGGGCAAGATGTCGCCCACCTTGTCCTCAAGCGAATTGATGGCGCCCGAGTAGGCGAACTGGCCGATCCAAGGGGCCGCGATCTGCGCGGCGCACGGCGGGTTGCCCGAGGCGGCTTCGAGCAGGAGTTGCTGGCGGGTGTTCTCCCAAGCGACGCCCTCGTACTCGATCTTGACGTCGGGGTTCTTTTTCTGGAAGGCATCCACCATGTAGTTGAACTGCTTGGCCGTTGATTCTTCCATCCCGATCCAGCCGGCAAAGCGGACTACCTTCTGCTCGGCCTTCTTGGGCTCAGGCGTAGCCGTGACTACCTTCTCCACGGCTTTCTCCACCGATTTCTCGACGACTTGGGTGACGATCTTCTCCTTTTCGATCACCTGAGGCGTGGGGGCAACGCACCCGCTCACCAAGGCGCTGAATACCATGACCAGCACAAAGATTGTCCATACCGTGGATCGAGACTTCACGTTTCATCCTCCCTGATGCCTGGAATGGCTCCTGCGGAGCGTATTGAATCCGCCTTTCTGGATGGGTTGGCCGCGTTTGAGGCTTCAGATCACCTCCCTCCCTTGTTGCCAGAGCCGGCTCGCTGTCGAAGCAAGGACACGGGTCTCCCTTACGCCCCACATGCAGCGCGAACGCCCTCGACAAGACCAGCCGCATTGTTGAAGAACACATCTTCGATGTCCCTCGCCGTCAGCCCTACGGACTCCGCAGCGAGTCGAAACGCAGATAGTTCTTCGTACCAAAAGACCGAAAGGTGCCCGGCCTGGGCAGTGCTCAACTCGCGCATATGTGGGTCGTCTGCCAAGTCTCCGTATATGCCTGGCGGGACCAGGTTCACGTAGGAGCCGTTTTCGCAGATGCGCCGCATGCGCATGCGCGTTATCGGTAGATCGCTCCCGAAGACCAGCCGCTGCGGACCGAATGCACGGAGCGCTTGCTCCATCACATAGGCATTAGTATTCGCTAGGTATGGCTTCAAGCCCAGGAAGCCGCCCTGCCCGACCCGTCGTTCGAGGTCCTGGGCGGACTAAACTGATTCCAAGGTGAAATCTACATGCTTGGTCTGGGCGAACAACTGACTGGCTGCCTCCACGAGCGCGTCTGCTTGGGCTTGGAGGTCCCGGCGACAGCGCTGTTGGACTTCGGCTGTGCGCTCCGCCAGCCCGGCAAAGAAGGCATCCACCTTCTCCCGCACTTTGGCCGCCGTACCAAAGCAGGTGTCGGCCGTCACGTCTTCACGAATCCAGTCCCAGATGGCTTCATCCGGGTTGTAGTCCGGGCTGTAGCCAGGCAAAGCGATCAGACGCAACTTCAGATCCGGGGTCGTCAGGTATTCCCGCATCTCCGGCCCGTGATGGGCCGGACCATTGTCCCAGATCACAATCAGCGGCTCAGACTGCTTCTCACGCAACTGTTTCAGGAAAGCCACCGAAGTCTCGGCGTTGGTGTTGCCCAGGACAGGCATGGCTTGCACCTCGCCTGTCTCCAAACAAACCGCCGAGTAATAAGTGGCCTTCTCGCCAAACTTAGGACTGCTCGTGTCCACCAGGGCTGGTTCACCGCGCAGCACCCATTTGGCCCGCAATTCGACGTCGGCCCGGAAGTGCGCCTCGTCCACAAAGAAGATCTTGGCTCCGCTGGCCTGTGCCTCGGCTCGCAAGGCCACATAAGCGGCGACGAAGGCTTCCCGTTTCTCAGCGTTGGCCTTCAACAGCCGTTTCTTGGGCCGCTTCACGACGAAGCCCAGACGGTGCAGGTAGTTCCAGCAACTGCTGCGGCCCAGCACCCGGCCAAAGCGCTCTTTGACAAACTGGCGCACCACCTTCCAGTGCCAATTCGCCATCTCGATTCCCGCCGCTGCAGGCGCAGCCTGGACTGCGACCTTCAGTTCGGCTTGTTGTGCCGGATCGAGGGCGGGGGGCAACCACCGCTCTGCTCGAAGGCCAGACCTGCCGGACCTTTCTGGCGAAAGTCTTCCTCCCAATCGCCAATCGTGTGGGCGTCTCGCTCCAGCGCTTCGGCCACCTGGGCCGCTGACCAGCCACGTGCCAGCAACCAGATCGCATGCCAGCGTTCGCGTTCCCGAGGCGTCGGTGCCCGATACACCCGCTCCCGCACCGCCTTGACGTCCAACTGCCAGCGCCCGAGTGTGACAAGCATGTCGTTCATCGCAGAGCCCTCGCATTTCAGTGGTATCGCTGGCAGTATACCACTGAAATGCGGGTTTCACCTTGGAATCAGTTTAGTAACAGTTTCTCGGCTTCAGGAGTGCAAAGCGGCCAACAGACGCATCGGGCTTTAGGATCATAAAGGAGGCCTCTCTGTCAGAATGGATCTCTGTCAAGGAGGCGGCGCGCTACACCGGCTACACGGAAAGCCACATCCGCCACCTCCTAAGAAGCAAGTTGGTCCAAGGCCAAAGATTCGGCCGTGACTGGTTCACCAGCAAGAAGGCCCTCGATGAGTACCTGGCCACCAACCCCCGGCCAGGCCCTGAACCCAAATCTGAAACTTGACAGATATCACCGCTAGCAACCATAATTCCGCGCGACTTGACGGGCGATTGTGCCCGTCACCATCGGATATCCAGGGTCTCAGGGAGAGATCGAAAGGAAGGGGAGCCATGAACGTGTGCTACGGTGCGGGTCAGGGCGGCTGATCCTACCAGTCCCACTTGACAAGGTAGCATTCGTGAAGCTTAGGCCGGCTGATAGCCAGGCTTAGCTCCTGCCGTCCGCTACCAAGAGTCTTGAAGTGCCGCTCGTCTAGCACTTCGGTTTTGCCTACGGTCTTTCGTGTGAGAGTGGCCCTAAGGCAAGGTCGCGCTTTGGGGAAGATGATCGCAAGACGGAGGTGGGTTGTGAGATGATCCACCTCTGTCTCCAGCCACTCGTTTTGCTTTAGAAATCCTCCGGCAATAGTCCGCTCTGCGGAAAACTCCATCACATCACCACGGTTTTTCGTCTCCCGAAGGGAAATAAGCACATTGTGCTTGGACCCGTCTTGATAGAAGTCAACTGGTACCCCCGGCCGGCACTTGTACTTGGCAAAAAGATTCCCGTCTCCCCAGGCATGGTCGTGGATGGCTACCACGTTATCCTGCAGGAATCTGATCATCTGGCGCCGGCTGATCGTGGCTTTCTCGCCTGTTTCATCTGAAAGGTCAAGGGTGGAGCGGTAATCGAGGATCTCATACATGCCATGATACCGGGCATGGTCGCGAAGCTGGGTCCAGACTTCCCAGGCATCCAGG
>Ga0209540_10001502_pt1 | contig 17546 bp, 15 predicted proteins | sample BarGraIncu01121A_FD_184501 | JGI IMG/M metagenome (GOLD analysis project Ga0209540, IMG submission 184501) | Arctic peat soil microbial communities from Barrow, Alaska - Barrow Graham LP Incubations 011-21A (SPAdes) (version 2) | ecosystem: Environmental > Terrestrial > Soil > Wetlands > Peat... | reverse complement strand
GTTATTGCACAGAAACTGGCCGAAATTAAGGGTTGTTCTATAGATGAGATCGCCGAGAGAACAACTGTAAACGCTATAAAACTTTTTAAATTATAAATGATGAACTCATCCATTCTTCTTATCTACACCGGTGGAACCATTGGCATGAAACAAGACCCCGAGAGTTTAGCTTTGGTTCCTTTTAACTTTAATCATATACTGGAGGAGGTTCCTGAACTTAAAAAGTTTGGTTACAGGATAGATTCTTTTTCTTTTGACCCACCCATAGACTCTTCGGAAATTCAGACAGATTTTTGGATAGATATTGCAAATCTAATAAAAGACAACTACTGCGAATATGACGGATTTGTTGTTTTGCATGGCACAGATACCATGTCTTATTCCGCATCTGCCTTGAGCTTTATGCTTGAAAATCTGGAGAAGCCCGTGATATTCACCGGGAGTCAGCTTCCAATCGGAATGTTAAGAACAGATGGCAAAGAGAATTTGATCTCCTCTATTGAGATTGCAGCCTCTAAGGATGAATTCGGGCACGCAATGGTTCCCGAGGTTTGTATCTATTTTGAGAGTCAATTGTACAGGGGAAATCGTACGACAAAATACAATGCTGAGAATTTCCGTGCTTTTAAATCTGCCAATTACCCACACCTGGCAGAGGTAGGTGTACATATTAGATATAACAAATCATTCATATCATATCCGGAAAACTGGGGTAAAGAACTCTTGGTAAATACAAAACTCAATACAGACGTCGCCATTTTAAAGATTTTCCCGAGCATCTCTCCTAATGTCGTTGAGTCTTTTCTGAATATTAAGGAGTTAAGAGCAATTATTCTTGAGACATACGGCTCGGGCAATGCTCCTACCAAAGAGTGGTTGATTAAAATGCTGGCAACAGCTATTGAGAGAGGAATGGTCATATTAAATGTAACTCAATGTCATGCCGGCAGGGTAGACATGGAGGCTTACTCCACCGGTATTTTATTGAAAAAAATTGGAGTAATCAGCGGCTACGACAGTACTACAGAAGCGGCAATTACCAAATTATTTTTTTTACTTGGTCAAAATAATGATATTCTTTATATTAACACTTATCTTACAAAAAATTTGCGGGGAGAAATAACACTCAATTAATGCAATTAAAAAATTCTTTTTAAATTGCATGATGTTTACAGATAGTTTAGAAACAACTAACTATTTAAAATACATTGTTTAATACTTTAATCTTTCAAAAATTTATGAAAAAATTTTTCATGTTTTTGGTAGTAATAGGTTTCATAGCCATTTCTGCTCAGTACGCTGCTGCTCAAACACCAGCTCCTGCTGCTGGCACACCTACTGTTACTGGACAAACCATTCAACAAGAGATTCCAATCCACCAACAAATAAAGACAAAATTCATCGAGGGTGGTGCCAGTTTTATGACCTCAATCCTATTGTGTCTTATTTTCGGTCTTGCAATTGCTATTGAGAGAATTATCTATCTTAACCTAGCATCTACCAATACCAATAAATTATTGAAAAGTATCGAAGAGGCTCTTGCTACCGGTGGAGTCGAAAAAGCCAAAGAGATTTGCCGTAACACACGTGGTCCGGTGGCCAGTATTTTCTATCAAGGAATTTCACGTATGGACGAGGGTATAGAAGTTGTTGAAAAATCAGTGGCATCTTATGGTTCATTACAGATGAGTCAAATGGAAAACGGTCTTGCCTGGATAAATCTGTTTATTTCAATCGCTCCTATGTTAGGGTTCTTGGGAACAGTTATCGGGATGGTTCAGGCATTCGATGCTATCCAGGTTGCAGGTGATATCTCTCCTAACGTTGTTGCTGCCGGTATTAAAGTGGCTTTGATTACAACAATCGGTGGTCTTATTGTAGCGATTATTCTACAACTTTTCTACAGTTACATTGTATCTAAGATTGACTCTATCGTTCTTTCAATGGAAGACGCTTCTATTTCGCTAATCGATATTTTAGTAAAAGCTAGAAAATAAAGTATTATGTCAAAATTTGTAAAATACTTATCAATCTTCCTACTGGCTTTCTCTTTGGTTTTAGGTGTTACCGTTTTCCTTAATCCGTCAGAGGGTATGATTGATTTTGTCCTTTACTATACATATATATTATTTGGGTTAGCCATATTACTGGTAATAGTCCTTCCGGTTATCGGAATGGTTAGTAATCCAAAAAACGTAAAAAGGATGATCGTCAATTTTGGAGCAGTTATAGTTGTGTTCGGGTTAGGATTTCTGCTGGCTTCCGGCGATCCCCTGCCAACAACAACAACTGCTATACCACCTACTGCATTTGCACTTAAGTTATCAGATGCCGGCCTTATAATTGCATACATACTTATTGCTGCTTCTGTGTTGTCAATTGTATCCGGTGTTATAATTAATTTGGTTAGAAACCGGTAATATATAATAATATGAGAAGGCCAATGCAAGAAATCAATGCAGGTTCAACAGCTGACATTGCTTTCTTATTACTAATATTCTTCCTTATGACCTCTACGATGGACTCAAGCTCCGGCTTGCAGCGTCGTTTACCCCCAATGCCAGACAAAAACCAACAAGTTGAAAGTGCTAAGGTTAATCGTCGAAACATTATGGTGGTCAGGATCAATGATGCCGACCGTCTTTTCGCCGGTGGGTCCTTGATGGATATTAGTCTACTCAAAGAGAAAGCAAAAGAGTTTTTGACGAACCCTGCCAATGATGTGAATCTTCCTGAAAAAGAAGATAAGGTGATTGAAGGTTTTGGCTCGTATCCTGTTTCAAAAGGCGTTATATCTTTACAAAATACTCGTGGTACCAGTTACGGTGCTTACATACAGGTTCAGAACGAACTTGTTAAGGCAATAAATGAGATTCGCGAGGATTTTGCAATGGTTAACTACAATAAAAGGTATGCTGCCCTGACTGATGATCAACGGAGGATCGTAAGAGATGCTGTCCCTCAAAACATATCAGAGGCAGAACCTAAGGATACAGGCATTAAAAAACGATAAATGGGAGAATAATCATGGCAAAATTTGAAAGAAAAGGGAAAAAAACAATGGCTGCGATAAGCACAGCCTCTCTGCCCGATGTGGTGTTTATGTTGTTATTCTTCTTCATGGTGTCAACAAAATTCCAAGATACCGAGAAAAAAGTAGAGGTGAAATTACCTGAAGCTTCTGAATCAACCAAGCTTGAAAGGAGGGATCTTACATCGGTAATATACATTGGAACTCCAATTGCAAGCTATCAATCAAAGCATGGAACAGATGCCCGTATTCAGCTGAATGACTCATTTAAGACCATCACTGATATCCGTGACTTCGTTGCCAACGAACGTGAAAACATGAGCGAGGTAGATCGTCAGTTTATGACCATTTCTATTAAGGCAGACCAAAACGCTCGTATGGGTATTATTACTGATATTAAACAGGAACTCCGCAGGTGTTCAGCCCTTAAGGTTATGTATGCTGCAAGGAGAACTGCTCCTGCAGAGTAATAAAGCTGTCGTTTTATTTGGATAAAGGTGTCTTCTAAAATAATAGGGTGCCCTTTCTTGTATGTATAAACAATTTTTTAATCATGCTGAAACTAATGGATATCGAATTTTAATATAAACAATCTTAGATTATGAAAAAACTTTGTTGCCTTTTATTATCGTTTATTGTATTCTCCTTTGCTTTTGCACAGACCACACCAAAGAGAGAGTTTCGCGGCGCCTGGATACACGTCGTTGGTAACGATAAGTTCAAAACGATGAGTACAGACTCTATAAAACAGCTGTTCATCAAAACTCTGGACAATTTTGAAAAAGCTGGTATCAACGCAGTAATCTTTCAGGTAAGGCCCCAGGCCGATGCTTTTTACAAATCGTCCATAGAGCCATGGAGCAGATTTCTTGCCGGTGAACAAGGAAAGGCCCCTGATCCACTTTGGGACCCGCTCGAGTTTATGATTGAAGAGGCACATAAAAGGGGTATGGAGCTCCATGCCTGGTGCAACCCTTACAGGGTAACCTCAAATGATCAGGAACAGTTAAGCCCCGATCATCTCTACTTCAAAAACCCGGAACTCTTTAAAAGATATGGCAAACAGCTCTATTTCGATCCGGGAGAACCTGAGGCTATTGCACATACAGTAAAAGTAATTGCAGATATCGTTACAAGATATGATGTTGATGCAATCCATTTTGACGACTATTTCTACCCCTACCCTGTTGCCTTTGAAGAGTTTCACGATGATGCGTCATTTGTAAAATATGCAAAATCACAAGGATTTGAATACTGGCAAAAGGGAGACTGGCGCAGAAACAATGTTGCAACTCTTATTAAGGAACTTAGTGATACCATAAAGGCAATTAAGCCGTGGGTAAGATTTGGTATAAGTCCTTTTGGTATTCACAGAAACCTGAAAGATACTCCGGATGGAAGCGGAAGCAAAACAAATGGGCTCTCCAACTATGAAGCACTTTTTGCCGATGTACCATTATGGATCAAAAAAGGCTGGGTTGACTACAATGTACCTCAGATTTATTGGGAAATAGGCAATCCATCTGCAGATTACAAAACCCTTATCGAGTGGTGGAGCCGTTCAAACTTTGGTGGTCAGTTATACATAGGGCAGAATATAAGTACATTCAGCAAAAAAGACCTTGACAATCCTTCCAAAACACAGTTTGAAGCAAAGATGAAACTGGTCAGGGAACTTCCTAATGTAAACGGAAATGTATGGTGGCCCGGCTGGACCCTTAACAATAATCCATTTGGCTTTACAGACAGTCTGATAAATACTTACCAGAAACACCCTGCATTAATTCCTGCATACAGTAAACTTGACAGCATTGCTCCTTCTGCCGTTACCAAAATAGCAAAAAAAGGCAAAACGCTTATATGGAGCCATAGCTCAGGAAATGACAAAATGCAGGTGGCTGCGTTTTATGCCGTTTACAGATTTCCAAAGGGAACAGCAACTGACATTAACAACAGTGATTATCTTATCAAGCTGGTTGCAGAACCTAAGTTTACTTTAAAAACAGGCAATGGAAAGAAAAATCATTATGTATACATTGTGACTGCCATTGACAGGTGCTGGAATGAGAGCGAACCGTCTAAACCGGTCTCAGTTAATGAATAGCGCACTTTTATTATTGTCAATTATTATCTGAAATTTAAATGGAAAGCAAAAAAAGAGTTAAAATCTCCGAATTATTGAAAAAAGAAGCCGGTATGGAGGTGCTGGTTAAGGGCTGGGTCAGGACCAAGCGTGGTAATAAGAATATTGCATTTGTAGCATTAAACGATGGTTCAACCGTAAATAGTATTCAGATCGTTTTTGATATGAATAAATTTACTGACGATCAGTTGAAGGGGGTGAATACCGGTGCCTGCATAGCTGTAAAAGGCGCGCTGGTTGCATCTGTCGGCAGCGGACAGAGTGTGGAAATACAGGCAGATGAACTGGAAATATACGGCTCTGCAGACCCTGAGACATATCCTCTACAAAAAAAGGGACACAGTATGGAGTTCCTTCGTGAAATAGGACACCTCCGCCCCAGAACCAATACCTTTGGCTGTGTCTTTAGAATAAGACATGCAATGGCTTTTGCTATCCATAAATTCTTTAATGATAAAGGCTTTTTCTGCCTTCACACACCAATAATTACAGCGTCCGACGCAGAGGGTGCAGGAGCTATGTTTCAGGTAACAACATTAGATCTGAATAATATTCCAAAGAATCCGGATGGTTCTGTCAACTATTCAGAAGATTTCTTTGGAAAAGCTGCAAGTCTTACTGTTAGCGGTCAATTGGAGGGAGAGCTTGGAGCTCTTGCTCTTGGTGAAATTTATACTTTTGGCCCTACTTTCCGGGCTGAGAACTCAAACACCCCAAGACATCTCTCCGAATTTTGGATGATAGAGCCCGAGATGGCTTTCTATGAGATAAAAGAGAACATGGACCTCGCAGAGGAATTTATTAAGTATCTCGTAAAGTATGCTTTGGAAAATTGTGCGGATGATCTTAAGTTTCTGAATGACATGTTTGACAAAGAGCTTACAGAGAGGTTAAAAAGTGTCGTTAACACAGAGTTTGTCCGTCTTAGCTATACAGAAGGGGTAGACATACTTATGAAATCGGGACAAAAGTTTGAATATCCTGTCTCCTGGGGCATAGATCTACAGAGTGAGCATGAGAGATATCTCGTAGAAAAACACTTTAAGAAACCAGTCATTTTAACAGATTATCCTAAAGAAATCAAAGCTTTTTATATGAAGCAAAATGACGACGGCAAAACAGTGAGAGCGATGGATGTACTCTTTCCAAAAATCGGAGAGATCATTGGTGGTTCACAAAGAGAGGAGTCGTTAGAGAAGCTTGAGAAGAGAATTCAGGAGCTCAACATGGGCACCGAATCTCTCTGGTGGTATATTGAGACACGTAGGTTTGGTACAGCACCTCATGCCGGATTTGGTCTTGGATTTGAAAGGCTGCTTCTGTTTGTTACAGGTATGACAAACATACGCGATGTTATTCCGTTCCCCAGAGCCCCTAAAAATGCAGAATTTTAGAAGGTCATGCTTATTATTGGAATTGCCGGTGGAACCGGATCCGGAAAAACCACGGTTGTAAAAGAGATTACAAAGTTATTGACAAACAGCCAGGTTGTTGTAATTCCTCAGGACTCGTATTACAAGGATAACAGCCATTTACCTATTGAAGAACGCCTCGAACTTAACTTTGACCATCCGGACTCAATAGATTTCAAGCTCCTTGTAAGACACCTCAGAGAGCTCAGATCCGGTAAAGCAATTGAGCAGCCGGTCTATTCATATCTGACCTGCTCCAGGTCTGCAACCGAAACTGTGAGGGTAGAACCGGCGCAAGTTATTATTGTTGAAGGTATACTAATTTTCACCTGTCCGGAGTTTAGAAATTGTCTGGACATAAAAGTTTTTGTTGATGCAGATGCAGATGACAGATTGGGAAGGGTTATCAAAAGAGATAACCTTGAACGTGGGAGAACAATCGATAAAGTCCTTGAACGCTACGAGAAGACTGTTAAACCGATGCACCTTCAATTCATAGAACCAAGTAAAAGGTATGCAGATATAATAATCCCGCAGGGGGGGCATAATCAGGTAGCAATTGATATACTTTTGGCCAGCATTGAGAAGGTACTCCACAGAAAATAATGTTTAAAAGAGAGAATAATGTAGGCCTTTATCTTACAGTAGCAATCCATCTGCTGGTGATCATTGTTCTACTCATAACCAGGATAGGCTTTGTTCTTAGAGAGGAAAATTCTTTTGTACTCGACTTTACGAAACAAGAGGAGATTGAGAAAAGTGAGCAGAAGGCACAGCTTAAAGAAGAGGTTAGTAGTGAGTTGGACAATATTATTGCCGGAAGAGCCAATATTCGAAATGTTGCTGTGGATGCGAGTCAGAAAGGAAAACAGCTTAAGGATGACCGTTTTAAAAATCCAAGACAGGTTTATGATGAGGCCAAAAGGCTGCAGGATAGGCTTGATGCCTCCAAAAAAGAGGCTGAGGCCTATCAGGGTAGCGATGAGGTTGCAGAACCTGTAAAAGAGCAGAAGAAAAGCGAAACATACAGTGGTCCATCGGTAATCTCTTACTCGCTTGATGGGAGGAAATCTATGAGCCTTCCAATACCGGTTTACAAGTGTGTCGGCGGAGGTGATGTAAGCGTGACGATTATTGTCAATCGAAAGGGTTATGTTATTGGAGCCTCAATTATAACCAATGCTTCTTCTTCTGACATCTGTCTGCAGGAGTTTGCAATAAAGGCGGCAAAGTCTTCTCGCTTTACCGCCTCTGTTAATGCTCCGGAACGTCAAACCGGAGAGATTGTCTACAGATTTATTGCTCAGTAGCAACCTTCATAACGTTATCTATCTCGGCCATAATCGGGTAGAATGCTCTGTCATCCAAAGGTGAATACCTTCCAACCAGAGCTTTAATCTGAGTCAGTAATATATCTTTGCACTCTTTCCACTCATTATTTGCAGGTGACACTTTATTCGCAGCTGCGTATTTCAGGAACCTTTGTTCAAAGTTTATTGTAGAAAAGAGGTTGTTTAAGCTCTTCATATCCTTTACCCTCTTCAATTGTGGCCTATATTCGTCTGCTATGAGTGAGCTGAATTTGAAGGTCAGACCTTGGTTGTTTGCCTTAATGAAAAAAGTATTTACACCTACAGTATCAATTGGGACGAAAATATCGGGGGTTATCCCTCCTCCGCCATAGACTATCTTTCCCTTTGGTGTGGTAAACTTCAATGAGTCATTTTTCTTTATGCTGTCTGCATAACTCATTTCCCCATGTTTGTATCTCTCAAGAATATCATATTGATAATTTCTTGAGTAAGGTTTTTGAATAGATCTGCCGGTTGGTGTATAGAACCTTGCGACAGTCAGCCTTATTCCGGATTTATCTGTAAAGTTGATCGGTTCCTGAACCAAACCTTTTCCAAAGGATCTTCTTCCTATAACAACTCCCCTATCGTTATCCTGAATAGCACCTGCAAAAATTTCGCTTGAGGAGGCAGAGCCTTCGTCAATGAGCACCTTCAACCCGATTCCTTCACATATTCCGGCATTGTCAGCATAAAAGTCTTGTCTTTTCCTGTGAAGTCCCTCCATATAAACAATCAGTTTCCCTTTTTTCAAAAACTCGTTTGCAAGCAGAAATGCCTGGTCAAAATATCCACCGCTATTTCCTCTCAAATCGAAGATTAATTTCTTCATTCCGCTCTTATTAAGCTCTTTAATAGCCTCTAAAAACTCCTTATGACTGGTCTTGGAAAATTTTGAAAGTTTAATATAGCCTGTTTGGTCATCAACCATATAGGCTACATCTATACTCTTAACAGGTATTTTATCCCGCTTAATGTCAAAATAGACCAACGCTTTTGTATTTCCTCTTTTTACCCCTACATTTACCATGGAACCCGACTCTCCTCTCAATCTCCTAACAAGGCTGTCCTGGTCCATCTTTACTCCGGCAACGGCCTCTTTGTTTACCTGTACTATTCTGTCGCCGGAAAGAAGCCCCGACCTCTCGGATGGCCCGCCGGTAATAACATTTATAACAATAGCAGTGTCGTTAGGTACATTGAACTCTATGCCAATCCCATCGAAGTTCCCTGCCAGTACTTCATCTGCGTTTTTAAGCTCTTGCGGAGGAAGATAAACCGAATGAGGGTCAAGATTCTCTAAAATATATGGAATAATTCTCTCGGTAATATCGTTTTTATTGATTGAGTCAACATAATTTTGATCTATCTGAGATAGCACCAGCATAAGTTTATCCCAATTTCCCGCTTTTACTGCCAAGGCTCTCCTGTCGCTGTTGAAAAAGCTCAAGACCTTAAATATCAGCAGTATAACCAGTATTATTATAATTATAACAGGCCAAGGGTTGCTTCTAAACTTCTCTTTTAAGTTGCTCATAAAAAATACATGTTAATTGCTAAGGTTTACTATCTCCACACCTGCCCTGGTTAACAGGTCTATTCCATCTGTTATACGATAGTTATCTCTGTACACCAAGCGTTTTATCCCCGCTTGAATAATTAATTTTGAACACTCCAGACACGGAGATGTAGTTACATACATTGTTGCACCTTCACTGCTGTTTCCGGATTTTGCTACTTTGGTAATTGCATTTGCTTCTGCATGTAGCACATATGCCTTAGTATGACCGGTTTCATCTTCACAAATATTTTCAAATCCTGCCGGTGTTCCGTTGTAACCATCTGAAATAATCATTCTGTCCTTTACCAACAGGGCACCAACTTGCCTTCTCTTGCAGTATGAATTTTTCGCCCAGACAGCAGCCATCTCCAGATAACTTTTGTCAAATTGTATTTGCTTATCAGTCATATATTTAAAAATTAGGCAAATGTTTGCAGATCACATAAGTGAGAATAAAACCCTTTCTGTTGGATAAGTTCGTTGTGTGTTCCTCTCTCAACAATCAGGCCCTCTTTTAGAACAACAATCTCGTCCGCATGCTGAATTGTAGATAGCCTGTGCGCAATAACTACAGAGGTTCTGTTTTTCATTAAATTTATCAGGGCCTCCTGAACAAGCCTTTCGCTCTCTGTATCCAACGCAGAAGTGGCTTCATCCAAAATCAGAATCGAAGGGTTCTTTAGAACGGCTCTCGCAATCGCCAGCCTCTGCCTTTGCCCCCCCGAAAGCTTTAAACCTCTGTCCCCGATATTTGTCTGATATCCACACTCCATCTGGGAGATAAACTCGTGTGCATTGGCAATTTTAGCAGCTTTTATCACATCTTCTTCGCTCACACTCTCCATACCAAAAGCAATGTTATTAAATACAGTGTCGTTAAAAAGTATTGCTTCCTGAGTTACGATACCCATCAGACCAATCAGCTCTTTTGGCTCATAATTTCTTATATCTGTGCCATCGAGAGTTATTGACCCTGTGGTTACATCGTAAAAGCGCGGCAACAGATCTGCCATTGTTGTTTTACCCGCACCGGATGGTCCCACTAAAGCAATCATTTTACCCTTTTTTATCTTAAGATTGATGTTTTTTAAAACCGGTTCGCTGGAATATTTGAAACCAACTTCATTAAACAGAATTTCACTCTTAAAATCTTTTATTGATATAGGATTTGCAGATTTTTTTATAACAGGTTCGACATCCAGGATTGCAAATATCCTCTCCCCTGAGACTAATCCTCTCTGAAGATTTGCAAAGGCATTTGATATTGACTTGGATGGTTCGAGCACCTTCCAGTAAAACCCCATGTAAACAAAAAAGGCAGGCCAATCCATTCCCAATTTGCCTTGCATTTGAAGATACCCTCCGTAGAAGAGTACGGCTGCCGCGACTGTGATACCAAGAAATTCAGATAGCGGAGAAGCCATCTCCTGACGGTTAAACATCTTTTTACTGGACATTCTGTGTCTGTAGTTTGTCTGGTCAAAATGTGCGTTGGTATACCTTTGTGCATTAAATGCCTTTATAATTCTGGCGCCCGAAATCGCCTCTTCGAAGTGACTAACAATTCTTCCCATTAGAGATTGGGTTTCTGTTGCACCTCTCTTTAACGATCTGACTACTCTTCCGATAACAAAAGCAGTGATTGGCAGAGCGATGAGAGTAACAGATGTCAATTGTGGAGACATGTAAAAAAGCGCAGTAAGGAAACCTATTATCATCAAAGGGTCTCTGAATAGTATATGAAATGTATTGGCAACACTGTTTTGAACTTCAGTAACATCATTTGAAATGCTGGAAAGAATATCTCCTTTCCTTTTTTCGTGGAAGTAACCGATATGCAATCTTGATATCTTAAGAAACAGGGCCTTTCTTACATTGTACATCAACTTTGTTCTCATGCTTACTAAAATCCTTTGGGACAAGTATCTCGTCAAATTAGAGAAAAATGATGTGGCTATCAGTAAACCACACACAAAAAGCAGTCCGTTAAGCAGAGATGAAACACCCATGATTTTTGTGAGATAGTATTGAAAAACACCTGTAAAGTAGTCTGCACTCAGGGTAAATTCAGGAAGCAGAAGTTGTTTGCTCAAGCTCAGGGGATCAAAAATAATTGTTAACAGCGGATCTATTAACGCATAGTTTATTATTCCAAAAAAGACAGACAATATTGAGATCACAAGGTAGGTCGGCCAATACCTTCCGTAGGGTTTTGCAAATGAAAGCAGTCTGATAAATGTCTTCATATCTATTTGGCCTCATCTTTTGTTTCTTCTTTTGTCTCTTCGTAATCAATGTATTCTCCCACATTTTTATCAACAACCTTGCTTTGAGGTCTGCTGCCGTTATTGATGATTGTCTCCCCTTCTTTGAATTTCTCGTCACCTGCAGAGTATCCTCTGCTCTCTTCCGCAAATTTGCTAACCTTTCTTTTTATCCACCAAGCAAGAAGAAGAGGTCCAAAACGGGCAGTCAACCAAAAAAACAGAAACAGGATAACGATAAATGTTAAAAACGCTTCCATTATTTTTTCAGTTTTTTTATTTTACCATTCTCCAAATTCAAAATTATATCTTTTCCCTCTTTGGTGGTAACGGCCACCTCGCTATCAGAAATAACCTTCAAGTCTGTAGCTGGCATAAGAATGTTTCTGTTTGTAAATCTGGTCACCGGATTTCCGTTAATTGTATATATAATCGTCTGTAACTGGGTCCTTAGCACCCAGTACTTGTTTTTTCCAACCTTAATCAATTCCGGAAATTCCTTAATTGTCTCAGTTGTCTTTATATTGTTCCATGCAGGATACGGATTGCACCCCCTGTCGTAAAGTCGCAAAGAGTTATCTGTATGCAACAGCATAATTACAAAATCTCCTTCACCTTTTAGATCATAAGTTTTTGGTCCAATCATTATTAACGAGTCTACCTTTTTTGGATACGGACTTATGAATCTACCCAGTCTGTCCAACAAATATAGTTCGTTTCCGCTTGCAAACAGCATTTGTAGTTTTTGATTTCGATAATAGTCAACTTGCGCGACATAACCACGAAGAGGGGTTGAGAATGGTACTGTCCATACCCCCTTTTTATCTTTATCCAACAGCCTTAACTTATAATTGGGGAGTTGTTCCAGATACTCAGCTTCTCCATTGTTGAAATTTTTTATTTCAAATGGCCCTGCAGGAATCTGAACAATTGTATCCAACTCCCATCCGGCCGGTTTATTCCCTTCCGTTCTCGTTGATACCGGTAATTTTTTCATTTGCTCTGCATAAAGCAGAAGGTTCATCTTTATTCCCGACTCAGCAGCGTAAAGCTGGTAGGCAAGAACCTCAAAATTTCTTTCTGTTAACCTCTTCGAAGCTGCTTCTTTGATTGTTGGTTTAAATATCCCTGCAAGAGAGTCCGGTTGCACAGAGACATTCACAATGAGAGAGAAAAATGTTTTTCCCCTGATTATTTTGCTGTATGCACCACTCTGACTAAAATATTCCTCCATGGTAAAGTTTGAAAAAGAGCCTTTTGCAAATTCTTTTACAATATCATTAGACCCAATAATGATCCAATCCCCCATTTTGCAATAAACATCTTCTTCTGTATGTGAAAAAATCTCGCCAAAAAGGTCTGCGATTGCACCTTTGTGAGTAAATTTTTCGACTTGAAGTTCTTCTGATTTTCCTTTGCTTTTTGATTTTACAAGGGTAACCCACTTGAGAGAACCGCCATATGGTATCAATGCAGTTGACAACTCTTGGGGATTAAGAGACAGGAACCAACTTTGATGTTCCTCTAAACCCTGTGGATTTAGTTTTTTATATAACTCTTTATACTCCCGGTATGCACCTAAAAAGCGCTTATAGTCCCTGAGAGGTATCGTCAATATTCCAAATGTATTGTGAGGTAAAATCTTCCATACCTCAAACTCATCTCCATCCTGGTTTTTGTACCCGCTTGAGTAATTTCCTACACCCTTTAGGTTTGTAATTTCACCTTTGTAGCTTTGGAAAGTTGAACTGAACTCACCATTCAGGGCAGTCCAGGAGCTGAATTTTGAGAAGAAATCTGAATAACCCCAAAATTTCCAATCGATTACCCCGGAAAAAATCTTTCCTATATTTTGATGATTTATAAAGAGAATGTTGTCGCTATTGACAGATTCGCTCAAAACCTTTGTAAATTCCTGGTTGTCCATGATTGAGGTGTTGGATAAAAGGTGCCTTATGGAAGATTCCAGTACAATAGGAGAGGTACTGGCAATAAAAAGGTTTTTATAAATGGAAAACTGCACCCCGTTCAAGATAAATATCTTTACACCGTTAAACATTCGGTCCGAGGACCCCAGATAGAGATCTTCAATGTTATTTTTAAGTAACTCCTTATCGATTAGTCTATTTGAAAGGTCTACACAAAGAAGAAGTGATATCTCATTTTTGGCTGAATAGTGGAGAGAGACCAACACCTCGGCCTTTAACACCTCTTTAAGGGAAGGCTTGTCATTTGAAACTTTGTCAATTAACCTGATCAGTCTGCACAATGCATTATCTTCTTTTATAAAATGTGAAAAAAGGCTGCTTGTATCCATAAAGCCCTTTTCTGCAATGGATATGTTTTTGAAACTGTATATAGCCAAAGCATCAACCGGTACAACTAATGCATTTTTTAAAACAACTCCTCTTTTTTCAACCTTCTCTCTCCCCTTTTGTCTGTTCATAAAACACAGAGTTGCCCCCCCGCACATAAGTAACAAAACTACGGCGAGCACAATAAAGATATATTTTCTATTTACAATCATCCTGAGCGCACAAAGCTATTAAAAATAAAAAAAAGAACAAACTAAATAAATTGTCAAAAAAAATGTAATTTTACACACAATTTAAAACAAATTACTGCTAAACATTTACAAATTATAACATTTTATGGACTCATTTCTTAATTATAATATTAATCCTATTGTCGCCAGCCTCAACAAATACCCAACTGACTTTACTAAAAAAGATATTATCAAATTCATTATAGATAAAGGGATAAGAACACTTAATTTCAGATATGTCGCAGCGGATGGAAGGTTAAAGACATTAAACTTTCCCGTAACCAATTACTGCTATTTAGATACAGTCTTGTCCTACGGCGAAAGAGTAGATGGCTCAAGTCTATTTCCTTATATAGAAGCGGGTTCGAGTGATCTTTATGTTATCCCAAGATTTTCGACAGCATACATGGATCCCTTTGCTAAAATTCCAACTTTAGGACTCCTCTGCTCATACTTTACCAAGGAGGGACTTCCTCTTGACAGCGCTCCTGAAAATACGCTTCTTAAAGCAAGCAAATCTTTCACAAAAAGTACAGGTTTTGTCTTTGAGGCCATGGGAGAACTTGAATTTTATATTGCAGTAAATGAATGTAACAGCTATTTGATTCCGGATCAAAAAGGTTATCACGAGTCTGAACCCTTCACAAAATTTGAACAATTCCGTTGTGATGTCATGAACCATATTGCCCAAACAGGTGGTCAAATCAAGTATGGACACTCAGAGGTAGGTAACTTTACCTTGGATAACAAAATCTATGAGCAGAACGAGATAGAATTTCTGGTCTCGCCGGTTGAACAGGCAGCTGATCAACTTGTTATGGCTAAATGGATAATAAGGAACCTTGCATTTAAATATGGTCTGGATGTTACCTTCGCACCAAAGATTACAGTAGGGAAGGCAGGAAGCGGCCTCCATTTCCATACAAGAATAGTAAAAGAGAAAAAATCGGTTATGGTCGAAGATGGCAAACTCTCAAAATATGCCCGCATGGCAATCGCCGGCTATATGAAGTGCGCCTCCTCTTTAACAGCATTCGGGAATACAAATCCAACTTCGTACTTCAGGCTGGTTCCGCACCAAGAGGCCCCTACAAGTATCTGTTGGGGCGACAGAAACAGATCTGTTTTGGTTAGAGTTCCGCTTGGGTGGACAAGTGACAATGATATGCTCTCTGTGGCTAACCCGCTTGAGGTTGACGAAATGAGAAAATCTCCTGATAAACAGACTGTGGAGATGCGTTCTCCCGATGGATCTGCGGATATTTACCAGACGCTGGCAGGATTATCTGTTGCTGCAAGGACCGGATTTGAGATGGAAGATGCATTAGATGTTGCAGAGAGAACATACGTAGACGTAAACATCCATGACGCTGCAAACGAGTCAAAATTAAGTTCATTGGAACAACTTCCGACATCTTGCTTTGGGTCTGCACAAGAATTAGCAGCAAAAAGGGGAATTTATGAGAAAGATGGTGTATTCAGTCGTGATTTGATTGACGGCATTATCAAAAAACTGTCCTCTTATAACGACCTCAATATCCGCAATGAGATCAAGGATAACCCAAAAAAAATGATTGAGTTGGTAGAGAAATATTACCACTGTGGTTAATTGCCAAGTTCAGAAAGGAATTTTATTCTTACAAGTCTTATCTCTTCTTCTGTATACCCTCGGCCGAGTTCATCTACTGCCTCTTTTAAAGAGTCCGTGGAGGCTTCTGTCTTAAAATAGTCATAAACATCGTATACCTTGTCATCGTCTACAGATTGTTTGATATAGTAGTCAATATTTAGCTTTGTCCCCGAATTTACAATAGATTCGATTTCATCCAGAAGATCTCCCATCTCCATACCCTTAGCCTCAGCAATGTCTTCAAAAGATAGTTTTCTGTCGATACTGGTAATTATATAAACCTTGTTTACCGATTTGTTTACAACTGATTTTACAACCAGATCAAGAGGCCTTTCTATCTCATTTTCTGCAACATACTTAGCAATAAGTTCTATAAAGTCCTTGCCGAATTTTTTTGCTTTTCCTTCCCCTACACCCTGACAATTTTTAAGCTCATCCAGAGTTATCGGGTATTGGATAGACATATCTTCGAGAGATGGATCGTGGAAAATTACAAACGGAGGGAGGTTTAGTCTTTTAGACATAGAGTGGCGCAAATCTTTGAGCATTGCCAAAAGAGTGGCATCTCCTCCTCCACCGCCTGCTTTACTGCTACCGGCACTTAAAGTTTCAGCATCATCATCAGATTCGATAAACTCTCTGTCTTCTGTAAGCATAATAGAGTGAGGATTTTCTAAAAATTTAAGCCCCTCATCTGTGCAAGAGAGCAATCCATACTTCTCAATATCTTTATCCAAAAGACGATTAATAAGAGCCTGTCTTATAACAGCCATCCAGAATCTTGTGCCTTTGGATTTTCCTATTCCAAAAAGTTCGTGGTTATGATGATTGTAGGATTTTATAATGGAATTGTTTACTCCGGCGACAATGTTTGCAATATGGTCTGCTTTGAACTGCTCCTTCATGCTCGATATCAGTTCAAGAATAAGGGCAATATCTTCTTTCCCCTCAAATTGCTTTTTAGGATAAAGGCAATTGTCACAAGACCCACAATTATCCTGGGGATAACTCTCTCCAAAATAGTTTAGGAGAACCTTCCTGCGACAAATATTTGACTCGGCATATGAGACAGTCTCCATAAGCAGTTGCTTTCCTATCTCCTGTTCAGAAATAGGCTTACCCTGCATAAATTTTTCAAGTTTTTGAATATCTTTATATGAGTAGAATGTTATGCAAAGTCCCTCCCCTCCGTCTCTTCCCGATCTACCAGTCTCCTGATAATAACCTTCCAGGCTTTTAGGAATATCGTAGTGGATAACAAACCGGACGTCGGGTTTGTCTATTCCCATACCAAAAGCAATTGTAGCTACTATGACATCTACATCTTCCATCAAAAACCTATCCTGATTTGTGGCTCTTGTACCTGCATCAAGCCCGGCGTGATAAGGTAATGCACTAATCCCATTAACGGACAACAATTCCGCAACATTTTCCACTTTTTTTCTACTTAAGCAGTAGATAATTCCGGATTTCCCCTGATTATTTTTGATAAACCTGATAATTTCTCTATCTGTATTAGCCTTAGGCCTGATTTCATAGTAAAGATTGGGACGGTTGAATGAGGATTTAAATACCCTTGCATTCTGCATACCTAAGTTCTTTTGTATA
>Ga0209540_10001501_pt1 | contig 17553 bp, 18 predicted proteins | sample BarGraIncu01121A_FD_184501 | JGI IMG/M metagenome (GOLD analysis project Ga0209540, IMG submission 184501) | Arctic peat soil microbial communities from Barrow, Alaska - Barrow Graham LP Incubations 011-21A (SPAdes) (version 2) | ecosystem: Environmental > Terrestrial > Soil > Wetlands > Peat... | reverse complement strand
GCTTTACTGTCTGTTTTCATGAAACAATTTTTCCACTATACATCGTACAGTTCGTTGAACTGTTCGTCTATACGTTATAAAATTGTTTTCGCGAAGGCAACGAGCCAATCACAAGCGAGCTTGTAGTTGGCGACTGCCCGCGAACCATAAGAAATTCGCAAAGCGATTTCTTATGGTTATGAAAACTGACAACAAAGCGATTTGGAATTCCTTGTTTTTTTAATAGTTTTTAATTTTTATATTATTTTCTTATTTAAATGATAGTTTATCAGCAGTATAATGTCAATTTTTAATAGCAGCCTAAATTGAGAGGCTCCAATCTTCCGGTCTTGTAATTTCTTTAAAATTCCCTAAAGAATTATTCCACTCATGCCGATATTATAAATAAGAATACTGAATGATAACATTTTTTAATTCCACCATGCATTTATTTAAGGAAGATAGAAATTATTTAACTATTAATAAGTCAGATAGATAAAGGAGCTGTTATTAATGATTGAAAATGAATTCATTAAATACAAAGATTATTATCTTATCTCAAAGTTGACCGAAGCTTATGAAATAGCCAGGCTAGCCCATGAAGGCCAGTTTGATAAAGCAGGCCAACCCTATTTACCGCATGCCGAAACTGTCAGCAAAACCAGTGGTGAAATTGTTCATCATTGGCCGAATTCATCTGATGATTTTGCAATTAAAGCTGAGATTGTTGGCTATCTTCACGATATCCTGGAGGATACAAATCAAACTACCGAGGATCTTTATCAAAAGTCAGTTCCTATTGATTGCATCCTTGCTGTTAAAGCACTCACAAAAATTAAGGATGAACAATATGAGGCCTATATTGCCAAAGTCAAGCATAATAAATTGGCTGCGGTTGTTAAAATCGCGGATATGACACATAATAGTAATTTATCCCGGCTAAATAGTGTAACGCAAAAAGATCTTTCTCGAAGAGAAAAATACCAGAAAGCGATTGCCTATCTTTCTGAATTTACTTGTGAGAAATGCGGCAAAATGTTTTCCTTGTCAAAAATGGGCAAAAAAACAACCAGAAAAAATGAAATATTTTGTGAGGATTGTCTTAGCGAATATGAAATCAGCACTTCAGAGAAAACCCGTTTGTTTGTGACCATTGTGTTATTGAATATGAAATTAGCTATGATGAATATGAGGGTTGGCTCAATGATCAATCGCAATAAAGAATATTCCAGTTTTCTTGTTCCAGGACTATATGGAATTACCTGGACATTTAACTTTGCAAATCCGATTTCGTGGTTTTTCGTATTGGGAATTACTGTATCTATCGTCTTACGTATATTTTTTAGGCGGGTCAAAAAATATACCTGATGCATTATGTAAACAAAAGAGCGAAGAAAAAATTAAAAATCTACGAAAAGAAGTGATATAGATGAAAATCTCTGAAAAAATGCACCATATCCAGTGTGAGGAATCTGATATTGGAAAATACGTTTTACTGCCTGGAGATCCCGGACGTGTTTCGGAAATTGCCAAAGGATTGAATAATGCTAAACTCGTTGCTTCAAACCGGGAATATGTTACTTATACAGGTACTCTCGAGGGGGTAAAGGTGAGCGTCACTTCAACTGGTATTGGGGGTCCCTCTGCTGCAATCGCTATGGAAGAACTTATAAAACTCGGTGCCCATACGTTTATTCGAGTTGGTACTTGTGGCGGAATCGATTCTTCCCTTGAACCCGGATCTCTAATCATTGCTACAGGTGCCATTCGAAAAGAGGGTACAACAACAGAATATATCCCTCTTGAATTTCCGGCAGTGGGAAATTTCGAACTATTAAACACCCTTAACTCTGCAGCACATAAGCTTAACCACAAATCCTACTTGGGTATCGTAGAGTCTAAGGATTCCTATTACGGCCAGCATGAACCAGACCTAATGCCCAACGCAGCCATTCTAAAACAAAAATGGGAGGCGTGGAAGGCCGGAGGTGCTCTGGCATCCGAAATGGAAACCGCAGCGCTTTATATTATTTCTACCATTCGTCGTGTACGATGTGGTTCAATTTTATTGCTTATTCGTAACCGCGAAAAAGAAAACCGCGAAAACACACCACCTATTACCTGTGATAACAATGCTCACCTATTAGAAACTGCCATTGCAGGAATGCGGGAAATAATTCGCATAGATAAAAAATGTCAACAAATCAGAATCCCATGACTTCAGTCATGGGATTCTGATTTGTTCAAAGCGTTATTTAGCCAAATTTCTGAATTTTTCAATATGAAATTACAACTATCTATTGCATTTCCCAGCCTGAATGTTGAGTTATGTAAATAATTCCCACCATTTGTACTTGCTTTTCTTATTTCAACAGTTCTTTTAGTTCTCCACGAACATCAAGTTCTTGAAGCTCCGCAAAGCCTCCGATACACGTATTCCCAATAAAAATAAAAGGAACGGTGTAATGGTTCGTTTTTGATTCCAATTGATTTCGTATTTCATTATTATGATAAATATTAACGTCAGTATATTCCAAACCTCTTTCATTTAGAAGTCTTTTTGCACCATTGGAATATGGGCAATGTGGCCATGTATATAATTTAATTTCGTTTTTCATAGGATTTCCTTTCTTGTGTTTATATCAATTAATATAAACTTTTTTTATTTCATTTTAACCCCAGTCAATTCATTTTGCAATAGATATTAGGAGGTGCTTATTAAGATTTTATTTCTCCTTGATGGTATTTACCAGGACCCTGGCCGCTGCCATAATCTTCTGATTTTTTGCTTTTTTAACCTCTTTTTTCGACTCTTTAATCGACATCGATATCTCATCAGCTATATCAGAATATTGATAGGACTCCACTTTTCCATAATGAATCACTCGCGTATCATAAATGTCTCCTACCAATGAACCAGGCTCATCTTCAGTTTCATAGTTGATGATCCCTCCCAGTATTCCTTCACAGTAGAAATCATCAATAATTTCCTCATCCATATTTGTAATAACGATATGTAATTCTTTCATACTTTCTCCTTTTATGTTTTCTTAATCTTCTTCACTACTTTGTATCCGATACTTAATATTATTAAGTAATTTATCTGAGTAATTACAAGAGTCCTTGCCTATTTCACTTTTTTTACAAAAGAAATAAAATCCTTTGCGCTGATTCTCCCATAAAACTGTATGTCTTCTTCTCTAATAGATATCCACTCGTCTATCCTGGAAGAGGGTCATTTTATTTCTCGCATTTTCTACATCTGAAAGATCAATATCACTGAGGATCATCATTTCTTGCGGTAACTCTCCTGCATCTGCCAGTACCTCTCCCAAAGGGTCAATGATCATAGAATTTCCTGCATTATATTTATCTGGTGCCACTTCTCCACATCCATTGACGCTAACCATAAACATCTGATTTTCAATGGCTCTTGCCTGGTTCAAAATACGCCAATGGGCGACTCTCTCCAAAGGCCATTCCGCTGGTACAAAAAGTATTTTTGAGCCTGCCAATGCCTGTTTTCTGCACCACTCCGGGAATCTCACCTCATAGCAAATAATAATACCGCAATCCACTCCATCAAGCTGAAAGGTTACAAGCTTATCGCCTGCACTGTATCTCTTTCCTTCACCAGCTAAACTAAAGAGATGGGTCTTGTCATATTCAGCGATGATGTCACCCTCTCTATTTGCAATATAGCTGGTGTTGAAGTACTCGGTTCCCTTTTTCACAACCACAGAACCACCCACAATATTGATGTGGAATTCCTTTGCAATCTTGCTGAGAAAGGCCCTGGTTTTTTGTCCTTCCACATCTGCCATATAATCTTCCAATTCGACTGTGAGAAATCCAACACTCCACATTTCAGGAAGCACTGCTACATCTGCTCCAGCCTCTGCTGCTTTTCTAATCCATGCCTTTGCATTGGCATAATTATGTTCTGCTTGTTTCAACACTACATTCAGTTGAATCCCACATATTTTCAATACACATCTCCCCCTATCTACCTAGACATTTATCCTTCAAGATAACGTTCAATAATTAAGCTGTTTAATTCCTCTTTCATCATCCAACAATTAAAAAAAAAGTCAGAAATTGACAATTTGACAATTTCTTTAAATAATATTAAATCATATCTAAGTACTTTTTATATTAAATTTTCATATTTAACTTATACCCTTATAAAGTTTAGTATAGCATTGTCTATTCAATTATTCTATAATTAAGCTGATTTTTGAAAGAAACATCAATGCCCAACAATTCGATTTGTCATTACTTTTTCGTTGTTTTCTTTGAGTAAAGATGGAAAGGTAGCGACTAACATGTTAGAATAATTATGCAGCAAGCTGGATTAAAGGCAAGAACGTATCTTAAAGATGAATAAGGAGGCAGCCTGTGTCAAAACAAAAAGAAGTTAAAACCAATGCAATGCGCATTTTGGATAAATTAAAAATCCAGTACGACCACCAATCATATGAAAGCGATGGATTTATCGATGGTCTGGAGACTGCCGACCAGTTGGATCTGCCCTACGAATTAGTGTACAAGACTTTAGTTGCGGTAGGAAAAAGCGAAGAATATTTTATATTTGTGATTCCAATTGCTGAAGAGTTGGATATGAAGAAAGCGGCAAGATCTGTTGATGAAAAATCAGTTGCGATGATTCATGTAAAAGACTTAAACCGTATAACAGGATATGTTCGGGGAGGATGCACTTCTATTGGTATGAAAAAACAGTATAAAACGATTATAAGTGACACCGCAAAAGGTTTAGATGAAATCTATGTCAGCGGTGGAAAAATCGGCTCACAATTAAAACTTAGCCCGGATGATTTGTGTAAGGCTGTAAATGCTGTTTATGGGGATATAATTATGAAATAGCTGCTGCATAATTGCGCTATTCTTTTTTTCTTTACCCGGACTATGTGCCAAAGAATCAAGCACTTTTGGGTTCTTTGGCAAAAAATTATCTAGTCCACTTCCCAATTTGCCGGAATAAGCAATACCGAAGCTGATGAACTTTCCGATGCAATGACTATTTTAGAAAACATAACGTCCTTCCTCTCTTTTTAACTAAATTGAACGGGCAACTTCAAAACCGTCCCAGATTGCAGCTCTGATATTTCTAACTTTCTGACTGTCACCGATGTTATAGATTTGGGCATAGTCATTCTTTAACTCATTATACAAAGAACCAGTTGATTCATAGCCAGCAGCCACAATAACATGATGGGCCTTAATACTTCTTTCCTGCCCCTCTGCAATAATAAGAGCCCCTACTTCTGTGACCTCTTTGAGCCTTGCATTTGTCACTATTTCAACATGATAGAAAGCAAGAAGATCCCGAAGCATCCGCTCATTGGGGGTCGCCAATGGAACGCCAGCTTTGAGAATATCTGAGGATTCTTCCACAATGGTCATCTTATGGCGATGTTTGGCAAGATGAAGTGCAACCTCACATCCAGCTATGCCACCGCCGATAACCGTGCATTTGGGCCCAACATTGGTTTTGCCTGTCAGCACATTAATGGCATTGGTCACTTTTTCACTCTTCATTCCAGGGAATTCTAATTCAATAGCTTTTGAACCTTCGGCAATATAAATAATATCCGGCTTAATTGCATCAATCATTGTTTTAGTCACTTGAGTACTAAGTTTGACATCAACTTTCAGTTGATCAAGCTGATTTTCATACCATGCGATCAGGGCTCGATCATCTATTTTTAGAATCCGCTCACTGCTGTACTTCAGCATGCCTCCAAGACGTTCTGTGGCTTCAAATAAGGTGACCCGGTACCCACGCACTGCACTAACTCTGGCTGCCTCCATACCTGCAGGTCCGCTGCCAACCACAACTATCTTTTTACTCCCTTTTCCAGGTTCGATGCTGACCATCAATTCACGGTTACATTCCGGATTCACCGCACAGGATGCACGGCCCCCGACAAGTTTTCTTCCAATACACCCATCATTGCAGCCAAGACATGGCCGGATGTCCTTAATCTGATCATTCTTTAATTTGGTTGGATAGTCGGGATCTGCCAGCACGGGTCTTCCCAATCCCACAGCATCAAGCTTACCGCCCGCAAGTGCTTCAGCCGCCATGTCGGGATCATCCATTCTACCGGCCACCATCACAGGAACACTCACAACTTTTTTAATCTGGTCGCTTAGAGTCAGATACATTCCTTTTTCAAAATATGTTGGTGGATATGCCCAGTAATTTGAAACACAGGTGCCTGCATCAACATCAAACCCATCATAGCCGGCGATCTCCAGAATTTCAGCTGCTTCCAGAGCTTCATCGATATCACGGCCCAATTCTTTAAATTCTTCTCCGGGCACAGCGCTTTGCCCCAATGCTTTGATATAACTCTTCATGCTGAAGCGCAGGATAACCGGGAAATCTTCTCCACAGGCTTCTTTTATTGCCTGGAGGATTTCTGTTGCGAATCTGAGTCTTTCTCTTAAATCACCGCCATATTTATCCGTTCTTTGATTAAACAGCGCCATGGTAAAGCAATCCAACAAATAACCTGCATGAACTTCAACACCGTCAAAACCCGATGCTTTTACGATTTTAGCAGATTCGGCAAATCCTGCGACGATTTGTTCAACTTCTTCTATTGTTAATTCCCTGCACGGTTTACCTGGTTTCCAAGGATTTGTAATAGCAGAAGATGCGATGACATCTGTTCCATCAATCCAATGAGGTACAGCCGAACGTCCAGGACCAGCAGTCAGCTGTACGAAAATTTTACAGCCATATGCATGAATTCTGTCTGTCATTTCTATTCCTGTATTTTTGTATGCTTCCGGATCCGTAGCAGGGGATGGGAAAATACGCTTTTCATGTTTTTCAACATTGTTTTCCACCCAGTTGGCACCGGTGATGATTAAACCAATACCACCTTTTGCCCTGGTAACATAATACTCAATGGCGTCGTTTGTATAAGCACCGTTTTTATCGATTACCGGAATCCCCATTGGAGCCATAAAAAACCGATTCTTAATTTCAAGATTCCTAATTTTAAATGGCTCAAATAAAGCACTGTACTTCTTGTCCATAATTTTCTCCTTCTACTCATTAGGCAGATATTAGACAACATTCATTTTTCGAATTTCTTCATTTGTTATCCTTTACTCTAAATTATACCAGATTGAGACTCATTTTCGCATATGTTAATATTAATTCACAATACATTTTAGGTGCAAAACAATGCCTGGATGGAATCAATTAACTAATTGGAGGATGCATTTAAAATTTTTAAGGGCGACCCAAATGGGTCATACCCGGATAAATTTTCTCTAAAACGCTATTTGGATAGGTTTTATCTAAAAATTCTCCGACAGTACCATTTGCCGGGATATTGTTAACCCGTTGATCCCAGCGATTCACCGCCAACAACGAAATTGTCAGATTGAAAATCATAAAAACAACGAGAATCCAAGTTATAAGAACCCCTATTTTTTTTTTGGGCTTTGCAATGACCATGGATATCGATGGATCGATTTTTTTTACCCACAAAAGCCCTACCCCCCCCCAGTAAAATGAATACATCAGACTGGTTCTCCCGTATAAATTCAAGGGCAGCTGCTGATATTGCCAGGAAACCGTTCCTGTTACAAATTGCTGGAGATAGCTGATAAGAAACTCAAATCCCCCACCAACAACCATACTTATAATAAAAATAATATACCATTGCTTATTAAAAACAGGGTAAATCAGCAGAGTCAAAAAAACGACTCCAAAGCCATAAACTGGATTAAATGGCCCATAAATGACTCCCTGGGGATTTACAATACGACCCGTTTGTACGAAGCAAAAAAGGACTTCAAGTGTAACACCTAAAACACAACCAATCATAAAAACCCAAAACAACTTGTAAAAGCCAATGGAAGACGCAAATGATCTTTCGCACTTTTTTTTCATTGCTATTCTCATTCCTTTCAGTGGTTATATTTTGCGTTTACTGAGTTTCATTTTATAAGCAATAGGTATTAAAACTCGCTTAGTTCCGGAAATCCAAAGAATAATTCGGTTGTTTTAACCAATATCCATACTCAGTGTTATTAATCAAAACCTTTAATTTCTGGAGCAGCCTATCTGCATTCGTTTCCAAGGAATCCTCAACATGGTGTTCAATTAACTTCATACCCATAATCCTTCCGTTCCTAACTCCTCCAAAATATATTTTGGGGTAATATCATATAAAAAGTTGTCAAGAACATACTGTTGTGTTGATTATTTTTGAAGATTGAGGGTATATCATTCGTATACATATGAGCCGAATAAGTCCCGAAAGGCCTTCGCCGGCATTATCTGACTGATTATGTAAATTGGTTAAATCATCGCCGAATTCGTTCATCTGTGGGGTATTCGTCAATATTCTATAAAAAATTCAGGCGGCAAATTTAGAAAGGGGATTAAGTATGAAAAAAAGAAATTGGACAAAAGAGGAAATCGGAGAATACAGAACAATACACGGTGTTTTTTTCTACTTCAATAAAGAAGATGCCAATTTTCTTGTTCCAAAACCATATGGAATCGGCTGGACAGTTAACTGGGCAAACCCAATTACCTGGTTTTGTGTTTCAGTAATTGCTGGCTTTTATCTTATGCGTTTCTTTCTTAAACGAGTAAAATAAATATACAAGATTTAGAACTTAAGAATGAGGTGGAGAAAGATGGATAAAGAGTTGCAGGCTCAATGTATTTGTGCCATATGCCCTTCCTATGTGAACTGTGGTGAACCTCTGGCATATTGTTTACCGGAGGTTGGTATCAGTAAATGTATCAAGTCTGAGGTCGGATGTGTTTGCCCGGGCTGTCCGGTCTATGAAAAGATGGCCTTCGATCGGGAATATTATTGCATCCGCTAGGGCAAACTTTATGTTAGGTGTCTAAAGAAGGAGAAGTAATGAAGTATAATATTGAAACAGATGTGCTTGTAGTCGGAAGTGGAGCCGCTGCTTTTTCAGCGGCTATAACGGCTAAAAAAAATGGGGCTGATGTCATTATGCTGGAAAAGGGGCCTCTTATTGGAGGAACCACACTGCGTTCAGGTGGTGGATTTTGGATTCCAAACAATCGGTTCCAAAAAGAAAAAGGAATCCCGGATGTGAAGGAAGATGCACTCCGCTATATGGCTCGATGTTCTTACCCTCAGCTGTATAATCCTGAAGATTCCAGACTTGGACTTCCAGAAAACGAGTTTGCTTTAATTGAAACCTACTATGATAGAGCTTCTGAGATGGTTGACTATCTTGAAGACAATGAAGCAGTAAAGAGCATCCAAGAGATCAACTGGACAGGAAAACCCCAGGTGGATTATATGGATCATCTCCCGGAAAACAAAGGAGTCAGGGGAAGAGTTTTATATTCTCAGGATTCCGCAGGTAAACAGGCTTACGGAGGAGAATTAATTCGCCAACTGAAAGCCTGCGCTACCGCAAATGGGATTCAGATGCTGGTAAATCATCAGGTAACAAAGATCCTACAGAATACAAAAGGTGAAGTCATTGGGCTGGAAGTTCGTACCAAAGATAATCAAAAGCTGAACTTTCGTGGGCGTAAGGCTGTGATCTTCGGCAGCGGAGGTTACACGCATAATCCTGAACTGATGCTTCATTTCCAGCGTGGGCCACACTTCGGTGGCTGCGCAGCTCCGACCAATACTGGAGATTTCATTAAAATGGCAGGAGCGATTGGCGCGAAACTGGCGAACATGGCCGGTGCCTTCAGAGCGGAAATAATAGTGGAAGCAGCATTGTCCGATCCGGACGGTGTGCATAATGTCTTTTATATTCCGGGTGACAGTGTACTGGAAGTCAATCGTTATGGCAGCAGAATCATGGATGAGAAGCGAAATTATAATGACCGTACCATGACGCATTTTGTTTGGGATCCACAACGTGCAGAATGGACCAATATGCTGGTATTCCTGATTTTTGACAGCAGGACAGCAATGCTTTGGCAGGGATTTCCTCCTTACCCTGTTCCGGGAGTTACCTTGCCTCATATTATTTCCGGAGATACCTGGGAGGTACTGACAGATGCTTTATCCAAACATCTTTCTTCGATTTCTTCCCATACCGGCGGATTTGGCCTGGATCCGAATTTCGAGGATAATCTGAAACAGACCATATCGCGATTCAATGAATTTTCCAAATCCGGGAAAGATAAAGACTTTAGTCGCGGTGAATTCAACTACGACAAGGAATGGACAACCTTCCCACCAACAGTCCCAGGCGCTGAATGGCCACCAAAAGATACCTTGAACTACACCATGTATCCAATCAGTGATAAGGGTCCATACTATGCAATCATCCTTGGGGCAGGTACGCTGGATACCAATGGAGGTCCAGTCATCAACCCAAAGGCACAGATACTCGACGTGGATGACAAACCAATACCTGGTTTATATGGAGCCGGTAACTGTATTGCTTCTCTGGTTGCGAACTCATACTGGGGAGGTGGCAGCACAATAGGACCTGCGATGACATTTGGTTATATTGCCGGTTTGAATGCAGCTGCAGAACCTGTCAAAGAGGATTAATATGCTTAAGGAGGTTGTGTAGATTTTTCATCTGCACAACCTCCTTATCTTTAATGAATAGCATTTAACACTATAAACCAAATGATTAGTTCTATCTAATTAATTGCCTAAAAAAGTATCATGCCAAACCAGGTAACCACATTATGGCCATTGAAAAATGACATGTTATGCTTTTCACATATGTCTGTCACACTTATTGTATGGCTTTCAATGCAGGGATACATTCTATCTAAATGCCCGCATGCCTCATCTGGAAATGTGCATTTGTCGCATAAGTCACAGGATTCTGCTGTGAGAATCAGTATATCTTCATTTCCACCAAAAACATTTTTCTTTATTTGGTCTACAATCCGAATATGCTCTCTTCTGGTTGAAAGCACTTCGTCCATATTGGCAATGTCGCTGACTTCAGATATGGTGCTGAAAATAAAGGCATTATTGTAACTTAAACACCGGGTTTTACATTCTTCCAGTGTTCCAACCCCAGGAGGACAGGACCATGATTTGCCGTATTGCGGGCATTCATTTTTACAGATGGTTCTCACCGCTTCATAAAAGTTAAGTTCAGATGTATCAAAAAATGCATATTCAAATATCGGATATTCCGTAATTTTCTTTTCAATTTCTTCTTTTGTAATCATTTATATGTTAACCTCATCTATAAATTTTTCTGCAAACTAAAAACCTACTACTTTCTTAATTGGTCCTATTCCAACATCATATTTTATGCGTATTTCCATTGGCACTAACGCGCAAAATCGATTATCCTGATTAATCTCTATTGTATCTTTATTGTCGGTTTAACCTCAAGCTTCAGCACCTTGGCTAAGTATTTTGCAGTACTAGCTTGAAAGGTTAAAGTGATAATGATAGCCATAGAAGTGACTGCTGATATCAGCTCCGCATTTGGAATTTTCATGGTGATAAGCATGCCGGCCAATGCTGCAGGAATAACTCCCGTTTCTCTTGTCCAACACAAATAAGCGATCTCTCTGATATTCCACTTTGCTTTTCTGTCAAATGGCACTGTGAGCAGGACTGAGATTGGTCTTGCCAGAAACACAAAAGTCAAAATTACGATCAAAGATTCTCCCCAATACTGTGAAATAATCCCGAAATTCATTTGAACTCCCAGTAGCATGAATATCAGCATCCTTACGAGTGATATGGTAACATCCTTGAATTGTTCATGTGCCTCATCACTTCCTTCCATTGCTTTTAGTTTAAAGATGCTCTTATTTCCACTGACCATACCAACTGTGAACGCTGCCATAAATCCGCTGGCTCCAATAAGATCAGATATGACATAGGCACCTAAAACAGCGGCAATCGCCATCTCTGCAGTAAATCCTCTGCATACTCCGAATTTACCTTCACAAACAAGCTTGTTGCCGATATAACCGACAATTGCACCGACTAATATGCCTCCGCCTGCTGTCTTCAGAAGATCCAAAAGGCTTCCTCCGACCGAAAAGCTACCACCTGCTGCTATTCCAACAATCGCAAATGTAATGATTGCTCCCGCTGCATCATTAAAAGCGGATTCTGCTATGATGGTCTGTTTCAATTTAGGGCTTATGTTCATTCTTTTAAACAAAGGTACCAGAACTGAAGGATCTGTTGAAGCAATTACCGCGCCTAACAGCAATGCATATATAAAATCAATATGAAATATCTGCCAGGCAAAGAAACCAGTAACAACTGTAGAAATGAGTACACCGACAGTTGCTAACAGCCCGATGGTTACCTTCACTTCATTTAATACATTAAAAGCTATTTCTCTTCCGCCGTCAAACAGTATATATGCTGCTCCGAATGCAAGTATCACCTGGTTGATTACACCAAATTCGCTGAAATCGATTATATTTAAAACAGAGGGTCCCACAATTATGCCTGCAGCAATGTACAACACTACATCAGGTATGTTTATTCTTTTACTTATCTTCGTTAAAACAATTCCAAGAAAAATTATGATTGCCAAAATTCTTATCAGATTGTTTGCTTGCTCTACAACATTTGCATCCACTACATATCACCTCTAATTGTATTTTTTGTTGAAATACACCATCTTTGAAGTTATCACTTAGATGAGAAATCTCACTATTTTATTTTCTTTATTAAAAAACCGCATCAAATTATTTTATAAGATACAGTCTATCATTATTTGCTGATACTTCAAACCATTCGGAGTAAATAAAACACAATATTTATATCATTAAAGGCATGTGGCCAGGCATTTATGGAGGTAAATATGAAAACGAATCAAGAAAACAATGATGTCAACGAAAAAGGCACTGATTTAAAGGTCAACATTAATACTGAGAAAAAATATATTGTGTTCCCCAAGGACTTTGCTTTATTTTCCTTGGGGGGGTTATTATTTTTTGATTGCTGTTTAATAGAAATATTGTATAATTGTTATATGCCATTTTTGCGCCACAATGCTTTGTTTGAAAATTTATTACTCTTCTTAAGTACAAGAGACCACTTTTTTACAAATAAAACTGATCAACAACATCAGGAGGTTATTTTATGCAATCCTATTTTGCAGTCGCAACAATGTTTTTGCTGGTTATAATGGTTATTTTCCGGGCTTTGATAATGCGAAATCAAGGAATCAAGGCAATTCAATTCGGAAAAATTGACAAAAAAGATTTTTTGATTCCTCCGTTTGCACTGTTCTACTTTTATCTTATCTCCAGCAATGCATTTCACTGGCCGTTAGTGAGTGAACAGACATTCTTTCGAAGTGAGTTAATCGCTTGGATAGGCACACTCTGTTGTGCGGCAGGTCTGATATTTTTCTTTTTCAGCCTACTTTCCTTTGGTAAAAGCTTTCGGGTGGGCATTGACGAAGAACAACCTGACAAGTTGGTGACAACTGGGGTTTTCGCATTCAGCCGCAACCCTATCTATATGGCCTTTGGCATCATCCTGCTTGGACAGTTTTTGATTTTCCCGAATTGGATTATTTTCGTTTACTTTGCCTTGGGCATATGGTTATTCCACCGACAGATATTGCGTGAAGAGACCTTTTTGAAGAATCATTATGGCAAAGAATATTCGGTTTATTGCAGTCGAGTGCACAGATACATCTAAAAATAAGATCGTCCTATCAAACTAGAAAAGCTCGACTAATTTCATTATACAAAAAAATGTTTTAATATTTTACAAGAAAGAGGTGTTATTATGAGTCTCCTTACTGAACTTATCATCAGGGTTATCATTATTATTTCAGTAACTGACGCGATTGAATTCTATGTGATATATAGGAATGGTGGGGTAATAACAATTCCCCTTGCAATAGGCATTATTGTTATTACAATAATACCTATTGTAATTAGTATTTGGTATAGTCTTCATAGAAGAGGGATAAAATAATACTCATATAATTGACATTCACACAGGAGGACAGGACCATGATTTGCCGTATTGCAGGCATTCACTTTTAAAGATACTTCTCACAGCTTTATGCAAATTAAGTTCAGATTGATCAAAAAATGCATATTCAAATATCGGATATTCCATAATTTCCTTTTCAATGTTTCTCTTATAATCATTTATTTGTTAACCTCATATTTGATGCGTAGTTCATGGCGGCGGAGAAGGTCATACTCAACTCAGTAATACGAATTCAATTTATTTTAAGATAATTTCTATATCTCATAATAAAATAAACTTAAAAATCCATGTATACATTTAATTGAGGCTCTGTCACAACTTATGATTGAATTTTAGCACTTTTTTAGCAGGACGCATAAGGACGCCCTGCTAACTTGCTGGTATTAGTCTATATTATTCCATTAAAGTGAAGAGCAAACCAAATATTAATAACTAATGGCACTATTGTAACAACAATAACACTGATAACAAACGGTACTGTTATCTTTAATTTTCTTTTGGATATAACATAAAATATAGCCAAGTCAGTTAATGTAATAATAAGAACAACCCTGGTAACAAGTTCTGTAAGCAACTTCATAATATCATCCCCCCTTCTCGCTTTTTTCTATTTATACCCAATAATAGCATTAATAATATTGAATCTTTTTGATCATCATAATATTTTAAACTTTTAAAATATTCATAAACTTTAACCATATATTTCTCTTCTAAAAGGGTCAAAAAAGCCACATCAGATTTTTATCTAATGAGGCTTCCTCCAACATCATATTTGTGTACAGTTTATATTGCGTATAATCATTCATTTGTCTACTCTAATTTTTAAAATATGGACTGGGCTGTGTCACATCAATCCTTTTTTCCTTTAATCCTTTATCAATCATCTTATTCATCTTTTTTCTTTTGCTTTTCTTGACATTTCTTCACCCCTGTGTAATCTGCAACAGGTTATAAATCAACACAAAGGTTAACTTTTACACAATGGTGCAAAGCACTAAATTACAGTTTCTATTCAATCATTAACTTAAATCTAAATTTCTTTTTAATTTTCCTTTATTTGAATTGTATTTCTTTTCTTTCCTAACGCAAGAAACCTGTTACTTTCGTAACAGGTTTCTATCTAACATCATATTTGATGCGTGTTTCTTGGTGGCGGAAAAGGTATCTATCTATTGTCGAACGTTTGAGAAATTTTGGCTATAATCACGATTCCGTTATCTTTAAGCCACAAGCTATTTCCCAATGTTTCACTTACTTTCCTGTTATTCACCATAGGTCAATTAACCCTTTTTTTCTTTGTATTAGATTAAAATTATGATCATTAGTTTTTCACAAATGGTTGATCCGTTGAACCTGGTGCGGATGAACCTTTGGTAACCACTACAATCTTAATGGCTTCCAAGCGAAGGGAAAGCCCCTCTGTTCCAGCACTTTCACCATTTTTCGCCCAACCAAGCCATCCATAATTTTGGGCGTGAACCTGATAATAAATATCATAATTATCAGCATCCGTACCTGTCAGCTTGATTTGAATGCCTTCGAGTCTCAGAGACTGGCCCGTTGTCCCGCTTAATTCTCCGTTATTCACAAAACCCTGCCAACCGATGTTTTGAACATGCGTTTGATAGGTGACTCCCAGTTTACTTAAATCACTTTCATCTGTTTTAATTTCAATGCCTTCAAGTCTCAAAGATTGGCCGGTTGTTCCGCTCAGAGCACCATTGCTCTTAAAACCCTGCCAACCGATGTTTTGAACATGTGTCTGATAGCTGCAATTGACCACGCTATCAGGAATTCCATCCGTCACCTCGGTAGTCAGTACAACCGGACCGACCTGATTGCCCGAAGCATCATAGGCATAGATATGTGTGATGTACGTCCCACCCTCACCATTGTGATCGGTGGTTTTAATGTCTGCTGAATACATATTATCTGTCCCAACCGTCACCTTCTGCCAAACCAGGTCATCCTGCCCACCATCTTCTGTCCAGGTGGTAAAGGCCACATAACTGATTCCGACGTTATCAGTGGCTTTCACATTAACCTGATACCCTGTGTCTGTCTGGTTTGATATGCTTGCATCTGAGAGAATTGGTGGCGTCGTATCTGTGGGAACTGGGGGTGCCGTTTCAGCGGGGACACAATGATTAGCGGTATTATTGATTATCGTGCCCTTCTTTACGATTTTAATTTGTATGGATTCCGCCCGGAGATTCTTTCCAACCGTACCGGCGATTTCATCATTCTTCGCCCAACCAAGCCAACCATAGTTTTGAGAATGAACCCGATAGTAAATATCATAATTATCCGCCAATGTGTCGGTCAATTTGATTTTTACCGCTTCTATTCCCAAAGATTGGCCTGTTGTCCCGGAAACCGAACCTGATCCGACATAATTCTGCCAGCCGATATTCTGCACATGCGCACTGCATTCCACTGTTCCAGAAAGTCCGGTGTCTAAAATTGATAAATTCAGAGCTTCCAGACTTAAGGATTGGCCGGTTGTGCCCGCTTTCATGCCTGTGGTTACACTGGGTTGCCAGCCTACATTCTGGATTTGTGTGGAATATTTGAGAACCGGCATATCGGAACCATAGGCACCGTCTAAATAATCAGCACGTTCACTTATCCAGTTTTTCAGATAAGAAACTTCCCCTGAAAAGGAGCTCTCTGTGACGCGGCCACCGGTATCAAAAACAACTGGCTGTCCCAGGACTGGCCATTTAACAAAGTTATTTTTTGCAGAGGTCTGTATCAGGTTCGTGGCTGTTACCAAATTATTATTCGCATTGTCAACGGCAGTTCCGATTTGCTCAGAATACAGTTCATTTACGCGAGTAACAAATTCCTCATTTCTGCACAACTGTAAATACCAGTCGTTGCGTACATATCCACCTTGACCATTGTATAAGTCAATATTTTTGACATAATCTGCAGTCTTATCAACATCTGATAGATTTCCCAGGGCAAGGTCATAATCCCATACAGGACCTGCATGCAATTTATCACTGGATCCATCCTTGTAAAAAAACATGCTTGAATATCCAACGTCACTATTCATCGCAAACTCTTCAACAAAATAACGTTTGACAAAGGAATCCACATCAATCATTGAACTGATTGCATCCCAGTCGGGGTGATCCGCATCGAGCAGCGATTCAAGCGTATTGATATCCGACTCGATATTGGAAAAAGCCTGCTGAGCCACGACACTGTCAGCAGCACTGAATGAATCCTTCAGCACAAAAACGGTTCCGCTTATTTTGGATTTAAAATAATAGGGTTCTACGGTTCCATAGTGATTGTCCATTTCCAGAAGCAGTCCATCAGGATTGGTGAGTGCTACCCGGGTGCTTCCAACTTCTGGTTTTTCACAGATGAGGTAATTCCCCAGATATTCCCCGTTAATGTATAAATCAACAAACCTTGATTCAGAAGAGTAAGCTAATCCCATTTCATCTGCAAGATCGAAAATCACACTACTTCTGGACAACGTACGATCCGTATGATTTGCAAGTAGCACCCATGTCTTACTTGCTGCCATGCCAAGAACAGATGTTTTGCTGTCGAATTTTAACTGATACGGTCGTTTATCCAACGTCCAGGTAAA
>Ga0209540_10001500_pt1 | contig 17567 bp, 17 predicted proteins | sample BarGraIncu01121A_FD_184501 | JGI IMG/M metagenome (GOLD analysis project Ga0209540, IMG submission 184501) | Arctic peat soil microbial communities from Barrow, Alaska - Barrow Graham LP Incubations 011-21A (SPAdes) (version 2) | ecosystem: Environmental > Terrestrial > Soil > Wetlands > Peat... | reverse complement strand
GCCAGTGCTCATAGATATCCCGGTGAATATTCAAAATGAAGAAATCGACTTTGACTATCCTGAAGAGGTCAATATCAGAGGATACAAGCCAACGGTACAAGGACATAAAGGTCAGATAAAAAAGGCTATAGACCTTATCAGGCATAGCAAGAGGCCGATTATCTGTATCGGTGGCGGAGTCATATCCAGCAACGCTAAGATGGAAGTAGCGGAATTCATTGAAAAGACAAAGATACCCGTTGTTCATACATTGATGGGAAAAGACGGAATAAATAGCGACAATCCATACTATGTCGGACTGATAGGAACCCACGGTTTCAGCGATTCAAACAAAGCTGTATCCAAGGCAGACACCCTCATCCTGTTAGGGACCAGAGTAGCCGACAGGGCAACAGCTGGACCTAACTTTGCGAAAGGTGCTGAAACCATTCATATAGATATAGATCCTGCCGAAATAGGCAAGAATCTTGGGCCGTCCATTCCTGTTGTCGGTGATCTGAAAAACATTATAGCCGATCTTAACAAAGAAGTTAAAGCCACTGAATCTGAAGAATGGCTCAGGGAGATCAGAGGATGGAAAAAGACAGATTAGGCATCGGCAGAAATGCAAGGATCTGCAAATCCAAAAACTATATTAAAAAAGCTGTCTGAGATTGTTGATAATGACGCGATACTTACTGCTGACGTAGGACAGAACCAGCTGTGGTGTGCGAGGAACTTCAGTGTTAAAGGAGACAGAAGGTTCCTTACATCCGGAGGACTGGGCACAATGGGATATTCCATACCAGCAGCCTTTGGAGCAAAAACAGCATCTCCTGACAAGCAGGTGATTGCGGTAATGGGTGACGGGAGTTTCCAGATGAGCATGTTTGAACTTGGGACAATCGCTGCAAATAAAGCGAAAATCATCATGATATTATTCAACAATCAGGGACTCGGATTGGTCAGGGAGATACAAAAAATTACTTTTGGAGAAGGACACAGCTCCGGAGTTGAATTCGGGTATAATCCGGATTTCATTAAAATAGCGGATGCTTACGGGATTAAAGGGTTAAGGGTGCAGCAAAATGAAGAGTTTGAAGCCGCATTCAATGAGGCAAAGGCATCGGTCGGCGCATTTCTAATAGAATGTGTTACAGATCCCAAAGAATCTACTTTTTAGAAAGGAGGCTGGATATAAATGAATAGATATGTTTTATCACTGCTAGTTGAGAACCGTTCCGGTGTGTTGAGCAAGATATCCGGGTTATTTACAAGAAGAGGTTTTAACATAGACAGTCTCACAGTAGGGACCACAGATGATCCGAATCTTTCAAGGATGACGATCACCATTACTGTAGACGAGCAGATGCTTGAACAGATAAGCAAGCAGCTTAACAAGCTTGTGGATGTTATCAAGGTTACGGAGCTTTCTGCAAAATCAGTAAGCCGTGAGCTGGCTCTTGTAAAAGTAGGATACAATATAAAGAACCAGTCTCTCATAAAGGAAGCAGTCAACATTTTCAGAGGAAATATCGTCGACATCGATTCAAAAAATATGGTGATTGAAGTTACAGGAACAGAAGAAAAAATAACTGCTTTAATAGAACTTGTGAAGCCTTTTGGAATCAAGGAAATGGTGAGAAGCGGAGTTACAGGACTTGAAAGAGGTTAACAACAGTTAAACATTCTCAATCTGCCAGTCTATTGGCTTCTTGCCCATTGATACAAGAAAGCCATTTGATTTTGAGAAAGGTTTGCTTTTAAAGAAACCGTTTCGTGCGGAGAGTGGACTAGGATGTGCAGATTTGATAATGAAGTGCCTTGGATTATTGATTATACTCAATTTTTCCTGGGCATTTTTCCCCCAAAGTATGAAAACAACAGGATCTTTTCTGTCGTTCAGGATACTGATGACACTATCAGTGAACTGTTCCCAACCCATATTTTTATGCGAATTTGCATGGCCGTCCCTGACTGTCAGAACTGTATTCAAAAGCATGACGCCCTGGTCAGCCCATTTTTTCAGATATCCGTTGTTAGGGATATAGCAGCCGAGATCATCCTGGAGCTCCTTGAATATGTTCATAAGAGACGGAGGCACCTTAACTCCTGGCTTAACTGAAAAGCTCAGGCCGTGAGCCTGGTCTTGGCCGTGATATGGATCTTGACCTATTATCACAACCTTCACGTCTTTGTAATCAGTATATTGAAGAGCGTTGAAAATATCCTGTCCATCTGGATGTATGCTCTTTGTCCTGTATTCATTTATTAAAAATTTTCTGAGGTTCTGATAGTATTTTTTGCTGAACTCTTCTTCAAGAAGGTACTGCCAGCTGTTTTTCAATATTTTCACAAAAAATCACCCCGGTTAAATTATAATATATAAGTTAGTGATTTTGTATTTTTGCAATATTCGGGTTATGTGTTATAATTACTAAAATAACAGGTGAAGGAGAGATATGACATGATTAACTATGATGCAAGAAAACTGGTTCAAACTATTATTATGACTGAGGAGAACACTACAAAATTTTATAAAACGGTTTCGGAAAAGGCTTCTGACAGGTATGTTAAAAATGTTTTCCTGAGGCTTTCGGAAGACGAAGAGATGCACGTTAAGCTGTATGCCGATATACTTGAGAACCTTCCTAACAATGGAAAGCTTGATCTTCCAGAAGATGAAGTTGAATATATGGAGATTTTGATCACTTCAAATATATTTGCAAATGAAAGGTCTTTCAGGAGGTTTGTGGACAATGATTTGCAACAGCTCATTGAGAAAATCGAGAGGGACAGCATCCTTCTGAGGGTACAGCTTAAAAGGCTGTTTCCGGGATATAGGGAAAAAGAAATGGATATGATACTCAAGGATGAAAAGAAACATCTTAAGATTGCAACAGACAAGCATCTCGGCATGATACTCCCGACTGTAGAATTGTGATATTAAGAAAAAATGCCCGTTCAGAAGGGTTGGCTGCAATCCGTCCGGCCGGGCATTTACATAGCTTTATTTTGTTCTGGCAGCCTGGATATGATTTCATCTACTTCAGTCCAGCTGTATACTCTGGTAATGTTGCTGTTAAGGGGTTTGCGGTTGTAGCAGGCATCTATGAGAATAACCATATAACCTGAAGCTGAAAGCTGTATTGCGTTGTCATAGTTGTCTTCTATAAAGACGTCACATTCAACATCTTGGGCCTTCTGGACTTTGTTCGGAGTTCCAAGCATATAAAGATGGTTGTAAGGAATGTCGTTTTTCCTGAGAAAAGCATGGGTGAACATGGTCAGCCCCTCTTCCCTGGCTGTCACAAAATAAATGTTATGAGAGAGGCTGAGGTTCCTTATTGCCGGTCCAGCATCATCCCTTACTTTCTGGTTTGAATGGAATTTCAGTTTATTTCTTTCATAGAACCTAAGAAACTCCTCCTCTTTTACACCAAGAACCTCATGCATGGAGTGCGCCGTCACATCATCCTCAGTCAGATGCGTTTTGAAGTGCTCGTTGCAGAATTCCAGCCAGTAATAGGAGTCGGTTATGGTACCATCTATATCAATGCATATGTTTAAGCTTTTCATAATTTCATTTCACCTCAAAAAATATTATTGATGCACAAGATAAGCGGCCAGAATGTTAAGATCGCTTATAAAGCTTTCATTGAATGCATAAACTACCAAATGGGCACAGAATAATCCGAGTATTATTCCCATGAAAACGTCTGTCGGGTAGTGCACGTTAAGATAGACACGTGAAAACGCTATAACAGCAGCCAGTATAAATGCCAAAACAGCAAGCCTGCTCTGCATGGAATACAATATTCCTGCAGCCGCGAAAGAGGAGGATGTATGTCCGGATGGAAAGGAATATGTGATAGGTTTTACTATCAGCAGCTTGTCTTCAATTTCGTTAAAAAAGGGTCTGGATCTCCGTATGACATGCTTTATTATTCCCTCGCCTAATATAGTGGTAAGGATCAATGCAGAAATGATCATTTCTCCCAGCGTCCTGGTTTTTCCGTTTAAAACGAATAGAAGCGCTATTATTATCCAGATTATACCGCCGTTCCCAAGAGAAGTTATGCGGGGCATGATTCTGTCAAGGACATCATGCTTGAATTTTTCGTTAATATGCAGAAGAAGCTTTATGTCGATACCTTTGATGAAATTAATCAAAAGAAATCACGTCCCCTCAAGATTTGGGTAAAAACAATCATATAACCATTATACTAGTTAAATATTAAATGTAAATTAAAAAATAAAAATGGTATAATAGTAACAAAATGATATACAAAGGAGATAATTGGAAATGATAAGATTTGAATGCGATTATGCGGAAGGAGCCCATCCGAAGGTGCTGGAGCTACTGAGCAAAACCAATTTTGAGCAAACACCGGGCTACAGCGTAGATATGTACTGCGAAAAAGCGAGAGTGATAATTAAAGAATTATGCCAGGCAGATAAAGCTGACGTGCATTTCCTTGTAGGAGGCACTCAGGCCAATACGATTGTCATAGAATCAATCCTAAGGCCCCACCAGGGAGCAGTAAGTGCAGAAACCGGCCATATCAATGTGCATGAAACCGGAGCAATAGAAGCTACAGGCCACAAGGTGCTCACGGTGCCAAGCGATGATGGCAAAATAACCGCCGGACAAGTCATGTTAGTGTACGACAACCATTGGAACGACGCTAGCCATGAGCATGCAGTGCAGCCTGGCATGGTTTACATATCAAACCCGACTGAAAATGGTACGCTTTATACCAAGAAGGAGCTGACCGAGATAAGTGAAGTCTGCAGAAGACTGGGACTGCCGCTTTTCCTGGACGGTGCAAGGATGGGCTATGGATTGATGGCGGAAGGAAATGATCTGACATTGCAGGACATCGCAAGGTTATGCGACGTCTTCTATATCGGTGGAACCAAGGTAGGCGCACTTTTCGGGGAAGCTGTCGTAATAACTAATCAGTACCTTAAGAAGGATTTCAGATATATGATAAAACAGCATGGGGGAATGCTGGCCAAAGGTCGTCTTCTGGGCATCCAGTTCATTGCTCTTTTTGAGGAAGGTCTTTATTTCGAAATTTCGGAGCATGCAGACAGGCTTGCAATGAAGATAAAGGCAGCATTTGAAAAGAAAGGATATCCCTTCCTTTATGAATCTGCAACAAATCAGCAGTTCCCTATAATACCGGATGAAAAGCTTGAGGTCTTAAAGAAGAAGTATGCATATTCCTTCTGGAATAAGGTTGATGAGAAGCGCAGTGCGGTACGCTTCTGCACCAGCTGGGCAACGAGGGAAGAGGACGTAGCATTGCTCGTTGAAGACATACGCACCTTGTAGAAGAATGGAAAAAACTCCTTTTGAAACTGAAAGGAGTTTTTCTTCGTCTTTTTTTGAACCGATCATAAACAATCAATAATGAGCAATAAAATTCACAAAAGTGTTGACAATCGAGCATGAGTGATTTAATATGAGCATAAAGATAAATGAATATAAAGTTTGAAGGTGATGAAAATGTTTACTGAGGAAAGACGTCAATTGATATCCGAAATGCTTTCACAAAAATCCAGGATAAAAGTGAGCGAAATTTCAGAACTACTTAATGTCTCAGAATCAACCATAAGAAGAGACCTTAAGGATATGGAGGAAATGGGCCTTCTTTCGAGAACCCACGGAGGAGCAGTAAGTTTCTCTGTAACAAACTTCGAACCGACCTACAACGAAAAGGAATCTTCGAACCAGGAAGAAAAGAATTCCATAGGGAAAGCTGCAGCAGAAATGATCAAAGACGGCGATACAATCGTCATAGACTCAGGCACAACAACACTTGAGATAGCAAAAAATATTACGGCAAAGAATATATCGGTCATAACGAACTCAATAGACATCGCATCAGTATTATGCCAGAAGGAAAGCATTGAGGTAATATTGACGGGCGGGAGCCTGAGACCTAACACGAGAGCGATGGTGGGTCAGATAGCTGAAAATGCAATCAAGAATTTCAGAGTGGACAAAGCATTCATTGGAGCCAACGGAATCTCTGCAGAAGCAGGACTGACTACTCCGAATTACACCGAGGCTCAGACAAAAAAAGCCATGATAGACATTGCAAACAAGGTAATCATAGCCGTTGACAGCACTAAGTTCAACAGGGTTAACCTGGCGGTTATCTCACCAGTAAGCGAAATCACAACCATAATAACAACAAGCGCAGCTGATAAAAAAATACTCAAAGAATATGAACTTCTCGGCATAGAACTGAGGTTAACCGATTAAAAAGACTCACAGGAGGGCTGATAAATGGTCATAACAGTAACTCTTAATCCTGCCATGGATAAGACACTCATCGTGGACAACTTCAGAGCGGGCATGGTGAATAGGGCATCCAGCATAAGATACGATATAGGCGGAAAAGGAATCAATGTTTCAAAGGTGCTGAAAAATCTTGGAATAGATTCTGTGAGCACAGGTTTCCTGGGCGGCATCTGGGAAAAGGCATTCAAAGAAGAACTGGAGGAAAGGAAAATATCCTTCGATTTTGTTCGCTTGAACGGAAATACCAGGACAAACACAAAAATAGTGGACAACATAAACAAGGTATTCACAGACTTAAACGAGCCGGGACCTGAAATATCCCATAAGGAATTGGTCAGCCTCGCTGATAAATTTTCTGAAATTTGCAGAAACGGTGATATTGTCGTGCTTTCCGGGGGAGTCAGTTCCTCGGTACCAAAGGACATATACAGTGTACTGACTGAAACAGCCAAAAAGAAAGGCGCTTTTGTGATTTTAGACGCAGATGGCGAGCTGCTGTCCGAAGGGCTGAAGGCTTTGCCTCATGCAATAAAGCCAAACGAGCATGAAATTGCAAAACTGCTGGGAGTAGACAGCAATGATAGAAATGAACTGGTAAAAGGGGCTCTGAAGCTAAGGGACTTGGGCATAGGAAGGCTTATGATATCACTAGGCTCGAAAGGTGCAATATATATTGAAGGCGAAGAGGTTTACTTTGCAGAGGCCTTGAAGGTCAAGGTTAAAGGGACAGTCGGAGCAGGAGATTCCATGGTAGCAGGTTTGATCTACAGCATAATTAACAAACTAAGCGCTGCAGATACCCTGAAATTTGCAACAGCCTGCGGTGCTGCTTCAGTGGAACTTGACGGTACCGAGGCATGCACACTAGAACAGGTAAAGTCGCTGTTTGATAAAGTCAATGTAACGAAAATAGAGGAGGAATAAATAAATGATAACAGATATGTTTTCAAAGGAAAGAGTATGTTTTGAATTAAAATCCGGATCAAAGGATCAGGTGCTGTCAGAGCTGATAGAGATACTTGCAGCTGACGGGAAGATTAATGACAAACAAAAATTCAAGGAAGCTGTCCTTCACAGGGAAGAGGAGTTCTCTACAGGGATAGGAATGGGGATCGCAATACCTCACGGTAAAAGCGATGCAGTCACCGAGGCGAGCATAGCTTTTGGAAAGAGCACAAAGGGAATTGATTTCGATTCGATGGACGGTGAGCCGGCACACTTCTTTTTCCTGCTTGCCATACCGACTGAATCAAACGACGTACATCTCAGGGCTCTGAGCGAGATAGCAAGAAAGCTCATGCATGCAGATGTAAGGGAAAGACTTTTGAAGGCAGACAATTTCGAAGAATTCATAGAAGTTTTCAACTAGTTATAAAAAGCAATAAGCATATTTAAGGGGGATATAATCGTGAAATTTGTAGCTGTAACAGCCTGCCCTACGGGTATCGCACATACTTATATGGCAGCTGAAGCTTTAACAATCGCAGCCAAGGAGATGGGACATGAGATCAAAGTTGAAACTCAGGGATCTGTGGGAGCGGAAAATGTAATCGAAGCATCTGATCTGGAAGGCGTAAAAGCCGTAATAATAGCAGCAGATACAAAAGTGGACAAGTCAAGATTTGCCAGCCTTCCAATGATTGAGGTTCCTGTAAAGGATGCAATAAAGGACGCTAAGGGACTTATTAATAAAGCTGCTGAAGCTAAGGCAGCTGCTCCTAAAGAGAAGTCTTCAGAGACCAAATCAGAGGAGAAGGAAACAAAAACAGGCGTTTACAAGCATCTGATGACAGGGGTTTCCTTCATGATACCTTTCGTGGTAGCAGGAGGAATACTGCTGGCCCTCGGTTTTGCAATAGGCGGCATATATGTATTCAATGCTAAAGGAACAATCGGCCAGATCATATTTTCCACAGGGCAGGCAGCCTTTGGGCTTATGATTCCAGTGCTGGGCGGCTACATAGCATACTCGATAGCAGACAGGCCAGGACTTGTCCCAGGCTTTGTAGGCGGAGCGCTTGCATCAACAATCGGGGCGGGTTTCCTTGGCGCATTGCTGGCAGGATTCCTGGCAGGCTATACAGTTCTTTTGATCAAGAAGGTTATTAAACTTCCTAAATCACTTGAGGGCTTGATGCCGGTTCTCATAATACCTGTACTTGCAACCTTGATAATCGGGCTTGTAATGCTTTATCTTGGAAGCCCGATAACAGCAATCAACAAGGGCATGAGCGATTGGCTGATGACCCTTAACAACGGAAGCAGAGTTGTGCTTGGACTTGTGCTGGGGCTAATGATGTCATTTGATATGGGCGGTCCTGTAAATAAGGCAGCTTACGTGTTTGCAACAGCAACATTGGCAACAGCAGCAAATGGAGCATCACCGATAATGGCGGCTGTAATGGCAGCGGGTATGGTTCCGCCTCTTGGAATCGCATTGTCGACAACTATCGCAAAGAACAAATATACCCTGGCAGAATTGGAGGCGGGCAAAGCAGCCTGGGCCCTCGGTATCTCATTCATAACTGAAGGTGCTATACCTTTCGCTGCGGGAGATCCTATAAGAGTAATCCCTTCAGTGATGGCTGGTTCAGCTGTAACCGGAATGCTGTCCATGCTGTTCAACTGCACACTGAAAGTTCCTCACGGCGGGATATTCGTACTGGCTATACCCGGCGTTGTAGGGAATCTCGGAATGTATATAGTTTCGATAATAGCCGGAACTGTAATCACAGGGTTGCTGTTGTCATTCCTTAAGAAGAAAATTGAGGCTTAAATCACATAAATTTATTTTAGAGGTGTATTTATGGAAACACAAAAGGTAACAATAAAAAATAAAACTGGAATACATGCAAGGCCTGCATCAATATTTGTAAAGGCCGCATCAGGTTTCAAATCAGATATAACTGTCAACAAAGGTACTTCAAAGGCATCTGCGAAATCACTTATCAACATCCTGGCGCTTGGATTGGCAAAAGACTCTGAACTTGAAATAACTGCATCGGGAGATGATGAAAAAGAGGCAGTTCAGACTCTGGTTGATTTGATAAACTCAAAATTCGGCGAAGAATAGAAAAGATGGAGGAGAACTAAAGTGAAAAAAGGTATTGCGGCTTCAAAAGGCTATGGAATAGGCTATGTATTTATAAAAAAACCTGAGGAGATCAAGTTTGACTGCAATATATCTGAGAACATAGATGTTGAAGAGGAAAAGCTGAAGCTGGTCAATGCAATTGCAGCTTCAAAAGAGCAGGTTTCCAGGATTAAGGACAAGGTGGAGACAGAGGTAGGCATAGAGGAAGCGTTGGTTTTTGAAAGCCATATCATGCTGCTGGATGATCCGGAATTCACAGGAGCAGCGGTTGAGAATGTTGCAAAGAATAAAATATGTGCCGAGAATGCCGTCCAGGAGTTGATTGATACATATACAGCTATTTTTGCATCCATAGATGATGAGTACCTTAGAGAAAGAATGGCTGATGTGAAGGACGTGGGCACGAGGCTGCTTAAAAACCTGAGCGGAGAAGCAGAAGATGAGCTTTCCGGCCTTGCTGAAAACACGATAGTAGTAGCCCACGACCTCACCCCTTCGGACACAGCACAGCTTGACAAAAGCAAGGTGGTTGCATTCCTCACCGATATCGGCGGCAAGACTTCCCACAGCGCCATCATGGCAAGAACACTAGAAATACCTGCAGTTGTCGGTATGGCGGATATAACTGTTGCAGTCAGGAACGGCGACCTTGTAATAGTCGACGGCATTAAGGGCGAGGCAATAATTAACCCTGACGAGGAGACCCTGAACCGGTACAGAACAATAAAAAAAACCTATGAGGCCGAAAAAAAGCAGCTCAAGTCACTGGTCGGAAAAAACATATTGGACAAAAACGGAAATCACATTGAGATTGCTGCAAATATAGGTTCTCCTGATGACATAAGCAAGGTGTTGGAAAACGGTGCTGACGGAATAGGCCTGTTCAGGACTGAGTTCCTCTATATGGATAGAGAGACAATGCCTGATGAAGACGAGCAGTATGCTTCATATAAAATTGTGCTGGAGAATATGGACAATAAACCGGTAGTTATACGAACGCTGGATATAGGGGGAGACAAAAGGCTGAAATATCTTGAAATGCCGGATGAGCTTAATCCGTTCCTGGGGTACAGAGCCACAAGGCTATGCCTGGACAGGCCTGAGATATTCAAAATCCAGCTTAGAGCGCTCCTCAGAGCGTCAGTTTACGGAAACCTGAAAATCATGTTCCCGATGATATCTTCCTTGAGGGAGTTCATTCAGGCTAAAGGAATACTGAATGAATGCAGGGCTGAACTGAACACTGAGGGCGTTCCGGTCAGCGACAGCATAGAGATAGGGATAATGGTAGAGATTCCTTCGGCGGCGCTTACAGCGGACGAACTTGCAAAGTACGTGGATTTCTTCAGCATAGGTACAAACGACCTGATCCAATACACCATTGCTGCTGACAGGATGAACGAAAAGGTATCCTACCTTTATGAGCCTATGCATCCAGCTGTTTTAAAACTTATAAAAATGACCATAGAGGAAGCTCACAAGCAAGGCAAGTGGTGCGGAATGTGTGGAGAAATGGCAAGCGATGAAGCGGCGATTCCGACGCTTCTTGAATACGGGCTAGACGAATTTTCAATGAGTGCTTCTTCGATACTGAACACAAAAAAAATCATACTTTCAAATCCTGATTACAGGATAGAAAGCTGATAAAAGAAAGGGCAAGTTCTACAATAATATTTAGATGCTCAGAATAAAATTCAGTTTGACATAAGGACTATAATATTTTAAACTGTTATGTAGAATCTTTTAATTGGTCCAGAGAGGCCAGAAAGGGGTATATGGAATGAGTACTGTTTTTTGTGCTAAACAAATAAAAATTGAAAAATTTAATATAATCCCTGAATATAATTTTGGATGGCGATAGTGTAATTGTTTTTTATACTATTGCTATCCTTTTATTTTGCGATAGGAGGCTGAATTTATGAAGGCAAAATTGATTTTAGAAAATGGACGTGTTTTTGAAGGAGAAGCTTTTGGATATTTGCAGGAAACAGTCGGCGAGGTTGTATTTAATACAGGCATGACTGGCTACCAGGAGGTCCTTACAGACCCATCCTACTATGGCCAGATTGTAACTATGACGTATCCGCTTATAGGAAACTACGGTTTAAACGTTGAGGATACTGAATCGTCATCACCAAAGGTAAGAGGATTCATAGTCAGGGAAGCCTGCAAGGACCCAAACAACTTCAGGTGCGAAATGGGACTGAACGACTACCTGAAAAACAATAAGATAGTTGCGATTGAGAAGATCGACACGAGGGCCCTTACAAAAGTGCTCAGGGACAGTGGTACTATGAAGGGGATTATTACCCTTGAAGAAAATCTGAGCGAAGACTATATCAAGGAGAAGCTTGATGCGTTCAGCAACAAGGATGCTGTAAGCATTGTTTCGACAGACAAGGTTTATGAGATACCTGGAAAAGGAACCCATGTTGCGATTATGGATTTTGGAATAAAGACAAATATATTGAGATCCTTCAAAAGGAGAGGCTGCAGAATGACGGTATTCCCGCAGGATGCAACCTACGAAGAAGTAATGAGAGTAAAGCCGGACCTGGTGTTCCTGTCAAACGGCCCTGGAGACCCTGAGGATCTTACGGAAATAGTCAAAAACGTCAAGAAATTTATTGAAGCTAAGCAGCCGATAGTAGGCATATGCCTCGGACACCAGCTGCTTGCAATAGCACTGGGCGGCAAAACAAGCAGGCTTAAGTTCGGACACAGAGGCTGCAATCATCCTGTAAAAGACCTTGAAGAAAACAGGGTATATATAACAACACATAATCATGGATATTATGTAAGCGAAATGCCTGCAGACACAAAAATCACACATATCAGCATGAATGACGGTACCGTAGAGGGAATGAGACACGAAGTCCTCCCTATTTACTGTGTACAGTTCCATCCAGAGGCATGCCCGGGTCCAAAGGATGTAGACTATATATTCGACAAGTTTTTGGAGGTGAAATAATGCCTAAAAATGAAAACATTAAAAAGGTATTGGTTATTGGTTCAGGTCCGATAATAATCGGCCAGGCCGCAGAATTTGATTATTCAGGGACACAGGCGTGTGAAGCCCTTAAAGAAGAAGGGATCGAAGTTGTTCTCATCAACAGCAACCCTGCAACAATAATGACTGACAGGGAAATAGCTGACAAGATATATATTGAACCGCTTACCTTGGAATTCGTTGAAAAGGTGATAGCAAAAGAAAGGCCGGATAGCCTTATCGCAGGTATGGGAGGGCAGACAGGTCTTAACCTGGCTGTTGAGCTCTATGATGCAGGAATCCTTGAAAAATACAGGGTTAAGGTTATAGGCACATCAATAGAATCAATAAAAAAGGGAGAAGACAGGGAGCTCTTCAGAGCTGAAATGAAGAAGATCGGGCAGCCATGCATAGAGAGCGAGATCGTAACAGACCTTGAAACAGGGAGGCGTATTGCAAATAAGATAGGATACCCTGTCATTGTAAGGCCTGCATACACACTGGGAGGATCAGGCGGCGGAATTGCTGACAACGAAGATGAGCTTAACGTTATTCTTGGCCAGGGACTCCAGCTCAGCGCTATTGGACAGGTATTGCTTGAGAAAAGCGTTAAAGGCTGGAAGGAAGTTGAGTACGAGGTTATGCGTGACATCAATGGCAGCTGCATAACAGTCTGCAATATGGAAAATGTCGACCCTGTAGGAATTCACACAGGAGACAGCATAGTAGTTGCACCAAGCCAGACCCTTTCCGATGTTGAGTACCAGATGCTTAGAAGCGCATCACTTAAGATTATCGACTCAATCGGAATAATCGGCGGCTGTAATGTTCAGTTTTGTCTCAACCCTGACAATTTCGATTATGGAGTAATCGAAATAAATCCTAGGGTCAGCAGATCCTCTGCGCTTGCATCAAAAGCCACAGGATACCCGATTGCAAAAGTTGCTGCAAAGCTCGCACTTGGATATGGACTTGATGAGATTAAGAATGCAGTTACCAAGAAGACATATGCATGCTTTGAACCCTCACTGGACTATGTAGTAATAAAGATCCCGAAGTGGCCGTTCGACAAATTCTTCGGCGCTGACAGAGAGCTTGGAACAAAGATGATGGCGACAGGTGAGATAATGTCAATAGGAAGCAACTTTGAAGCTGCATTCCTGAAGGGAATCAGATCACTGGAGCTGAAGCAATTCACCCTTGAACATTCAGGAATGAAGAAGCTCAGCATGAAAAAACTCAAGAAACTGGTAATGACACCGGATGACGAAAGAATGTTCGCACTAGCAGAGATGATAAGAAGAAATTACAGGGTAGAGATGATATCTCAGATAACCGGGATAGACAAATTCTTTGTCCAGAAGATAAAAAATATTGTAAACAAGGAAGAAGAACTTAAAACAATGGCTCTAAAAGATCTGACCAGGGAGCACCTGCTGGATCTCAAAAAGGTGGGTTTTGCAGACAAGGGCATAGGCACCCTCCTTGGATCAAGCCCTGACGACATCTACAAGCTGAGAAAAGAATGGAACATTAATCCTGTCTACAACATGGTTGACACCTGTGCAGCGGAATTCGAAGCTGTTACTCCATACTACTACTCCACATACAACGAGTACGATGAGGTTACTGTAAGCGACAGGAAAAAAGTCATAGTAATTGGGTCCGGACCTATAAGAATTGGACAGGGTGTAGAGTTTGACTACGCATCCGTTCAGGCCGTAAAAGCATTGAGAAAGCTTGACATCGAAACAATAATCATAAACAACAACCCTGAAACTGTGAGCACCGATTTCGATATATCAGACAAGCTTTATTTTGAGCCTCTCACAGAGGAAGATGTCCTTAACATCATAGACAAGGAAATGCCTTATGGAGTCATACTTCAGTTCGGCGGTCAAACTGCGATAAAGCTGGCCCAGTTCCTTTATGAGAAGGACATAAAGATCCTTGGAACAAGTTCCGACCAGATTGACCTTGCAGAGGACAGAGAGCAGTTCGAAGAACTTCTTGAAAAACTTGATATAAGGAGACCTAAGGGAAAAGGAGTCTCAACACTGGAAGAGGGACTGAAGGAAGCTAAAATACTGGGATACCCTGTACTGGTAAGACCATCCTTCGTTATTGGCGGCCAGGGTATGGAGATCACTTACGATGATGCTGAACTTTCATTCTATCTGGAAAATGCTTTTGAAAAGGACAAGAAGAATCCAGTTCTGATAGACAAATATCTTAACGGGAGAGAGCTCGAAGTCGATGCAATCTGCGACGGGGAAGATGTTTTAATCCCGGGAGTAATGGAGCATCTCGAGAGGGCAGGGGTCCATTCAGGAGACAGCATAACGCTCTTTCCAACTCAGAACGTGAGCATGGCAATAAAAGAGAAGGCACTTGAATTTACAAAGAAGCTGGCAAATGCCATAGGCATAAAAGGCATGATAAACATCCAGTTCATAGAGTACAAGGGCGAACTTTATGTAATAGAAGTGAACCCTAGGGCCAGCAGGACCGTTCCTTATATCTCAAAGATAAGCGGAGTTCCTATTGTTGAACTGGCTACAAAAGTAATGCTCGGTTCAAAGCTTAAGGACCTGGGCTATGGAATAGATATATACAAAGAGCCTGACCTGGTGGGTGTAAAAGTGCCTGTATTCTCAACACAGAAGCTTCCTGGGGTAGAAATATCACTGGGGCCTGAAATGAGGTCTACAGGAGAAGTCCTGGGTATAGGAAGAACTGCTGACGAGGCCTTGTACAAAGGATTCCTTGCAGCAGGAATGCAGCTGGAGAAGAAGAGAGGCAGAGTGCTTGTAACATTAAACAATCATGACAAGGAAGAGTTCCTGCCTATTGCAAAAGAACTAAGCGGTCTCGGCTACAGCTTTATCTCAACAAAGGGAACTGCGGAATATCTTTCAGGACACGGGATTGAAACGAAGGAAATCAGGAAAATCGGCGAAGCTGAATCTAATATCCTCACTGTTATAAAAAATATCGAGGTCGACCTGGTAGTAAACACACCTACCAAGGGAAATGACTCCAAAAGAGACGGATTTATCATTAGAAGGGCTGCAATAGAAAAAAACATAGATGTAATCACTACGCTGGATACAGTGAAGGCACTTGTTGATGTGACCAAGAAGCTAGGATTCGAGAATGTTGCTGCAAATATGGAAATTTTCAACATGGGAAGAAAACAGGATTGAGTCAGTGACTGCTGTGCCGAAAGGTACAGCAGTTTTTTTACATACACCGGTCGGTACCCTGGGATAAATAAAAAATATTTAAATTGATAAGTGACAGAATGTTGTGTATAATCAAATAAAGAACTTCGTAGCATAAACATTATACAATTAAAGGAGTGGTGATGTATGAGTAAGAGGAGAGTAGTTATTGACCCTGATGGAAAAGAGTTGCTTGTTGACGAAAACGTAAAGGACTATATAACACCAGAGCCAGTGCCTGCTAACAAAGAGGTGGATTATACAAGCGCAGAGAAAGAAAAGGTAAAGCCAAAATAATAAATAATAAATAATGAATATAAAATCAACCCACACAAAAACGAAAGGTTTGTGTGGGTTTTTTGTTGAAATCAGGCACAAAGATAGATATGCCTCGTAAATTTTCCTTTTGCAACGGTGCAGGCGTCTGTGATCCTGAAGCCGCAGCCAGATATGATTTCTGACATTTCCTCAAATGTAATTATGACTGCCCTGTGAGCAATTTTTCTTGTATGCTTTATAAGGGACAGCTGCTCAACCGGCTTGATGCTGGTGAAAACACCATAAGGCAGATCCAACACTGCTGCATCATAAAGTTTATCTATGGTATGCATGTCCCCGACGGTAATTACAGATTCAAATCCGAAATACTCAAGATTCTTCTTTGCGTTCCAACCTATACTGATGTTAAGTTCATAACCCTCCACCTCAATACCTTGATCGAGAGCTTCCACTACTACTGTACCTACTCCACAGCAGGGGTCGATAAGAGTGGTGCTTCCAATGAAGGGAACTGCAATATTCACCAAGGCTCGTGATACCTCCACACTAAGAGAGTTGGAGTATGAAAAGGGCTTTATCTTGTGTTTCTTCCAGCGGTAATCATTGCTTTCACAGTAACCAAAAATCCAGAAGCCTTCTCTTTTTGTTATGCCGAAGACTGTGGTTGGTGTATCGAATTCGGCTTCGCCGATAATGCATTTCCCTACTTCGCGCTCAGCAGTTTTACTATCATGATAACTTGGAATTTCACCTTCCAAATTTATATAGTAGACTTTGTATTTCTGAGCCCATAGCTTATCAGCTGTGATTTTACTCTGCAATTCTTCAAGAGAGGGAGCCGTATAGAGAATTGAAATGCAGTGCTTTATGAATGGGCTTCTGCTAGGGCTCACATAGATATTTGTAAAAAAATCCTTCTTATCAGGCTCGATGCCGAAAAGACACTTCACTTCCAGTTGGCATAAACCTCTTTCAAGGGTTGAGCAATTCGTTGTATACAGGTACTGTACACTCCTGCAGTTGTTTTTAACGTGTGGTATTTTATCCTTATATAATCGTGTATCCACATAAACACATCCTTTATTATAATATAGCATCAATGGCTTACGGGCACAATTTACAATTTATCTGTGGAATATGATAGATTTTTAGATTATAATGGAAAATAGAATTAGAATTTCAAGGGGGATACTATGAAAAGATCATTCGCGATAATTATGGTATTAATAACATTGATAATATTGGCGGGGTGCGGCAAGTCAAATACAGTCAAGAACACCTCAAATGAGGAGAATACATCCCAGAAGCAAAGCACTCAGACAAGCACAGAAACAAGTACAACAAATATCGCCAAGACGCCCTATACCGTCCACGGTGTGCCTGTACTGATGTACCACTCCATAGCAGTGGAGAAAGGTAATCCTATCAGGATGCCTGTAGAGCAGTTCGATAAAGAGATGAAATATATCAAGGACCAGGGTTACACAACTCTTACACTTAAGGAACTCTATGATTACTTCGAAAATAAAGTTCCAATTCCAGACAAATCTATTGTTATAACACTGGATGACGGGTATGAAGATAACTATACTGCAGCATTCCCTGTTCTCAAGAAATATGGCTTGAAAGCTACTGTTTTCATGGTTACAACGACAATTGATGTGAATCCTAACTGCCTTACCTCAG
>Ga0209540_10001499_pt1 | contig 17572 bp, 11 predicted proteins | sample BarGraIncu01121A_FD_184501 | JGI IMG/M metagenome (GOLD analysis project Ga0209540, IMG submission 184501) | Arctic peat soil microbial communities from Barrow, Alaska - Barrow Graham LP Incubations 011-21A (SPAdes) (version 2) | ecosystem: Environmental > Terrestrial > Soil > Wetlands > Peat... | reverse complement strand
TTGCCCTGGCCCAAAATATACCGGCGCCGCCCGTCGTAGTGGTCCCACCTCCGCCCCCGACTCATGCGCCGGCGCCAGCGGCGGCGCCCCCGCCCGCCGCGGCCGATCCGTGCGCCAATATCGGTGATGCCGACGGCTGCAAGTGGAAGGTGGTCGGCGTGCCGCAAAAAGACGAGAATGGCGGGCAGGAGCTGAAATTACAGTTTCTGTTCATCCATAGCGGCCAGGGTGACCAGCCGCAAGCCCAGTATTTCGTCGTGCTGATCAAGGATGGCCTGCAACTGGTGGTATCGGACCGCGTGCGCAGCACATTGGCGGCGAACGACGGCTCCCTGGGCAAGTACAATTACGAATATACGATCGGCGTGGATAAACTGCCGGGCCACACGGTGGCCGGCAAGTATACACTCTGGGTGCTGGACGGCAACGGCGTACGCGATAGCCATAACCTTGACTTCAGCATATCCGGCAACCAGGGACTGTTGTACATCAAGTTCGATCAGGCGTGATCTGATCCGAGGACATACGATGGCGAGAGCGTCCGTGCTAAAGATGCCCGACGGATTTCTGTGGGGCGCGGCAACCGCCGCACACCAGAATGAGGGCGATAACTATAACAACCAGTGGGCCACCTGGGAAGAGCAGCCCAGCCGCATTCGGGGCGGCGCGCGCTGTGGCTCGGCTACCCGCTGGTGGGACCTGGACGTCGCCGCGGCCGATTTTGACCGCGCGGCGGAGCTGGGCCTGAACAGCCTGCGCCTCTCCGTCGAGTGGAGCCGCATCGAGCCCGAGCCGGGCGTCTTCAACGCGGGCGCGCTCTATCAGTATGGCCAGATGATCGCCCTGTTGCGGGAGCGGGGCCTGCGACCCCTGGTGACACTTCACCACTTCACTGATCCACTCTGGCTGGCAGGCGAAGGGGGCTGGGAGAACCCGCATGTTGGCGACTACTTCGCCCGTTTCGTGACGCGCGTGATCGAGGCGCTGGGCGACCGGGTGACATTCTGGTGCACCATCAACGAGCCGATCGTCTATGCCTACAGCGGCTACATGGTGGGTAACTTCCCGCCGGGCGTAAAGGACCCGGTCCGGGCCTTCAACGTGCTGCGGCGCATGTTGCTTGTGCATGGCCGCATCTACCGCCTGATCCACAGCCTGCAGAACAATGCCGAGGTGGGCCTGGCGCACAACATGCAAGTGATGCTGCCGGCGAACCCGGACAGCACCGCCGACCGGCGCGCAGCGGCGACTGTGGATCACGTCGCCAACCGTTCGGTATACACGGCCATGACCAGTGGGCGGCTACTGCCTCCGCTCGGCTTCGGCCAGCAGGTCCCACAGTTGATCGATGCCTGCGACTACATCGGCCTCAACTATTACACTACGGTGCGCGTGGCCTTCGATCCCAGGCGGGCCAACCTGATGCTGGCCCGCCTGGCGTTCGATCCCAGCGGCGAATTGAGCGACAACACTTTCAGCGGCGGGCCGTACGGCGAGATCAATCCGCACGGCCTCTACCTGGCTCTGAAGCAAGTGGCGGCTTATGGCAAGCCGATCTACATCACCGAGAACGGCGTGCCTGACCACGATGACGACGTGCGCCCGCGTTTCATCGCCACCCATCTGGCCGAAGCCTGGCGGGCTATCCAGGAGGGCGTCGACCTGCGAGGGTACTACCACTGGACGTTGGTTGATAACTTCGAGTGGTGCGAGGCCTGGCAGCTCAAATTCGGGCTCTTCGAGATCGATCACCAGACCGGCGCTCGCTCGCCGAAGGCCAGTGCGGGCGTGTATGGGCGGATCGCGCAGTCGAACGGAGTGCCGCGCAGCGTGCTGGAGAAAATTGCTCCGCTGACGGTCGCGGATTACTTTCCGTCCTGATTTGGTCGCTCTACGCACGCTATGCTATACTCGTGTGGTCGGGCCCGTAGCTCAATTGGAAGAGCAGCGGCCTTTTAAGCCGCGGGTTGAGAGTTCGAGCCTCTCCGGGCTCATGAGGAAGATCGTTGACGCTCTGGCGCCGGCGATTTTCTTTATCCGCGCCATCCGGCGAATCCTTGGAGGTATGTATGCCCGAACGTTCGATCTTTACGACAGCTGTGCATGCCGGCGAACGGGCGCCACGCCCGACTTTCACACCCGTCGCGACGCCGGTTTACCCCAGCGCGAGCTACGTGTACGAGGATTTCGAGACTCTTGACGCGGTCTTTGGCGGGCAGAAGTCCGGTCCCGTGTACGCTCGTTACGGCAATCCGACCAATGAAGCGCTGGAGAACGCCATGGCCGCGCTGGAAGCCGGCGAGGCCGCGCTCAGCTTTGGTTCGGGGATGGCAGCCGTGTACGCGGCCCTGCTGGGGGCGGGCGCCCGCCAGGGTACCAGCATAGTCGCTGCCCGGGACGTGTACGGCGCGACCTACAACCTGCTCGACAAACTGATGTCGCAGCAGGGAGTGAAGACCCATTTTGTGGATATCACCGATCTTGACGCACTGGCCAGGGTCATGGCTGAGGTCAGGCCCGTGGCTTTGCTGGCTGAGATCGTTTCGAACCCACTGCTCAAGGTCGCGAATGTGCCCGAGTTGGCCAGGCTTGCTTACGCGGCCGGGGCCGCGCTGATTGTCGACAGCACTTTTGCTACCCCCTACTTGTGCCAGCCCCTGCGCCTGGGCGCCGACTACGTGGTGCATAGCGCCACCAAATACCTGGGCGGGCACGGAGACGTCCTGGGCGGGGTGATTGTCACCAACCACGAGCGCCGGGCGGCGCTCAATGAGCTGATCAAGCTCGTGGGCAGCAATTTGGGGCCGCAGGAGGCCTGGTTGATCTTGCGCGGGCTCAAGACCCTGCCGCTACGCCTGGAGCGGCAGTGCGCCAATGCGGCCCAGATCGCGCACTGGCTGGTCGCTCAGCCGCAGGTTAGCCGCGTCAATTACCCCGGCCTGCCGGACCACCCGCAGCATGATCTCGCAGCGCGCCTCTACGGCGGCCGCGGTTTCGGCGCGATCATCAGTTTTGATCTGCGTGAAGGCGACGCTGAACACGTGGCGATCTTTATGGATTCGCTGGAGTTGGTGCAACCTGCTACTACCCTGGGCGACGTTTACAGCCTGACCCTTTACCCGGCGCGCTCATCACACCGCGCGCTCTCTCCCGAAACCCGTCGCCAGATCGGGATCGGCGATGGTCTGGTCCGGCTATCGATCGGTATTGAGGACCCGGCGGACGTCATCGCGGACCTCGGGCAGGCGTTGCAGGCGGTCGGTTCCTAACGCCGCCCGGCGCGCAGGATGGAAACGCCGAGCCATACGGAGAGGGTGGCGGAGACCAGGAAACCAATGATTGTCACGATGCGTGCGAGGACATTGCCTGTGGTCGCGGGAATCAGCACGGCCAGGCCCATCGTCAGGCCCGCGACCAGCACGCTGAGCGCGAGGCGTGTCGCGAGCCGGTCCAGCACCTGCAGGAAGCGGTCCATGTCCTTCACGCGCAGCGAGAAAAGGTCACCGCGCTGGGCTTGCTGCAGGACGCGGCTGGCGGCGCGCGGCAACATGGCCGTGACGTCGGCCCAGTCGGTGCTGAGACGGATGAGGGTGCGGCCTTTGGGCCGGCCGGGGATGAGCAGCCGGCGGATCAGCCGGCGCACGATCGGTTCTGAAACGGCGAACATATCGAAGTTGGGGTCCAGGCGGCGGCCCACCCCTTCGACCATGCTCAGTGTTTTGCCCAGCAGCCACAGATCGGCGGGCAGGCGAATGTGATGCCGGAATGCGATGGGGACGATGTCGGCGAACATCTCGTCGGCCCGCAATTCTTCCAGGGTCACGCCACGGTAGCGATCGAGAAAGCGGCGGATATCGGTGCTCAGGCGCCGCCGGTTGACCTCTTCCTCCACTGCGCCCATGCGAATGAGCTGGTCGACGACGGCGCTGGCATTGACGTCCACGGCTGCCGCGTAAAGCCGGATGAGATCCAGGCGCAAGGCCTCGTCCACGTGGCCCACCATGCCGAAATCCATCGCGCCGATGATGTTGCCGGGCATCACCACGAAGTTGCCCGGATGCGGATCGGCGTGAAAGAAACCGTCCTCCAGAATCTCCTTGACGATGATCTCTGCGCTGTGCAGCGCGACGGTCTTGCGATCAATCTCCGCCGCATCCATCGCGGCCGTGTCGTCAATTTTGATCCCCGAAAGACGTTCCATTGTCAGCACGCGCCGGGTGGAGTATTCCCAGTAGACCTGCGGGATGTAGAGGCTGGGCACTTCCGCAAAGTTTTCGCGGAAACGATCGGCGCTGCGCCCTTCGCGCTCGTAGTCCAGTTCGTTGCGCAGCGTATATGCGAACTCGTCTACGATGGCCGGTAGATCATAGTAGCGCGACAGGGGCGTGTGCTGCGCTCCGTTAGCCAGCTCCGCCAGGATAGAGAGGTCTGTCTCGATCTGTTCCCGCACGCGTGGTCGCTGGATTTTGACAACTACCGGGCAGCCGTCGCCATTCCGCAGCGTAGCCGCGTGTACCTGAGATAAAGATGCCGCGGCAATGGGCAGCGGATCAATGGTGGCGAAGACTTCCTCCGGCGCTTTGCCCAGCTCGCGCGTCAGCACCGCGCGGATCTCTTCCCATGGTTCGGGTGGCACTGCATCTTGCAGGCGCGATAACTCGGTAATAAAGGCGGGAGGCAGCAGATCGGGACGAGTGCTGAGCACCTGGCCGAACTTCACGAAGGTGGGACCTAACTCCTCCAAAGCCAGCCGGAAGTGTTCGGCCAGCGCCTCAGCCGGCACTCGCATGGGCGTCGTTTTCGTGCGTCCGAGCCTGTTGCGGACGGCCGGCTGGAGCTGGTTGATGGCAAAGCCAAAGCCATGCCGCATGAAGGTCGCGCCGATGTGCTGGTAGCGACGCAGGTGCCGGACTGGATGCAGACCGATAGTCATGCGTGCATTTTCACTTAACGGAGAGGTAAAGTCAAGACTTGCTTCCAGGCCCCATCAACTGTACAATCGACATAATGCTAATCCAATCTATCCAGGGGTCCTGATGCGCCGCGCGATCATCTTATTTGCCGTCTCGTTTCTGTTGCTCAGCGGATTGGCTGCCTGCCTACCGTCGGCGCTGCCTGCTCCGACGTTTTTGCCATCACCCTCCACAGGGTCCCCCACCGGGGCTGCGCCCGCAACGGCCTCGCCGGCGCCGTCCGCACCGTCCGCTACTGCCCTGGCCGGATCCATGACCCAGACGGCGCCTGCCGCCGGAGCCACGCCGACGATCTCGGCGCCTGCCATGCCTGTTGGGACGACGGATCCGATTTCTACGACGCAGGTCGCCGGCGGTCTGGCTGTCCCGTGGAATGAGTGGCCGGTCTACGAGTCCGCCCTTCGTCCGGCTGCCGAGATTCAGCCCGCCGGTCTGCTCCCGATCAGCGCGACGCTGGAAACTATGAACCAGTATCACCTGGACGTTTCCCTGCCTGCTGACCTGAGCCGCCTGGACGGCCAGGCGAGCATTTCGTACACCAACCGCTCGACCGTGACGCTGAACAGCGTTTACCTGCACCTTTTCCCCAACCTCTGGGGAGATGGGATGACCGTCTCTGATGTGCGCGTTGGCGGTCAAGCTATACCGGTCAGCCTGGAGTCTCAAGCTAGCTTGCTCAAGATCTCCCTGCCCGCTCCCCTTGCGCCTCGGGCGCGCCTGCAACTGGATATGCGTTTCAGCGATCCAATTCCGGCGGGTCAGGATATGGGCAACTACGGCGAGTTTGCCCTGAAGGACAACGTGCTGGCCCTGGCCGGTTTTTATCCTACGCTGGTGGTTTACGACGACCAGGGTTGGCATCTGGAGCGGCCATCTTTGCAGGGCGACGTGCTGTATGCCGATGCCAGCCTATATGATGTTAGCCTCACGGCGCCGGCAGATCTGACGGTCGTGGCAACCGGGGAGACCCGGGAGCGCAGAGACAACGCTGACGGCAGCGCGACCTGGCGGCTGACGGGAGGTCCGTTGCGTGATTTCAACATCGCGGCCAGCGCCGATTACAGCAAATTCAGCCGGCAGGTAGGGGATATCGTCGTCAACAGCTATGCCGTCAAACAAGATGCCCAGGGCGGACAGGACGCACTCGGTTGGGCAGCCGCGGCACTGAATACCTATCAGACTGCCTTCGGTCCTTACCCATACCGGGAATTGGATGTGGTCGAAACCCCGACCAGCGCAGGCGGCATTGAGTATCCCGGCATGGTGGTAATTGCGGCGGGGCTCTACAGCGATCCGAAGCGGCGGGTGAATTTCGAGGCCGCAACTGCGCATGAGGTAGCGCACCAGTATTGGTATAACGTCGTGGGCGACGACCAGTTAAACAATCCCTGGCTCGATGAATCAATGGCCCAGTACAGTACCGGCCTTTACTTTGGTAGCCAGTACGGGGAGGCGAGCGCCCGCGCCTACGTGGCACAGGACTTCCAGGGGCGCTGGGATCGCGTCAAAGACATATCAAAGCCGATTGGCTTGCCGGTTGACGCCTACAGCGAAGCCGAATACAGTGGCATCGTGTACGGCCGAGGACCGCTGTTTCTCCTGGCCTTGGAAGAGCAGATCGGCAAAGATAAAATGTCGGCGCTTCTGCAGCGTTACTATCGGGAATATGCGTGGCGGATCGCGACCCCGGCCGGATTTCAGAAACTGGCGGAGGAAGTCTCTGGGCAGGACCTGAACGCCCTGTTCAGCGCTTGGGTCTATCCGCCAAAGTGACACCTGGAACGAAATCGATTAGACTGCGTTGGCCAAGGAGAGTCATCAGCATGTGGATGGGACGCGCCGGCTTGCCATTTGCTCACCGGCGACGCGTGGCCAGCGGGCTGGTTACGACGCTGTTGATATTATTGCCGGCGCTCCTGCTTGAGGGGTGCGCGCATCCCCGTTCTCTGCAAGCTGCGGTTGTGCCGCCGGCCGCGCCGGCGCCTATTCCGACGCCCACTGTAACCGCCGAATACATGCAGTCTACACCCACTTCGACTCCCGCGCCGACTTCTGCCCCGGCCCCCACGACGCCCTCGCCGGCTCCTGGCCAGCCTTACATCCGTAGTAAGATCGAAATTGTCTGGCCGCACAATAACGTGCCGGTGCGCGAGGCGACCCGGGCGAATGTCACTGCTTATCTGATCGCAGGGCAGGGAAACGAGCCGCCTCCGTGCGACTGGGACCCGGTGGTACATTTGTGGGCGGCACAGAACGGATCGGCGGCCCGGGTGGTTGCAACCGGTCAAAAGCGCATGCTGAGCCAGGGAGGAAGCACATTTCCGGCCTGGGACTTCAATGATGTGGATGTCAGCGCAGCCCAAGATCCCACCGGCAAGTTGGCGTTCTTTGCGACTGTGGAGAGTGTCCCAACCTATCCCAACATCTGGGTATATGCCGGTGATCCACGCACGATTTTCCCGCAGGCCGATATGCCGCAAGGGGTGACTGACCGGCGTCCCGCAGCCGTCGATGCGCGTATCGAAATAGTCTGGCCTCACGATGGCGCGCCGGTCGATCAGGCGGACCGCGCTAATATCACCGTCTACCTATTCGATGCCGGTTCAAAGACTGCCCTCTCACCCAGCATATCCTGGTTGCCTGTGGTCAGGTTGCATCACTCGTTAAACGTTGACCCCGAGCAGCCCGAAACGGCGGTCGCCGGCCAGCCACGCACGATTACGGTGAACGGGATCACTTTCGAGGCCTGGGATTTCAACGACGTGGATGTCAGTGCGGCGCGCGATCCTCTGAACAGGCTTTACTTCTGGGCCAGCGTGGACGATGTGCCAGCGTACTCCAATATCTGGGCGCATGGCGCGGATGCCCGCACTTTCTTCCCCGAGCCGGAAACCCTCAGTTCCTGCCGCTAAGCCGCACCGGCCTTCAGGGACGGCGGGCGCGCCATAGCGCGACGCCTATACCGAGCAGGGCAGCCATGGCCAGCGAGGCCGCGCTGATCCAGAGGACCAGCCGCGACGCGGGCAGCGCCGGGCTCAGGGGATAGGTGGACGGCGCGTCCGCCGGCACGCGCGTCGCCTTGCCGCCCGGAACTGAACTGAAGATCACCGGCTGCAAAGTCGCCGAAGGAAGAGACACCGGAGTACCGCTGTCCTCGGTCGAGGTACTGGTAGGAGTGGGTGTCTCCGTGACCGGTTCAGGCGCTGTCGGTGCGGCCGGTGGCTCTGGAGGTGTAGCGATAGGTGATTGGAAGCTGCTGCCGGGCAATGGATTGGCCGGCACCTGGCCGGTGGGGGTCGCCACGACCGGCCGCGGCAGGGGGCTGGGAGTTGCGCTGGCGACCGGCGGCGGTGGAGTCGCGCTCGGCGGTAGGGGGGTATCGGTCGGGAGAGGTGTGTTGGTGTACTGGCGCGTGGCCGTCGGATGCTCGGGAATAGTGGCAGTCGGCAGCACAGGCGTATCTGTGCTTGTCGGCGTGAGCGTGTCCGTTGGCGTGGCGGTGGCGGTGACGGTGGCGGTGGCGGTGGCGGTACGGGTGGACGCTTCTGCAGGTAACGACTGCAGGCTGTCGCCGGCTGCCTGCAGAACGGCACCGCTCGTGCCGGCTTTCTCAAGAGAGGCTAATATCAACACCACAACGTAGGCTATAAGCCATCTAGCCGTCAAACGCATCCTCGACAATCTTCGAAATGTGGCCCACGCCGCGCAGTATATCACAACGGCCCACTACGACCAACGCCCACCCGGCGCGTGCACCGGCCGCGTTCGGCGTGCGTGCGCGGTTTCGCCTTCAGGGTTGCCAGAGGGGCACCCATGCGCTAGAATGCGCCAATAGTCGATGCTTTCTTGAAGGGATAAATATAACTCATGAAGGAAGACCTCTTTGCCAGGATTCAGAACCACAGCGCGGTTGTGGCGATCGTTGGCCTTGGTTACGTAGGCTTGCCCCTGGCCGTTGCATTTGCCGAACGGGGCTTCCCTGTGCTCGGGATCGATGTAGACCAGCGCAAAGCCGACTCGCTGAACTGCGGCCGTTCGTACGTGCAGGATATCTCGTCTGAACGCCTGGCTCGATTATTGGCCGATACAGCATCTGATGCCGGCTGCGGTGCTCGCCGGCCGTTCAATCTCCGGCCCGGCACTTTCACTGTCACCACGGATTACGCGGCTCTGGAGCAGTGCGATGCCGCGATTATCTGTGTGCCGACACCCCTTAACAAGACACGCGATCCTGACGTCCGCTACCTGATCTCGGCCGGGGAATCAGTGGCGCAGTTCGTTCATCGGGACATGCTAGTCTCTCTCGAATCGACGACTTATCCCGGCACGACCGAAGAACTCCTGCTACCCATGTTCACGCACCGCGCGACGTTGGAGCGTCTCAACGTGGCAAGCTTCGACGTCGGGGTTGATTTTTTCCTGGCCTTCTCCCCGGAACGCATCGACCCCGGCCGGAAGGATTGGACAATAGAGAACACGCCCAAGGTAGTCGGCGGCGTGACCGACGCTTGCCGAGAGGTGGCGGTCGCGCTCTACTCCCAGATCGTGGAGACGGTGGTGCCGGTCTCTTCAACGCAGACTGCGGAGATGGTCAAGCTGCTCGAGAATACCTTTCGGGCAGTGAACATCGCGCTGGTCAACGAGACGGCCATCATGTGCGACAAGCTGGGCATCGATGTGTGGGAGGTGATCAACGCCGCGGCGACCAAGCCGTACGGCTTCATGAAGTTCACGCCCGGGCCCGGGGTCGGCGGTCATTGCATCCCCCTCGACCCCCATTATCTATCCTGGAAGCTCAAAACACTGAACTACAACGCGCGCTTCATTCAGCTTGCCGGCGAGATCAACAGCGAAATGCCCCGTTACTGGGTTGACAAGGTGCAGGATGCGCTCAACCAGGTGGGAAAGCCGCTCAAAGGCAGCATCGTTCTGGTGCTGGGTGTGGCGTACAAGAAGGATATCGACGACGTGCGCGAGTCTCCGGCGTTGGATGTGATTGAACTGTTGCGAGTGAAGGGCGCCAGACTCAACTACCATGACCCCTACGTCTCGTCCATCCAGCACCAGGGACACCTGCTGGCGTCTGTGCCCGACTTGAATGAGGCTATCACAGCGGCCGATTGCGTCGTGATCGTTACCGACCACTCTGTCTACGATTGGGCGGCGGTCTACCGCCAGGCGCGGTTAGTCGTGGATACCCGGCATGTGGCAAACTAAGTCTGCGTTTAGCGCTCGACCGGCGTCAGCCAGCGATCGGTCCCGTCGCCTTCCGCGGCCCAGCCTGTCACCTGATCACCCTCTACCTGCCACCAGGTGAGCCCGCCCTGCTGATCCTGACCGGCGCGCACCGTGAGCTGCGTGCCGGTCAGGACGCGCGCCACCGGGGCGCCGTCCTTATTTGCCGAATCGCGCACGGTCAGCACTTGCCCTTCCAGCGTAGTCACCTGAACCAGGTCCCCGACTTTGATTGGCCGGTTGACCAGCCCGCCCCCGCCCGCTGCCGGCGTGACAACCGTGCCCTTGTCCGGCTGGAGCCACGGATCATCGGCGGGCCCGGAACTGACCCAGCCGGTCAGACCCGAGCCCGTATCCACCTGCCACCAGGTGAGGTTATCCGCCTGGACGGGACCGCTCTTGATGGTGACTATCTGGCCGGGTCCGAGCTTGCCTACCTGTTTGCCGGTGGTGCCGGCCTTATCGCGCACATTGATCCCACCCACTGCCAGTACGCGCGCTGCCTGGCCGGTGGCCAGTCCCCCGGTTGCGATGGCTAGGGTTGGGGTGATGGTAGGCGCACTGGTCGGGGCGACTGTAGTAGTGGCCGAGGTGGGAGTGATCCGGACCGGCCTGGTCGTCGCCGTGAGCTTGCCCGCGGCTTCCCCTGGGGAGCCAGGGGTCGGAGTCGGTCGTATCTGAAAGCCTCCGCAGGCCAGGGCGGCAAGGAACAGCAGCGCGCACGGCAACAGGGCGCGCCATTGCCCTGGGTTCCTTCGCATAATCTTCCTCCTCAACGTTCTAACGTTACATGCTTTCCGGCGCGGTCATGCCCATCAACCCGAGCACCCTCGCGAAAACGGACTTTGTGGCCGCGACCAGTCGCAGCCGGGCATTGCTCAGTCCCGCCTCAGACGGCTCGGCGGAAACCACCCGGCAGTCTCGGTAGAAAGCATGGAACGTGCTTGCCAGGTCGCTCGCATAGAAAGCGAGGTGATGAGGGGCCAGTTGCAGCACCCCTTTCTCGATTACTTCCGGCAGCTCGAGTATCTTGCGCAACAGCGTCAACTCACCCGGGTGTGCCAACAATGTCAGGTCGCCTTCCGCCCATTTTTCAGGGCTGAAGCCCCGTTCAGTCGCCGTGCGCAGGATACTGGCCATCCGGGCATGGGCGTACTGGACATAATAGACCGGATTCTCGTCGCTTTGCTGCCTGACCAGGTTGAGGTCAAAATCCATCACGGATTGGTTCGAGCGCGTGAGCAACGCGTAGCGGACGGCGTCTGCACCTACTTCGTCGACTACCTCATCGATGGTCACGATATCGCCCGATCGTTTGGATAACTTGACCTCTTGCCCATCCCGATAGAGACGAACCAGGTCGTAGAGCATGATCGTCAGGCGCGCGGGGTCCAGCCCCATAGCTTTCATGAGATGCGGCATGCGACGGGCCTGGTTCTGGTGGTCAACCGCCCAAACGTCCAGCACCCGGTCAAAGCCGCGCAACACGAACTTGTTGTAGTGATAGGCCACGTCGGAGGCGTAGTACCCGGGCCGGCCGTCAGAGCGGATCAGGACTTCGTCGCGGTCGGAACCAAGCGTGCTGGTGCGCAGCCATACGGCCCCGTCGCGGAACTCAGTCAGGCCCGCCGCGCGCAGGGCGGACATCACTTTCTCAAATGTGCCGTCGGTGTACAGGCTCTGCTCGGAGAACCAGCAATTGAAGTGTATGTGGAGTAGCTCGACCGAGTGGCGGATGCTGACCAGCACTTTCTCCAGCCCTATCTTGCTCAGGGCTTCGATTGCCTCCTCCTCCGGCACGTGCAAAAAGCGCTCTGCGTGCTCGCTCACGATTTCTTTGGCCAGCTCGGTCATGTATAGGCCCTGGTAGTGCTGGCTTTCCAGCGGCGCGTCCTGTCCGAGCGCCTGGCGGTAGCGACGGTAGAGCGTCTCGGCGAAAACACGCATTTGGGTGCCGGCATCGTTCAGGTAGTACTCGCGCTGCACATCATAGCCGGCCGCGGCCAGGAGATTGGCGTACGTGTCGCCCAGCACGGCGTTGCGGGCGGAACCCATATGCAGCGGCCCGGTGGGGTTGGCGCTGATGAACTCGACCTGATAGTGTTGGCCATGACCCAGGTCAAGATTGGCGAACTGCCCAGCCGCCGTCTCCACGGCGATCACCTGCTGCGCCAGCCACGCCTCGCTCAAGCGGAAGTTGATGAAGCCGGGTGGCATCACCTCTACGCTGCCCAGAAACTCGGCCGGTGGAAGGCGCTTGACGATGGCCTGCGCGATCTTGATCGGCGCCATGCGTGCCAGGCGGGCCGACTGCATCGCAACCGCAGTCGTATAGTCGCCGTGGGCGGCCTCTTTTGGCCGGCTGATGTCCGGCGCCGGCGGCTCAAACGACGGCAAATCGTCGTGCTTCTGAGCCTTCCTGACGGCCTGATTGACCAGTTGGGCGATTTGGTCTCGTACTAGCACTAAACTTGTCTCCTTCCTAACCCCCGACCTTCTCCATATCGCACCAGTTCGGACCGGCTTCCATGTCGACTCTCAGAGGGGCTTTTAGCTCATAGGCCCCTTCCATGATCTCTTTGGTCAGCCTCGCGACCCCGGCCAGTTCCTCGCGCGGCACTTCGAGCACCAACTCATCGTGGACCTGCAATTGTAAGCGCGCCCGATAGCCCTGGTCCTGCAGCGCGTGGTACAGGCGGGTCATGGCGATTTTGATGATGTCCGCCGCGGTGCCCTGCACAGGATGGTTGATTGCGGCCCGCTCGGCGGCCTGGCGCGCGATGTAGGCGCGCTGGCCGCTCCCGGTTGTCTTGAGCACCGGGAAGTAGCGCCGGCGGTGCAACAGCGTTTCCACGTAGCCGTTCTTGTGAGCCAGGGCGATTGTCTGGTCCAGGTAGCGGCGGATGCCCGGGTAAGTTTCGAAGTAGCGCGCCATAAACGCTTCAGCGTCGCTCCGGCTCAGCCCGCTTTGCTGAGACAACCCATAAGCGCTGACGCCGTAGGCAGTCGCGAAGTTCATCATCTTGGCCACGCCGCGCTGCTGTTTGGTGATCCGGTCCAGCGGGACGGCATACACGGCGGCGGCTGCGCTCGAATGAATGTCCTCACCTCGGGCAAAGGCGGCCAGCAGGTTCTGGTCCTCCGAAACGTGGGCCAGAATACGCAACTCGACCTGCGAATAGTCCGCCGACAACAACTGGCAGCCTTCCTCAGCCACGAACGCGCGCCGGATCTCCCGCCCGACGTCGGAACGGATGGGAATGTTCTGCAGGTTCGGCGTGTTGGAGCTTATGCGCCCGGTCTCGGCCCCCGTTTGGTTAAACGAGGTATGGATACGGCCGGTACGGGGGTTGACCAACGCCGGCAGCGCGTCCACGTAGGTGCCCAATAGCTTGCTGAGCATACGCTGTTCGAGGATCAGGTCCACGATCTCGTGTCTGCCGCGCAGACCTTCCAGAACGTCCGCTGCCGTCGAGTAGTTGCCGGCCTGGGTCTTCTTCAAGCCTTCGGCCGGCAGCCCGAGCTTGCCGAACAGCACGTCCGCCAGTTGCTGCGTCGAGTTGATGTTGAAAACGTAGCCGGCGATCTCGCAAATCTCGCGTTCGAGCTGGTGCAGGCGCGTGGTCAGATCATGCGACATCTTCTGCAGGTAGGGCACGTCCAGCTTGATGCCGGCGGCCTCCATGGCGGCCAGCACCGGCACCAGCGGCATCTCGACGCGTTCGAACAGGTCGGTCAGGTTCCGTTCGGCCAACTCGGGCAGCACCAGGTCGGCCAGGCGCAACGTTATGGCTGCGTCGGCTGCCGCATACGGTGCGGCTTGCGCCAGTGGCACCTGGTCCATTGTGATCTGGTTCTTACCCTTGCCGATCAGCTCGGTGATAGGCGTCATCTCGACGTGCAGGCGGGTCCACGCCAGGTCCTTGAGCCCCAGGCCGCGATTGGATGGATCGACCAGCCACTCGGCGATCATCGTATCGATCAGCTTGCCGGCGACCCGCAGCCCATGGCGCGATAGCATGGCGATGTCGTAACTGGCGTTGTGAGCCACCTTGGTAATCCGCTCGTCGGCGAAAACCGGCTGCAGCAGCGTGCGGATAGTATCCCAGGATAACGTTCCGGCCTCGGGATGGCGTACCGGAATGTAAGCCGCGGCCTCTGGAGTGCGGTCCCAGGCGACTGATAGGCCCACGAGATCGGCGGAGTGCGGGTCGATGCCTGTGCTCTCTGTATCGAAGGTGATCATCGGGGCAGCCGCCAGCCTGGCGGCTACTTCCCGCAGCGTTTGCTCGTCGAGCACGACGAGGTACGGGTTAGGCGGCAGCGCGCCGGACTGCATGGCGGCGACGGGAGTCGCGCCTGTCTCAGCCGAGAAGAGGGCCATCTGCTCCGCCCCTTGCTCGCCGTCAAGCGCTTCCCCCGGCCCGCCGGGTCCCGCTGGCTGCGTCGCGCTGGCCTGTTCTTCCGTCCCAGCGACGCGCAGGGCCTCTGCTGCTGGTTTGCCGCCCTGTTCCCTTGCCGGGGGTAGCCGGTCGACCAACGAGCGGAATGATAGGTCCTGGAACAGCGCGATCACGCGGTTTCCATCGTAGCCGCGCAGGCGGGAGGCGTTCAGATCAAGCTGGACGGGTACATCGATAACGATCTGGCCCAGGCGCTTGCTCAGCGCGGCGTCCGCGCGCCCGTCTTCGAGGGCCTTGCGCGTGCGCTCGGGCGCGACTTCGCCCAGGTGAGCGTACAGCTCTTCCAGCGTTCCGTACTTTTGCAGCAGTGTGGCCGCGCCTTTTTCGCCCACTCCCCGCACGCCGGGGATATTGTCTGACTTGTCGCCGATGAGCGCCTTATAATCAACCAGTTGGTCCGGGCGCAGCCCGTAACGCTCCTCGACCGCCTGGGGCGTGTACAGGATGACGTCCGAGAAGCGGCGGCCTGAAGTAAGGACGGTGATATGCCCGTCGACGACCTGCAGTATATCCCGATCTCCGGTAACAATCAGGCTGTCCACCCCCAACGCCTCCGCCTGGCAGGCAAGGGTGCTCAACACGTCGTCGGCCTCGAAGCCCTCTTTGGTTACGATCGGGATATTCAGTGCGTGCAGGACCTGTTGGATGCGCTCTACCTGTGTCTCCAGCTCATGGGGCGTGCGCTCGCGATGGCCCTTATAGGCTGCGTACAGGTCGTCTCGGAACGTGCGGCCCACGTCGAAGGCGACGACCATGTAGTCGGGCCGTTGGTCGCGCAACACGTTTAGCAGCATGGAGACAAAGCCAAACACCGCGTTGGTCAATTCGCCGCTGGGCGCGGCCATGTCCATCGGCAGCGCGTGATAGGCGCGGAAAGCCAGGCTATGACCGTCAATCAACACCAGTTTGAGGTTTGCCATGCTCGTTCTTGCTCACTTCTTGACGGATTGCGCCCGGATCTTACCACCCTCGAGCAGCGCTTTGATGGCCGGCTGCTGCAACGCCGAGGCGGTCAGGCGCAGCGAGCGGCCACTGTCTAAACGTAGCGGGCCGCTGCTTAGTTCCAACAGAAGGTTCTCGCCGCTGGCATTGGTGACTTCGACGATGTCGGAGGGACGCCAGGTGATGGGATCATGCTTTGCCATCTAGTGATACCTCTTCTTCCTCGTTTTGTGCTTACCCTGCAGCCATTTTACCTTGCCACCCCCTTAAAGTCAACGCATCGCTTGACATAGCCGTCGTGCGCAAATATATTATGATAGAATTAATGTTCTGTTTTGGGATTTGGAAACCGGCGCGCTCTGATTCCGCGACTGGCCCGAGGGTCTGGTATAATCAGCTTGGAGGGGTAGCGAGCATGCCTGACGATTTTGTGCATCTGCACGTACATAGCGAATATTCCCTACTGGACGGCCTGGGCCGCATCGGCCAGTTGACTGCGCGCGCCGTAGAGCTGGGCCAGCCGGCGCTCGCGCTGACCGACCACGGGACCATGCATGGCGCAATCGAGTTCGTGCGCGCCGCGCGCAAGGCAGGCGTTAAGCCGCTCCTCGGCGTGGAGGCCTATCTGACGCGGTACGGAAGGCCGATGGGGGGCCGCGACCCCGAGCAGGATAGGAACCGCCATCACCTGCTGCTGCTGGCCGAGAACATGACCGGCTACCGCAACCTGCTCCAGATCTGCTCCTCCGCGCAGATGGACGGCTACTACTACCGGCCGCGCATCGACGCTGACTACCTGGCAGCGCACAGCGAGGGACTGATTTGCACTTCTGGCTGCCTGTCCGCCGAGCTGCCCACGCTGCTCAAAAACGGCCAGGATGCTAAGGCCGTTGAGCGCCTGCAGTGGTACCGAGACGTCTTTGGCCCCGAGCGTTGGTACATCGAGTTCCAGGAGCACGACATCCCGGAGCTGACAGACGTCAACAAGCGTCTATTCCAGTTTGCCCGCCAATACGACATTCCCATCGTCGTGACCAACGACGTCCACTACGTGCGGGAAGAGGATGCTATTCCCCACGATATGCTGCTGTGTGTCCAGACCTCCGCGCTGGTCAGCCAGCAGGACCGCATGCGCATGTCCAGCCCAAGCTATTTTCTGAAGAGTGCGGCGCAGATGCGCCAGACTTTCCTGCCCCTGGCCGACCTGCCGGATAGCGCTTACACCAACACGGTGAAGATCGCTGAGATGTGCGACGTGGACCCGGAGGACGGCACCTATCATCTGCCTGATATCGCCATTCCGGAGGGATTCACCTACCAGAGCTACCTGCGCACGCTGACTGAGGAAGGACTGCGGGAGCGCTACAGCAGCCATGCCGATGACCCGGCTGTGCAAGCACGCACCGAGCACGAACTGAAAATCATTCATGAGATGGGCTTCGATGTTTACTATCTGATCGTATGGGATCTGACGCGCTACGCCCGGCAGCGGAACATCTGGTACAACGTGCGCGGGTCAGGCGCCGGGTCGATCGTCGCCTATGCGATTGGCATCACTAACCTGGATCCGCTGCGTAACAAGCTCATCTTCGAGCGCTTCCTCAACCCGGGCCGCGTCACCATGCCTGATTTTGACCTGGACTTCCCGGATGACCAGCGTGAAGAGCTGATCCGCTATACGGTGGACAAGTTTGGCTCGGAGCAGGTGGCGCAGATTGTCACGTTCGGCCGCATGAAAGCACGCGCTGCCGTGCGGGATGTGGGGCGGGCGATGGATGTCCCCCTGCCCGAAGTGGACCGCATCGCCAAGATGATCCCCGCCATCCCCGGTAAGCCGGTCACGATCCAGGAAGTGCTGACCGAGGGCCACGAGTTCTATTCGGCCGAGCTGCGCGACCTGTACCAGGGCCAGGACTATGTGAAGAGCCTGCTTGACACGGCCAGCCAACTGGAGGGAGT
>Ga0209540_10001497_pt1 | contig 17588 bp, 13 predicted proteins | sample BarGraIncu01121A_FD_184501 | JGI IMG/M metagenome (GOLD analysis project Ga0209540, IMG submission 184501) | Arctic peat soil microbial communities from Barrow, Alaska - Barrow Graham LP Incubations 011-21A (SPAdes) (version 2) | ecosystem: Environmental > Terrestrial > Soil > Wetlands > Peat... | reverse complement strand
TACAGAGCATGGTCTTCTTGCCGAGGACTGGGGCGGAGATACAATAACTGTACCTGTTTCGGCTCATACAAAAATGGGTATTGACGACTTGCTGGAAATGGTTCTCCTCACAGCAGAAATGCTCGAATTGAAAGCAAACCCTAAGAGAAAAGCCAAGGGTACTGTTGTAGAATCTAAGTTGGACAAGGGCAGAGGAGCAGTTGCGACACTTCTTGTTCAGAACGGAACTTTGAATGTAGGGGACTCAATATTGGTTGGAACAACCTATGGAAGAATAAGGGCAATGTTTGACGACAAAGGAAAGAAGATTAAATCAGCAGGTCCTTCAATCCCTGTTGAAATACTTGGACTTTCCGAAGTTCCTGCAGCTGGAGACAAATTCAACGAAGTTAAGGATGAAAAGACTGCAAGGGATATGGCCGACAAGAGAAAAGATAAAGCTAGAGCTGAGCACTTCCAGACAAAACATAAGGTATCACTTGAGGACCTTTACAACCAGATAAGGGAAGGAAAGGTCAAGGAGCTGAGCATAATAATTAAAGCAGACGTTCAGGGCTCCATAGAAGCGCTTAAAAATTCGCTCCAGAAGCTTTCCACTGATGATATCAAAGTCAGAGTAATTCATGAAGCAGTTGGTGCTATAACCGAAACTGACGTTACTCTTGCCTCAGCTTCAAATGCTATAATAATAGGCTTCAACGTGAGACCTGACAACAATGCAGCTGCTGCAGCAGAAAAAGAAGATGTGGATCTGAAGACATACAGGGTAATATATAATGCCATTGACGATGTAAGAGCAGCAATGATAGGTATGCTTGAGCCAGAATACAAGGAAGTAATTCAGGGTAAGGCTGAAGTAAGACAGACTTATAAAATATCCAACGTCGGCACAATTGCAGGCTGCTATGTTCTTGATGGAAAACTCACAAGAAACAGCCAGGTGAGGGTTATAAGAGACGGTATTGTTATTAACGAATCAGAACTCTCATCGTTAAAAAGATTCAAGGACGACGCCAAGGAAGTGGCTACAGGCTATGAATGCGGATTGAGCGTTGAAAAATTCAACGACCTCAAGGAAGGCGACATAATAGAGTCATTCGTAATGGAAGAAATCAAAAAGAAAAGTTTATAAAGATTTCAAAAGCAATTAAACGGGGTGATTTCAAATGGCAAAATACAGAAGCGGTCGAATAAATGAAGAAATGAAGAAAGAAATAAGCGATATAATCCAGAATGATATCAGGGATCCAAGGATATCCTCCATGATAAGCGTAACTCAGGTTGAGGTCACAAAGGACCTTAGTTACGCCACGGTTTATGTGAGCCTTTTCGGAAATGAAGAAGCCAACAAGGAAACCCTGGCTGCACTAAAAAGCTCTGCCCGTTTTATCAGGAAAGAAGTCGGCCAAAGGATCAAGTTAAGGCTGACTCCTGAAATTCTCATCGAAGAAGACATGAGCATAAAGCAGGGTATGCACATAGAAGAACTGCTGCACAAGATAAAGGAGCAGGGCAACAATGATAATGAATGATATCCTTGACAAGATAAAAAAAAGCAAAGAGATAGCAATATCATTCCATATATCACCTGACGGAGATTCCTTAGGCAGTGCTCTTGCACTCTGCGAGGGTTTCAGAAAAATGGGCAAAAGGGCATATATACTATCAAAGGAAATGCCTCCATACAACCTCATGTTTTTACCCGGCAGCGATGCTGTAGACGGCAGGATAACTAATGTCCTGCCGTCTACAGACGTCGTGTTGATTCTTGATTGCGGTGATGCAAAGAGAATCAATGCCTTTATTGATTTAAAGGCAAGGGCTTACACACTCATCAATATGGATCATCATCTGTCAAATGAAATGTACGGTGACCTTAACTATGTAGATACTAATGCTTCTGCAACGGCTGAAATTGCATACCAGATGCTCAACCTTCTTGGAGTAACAATAAACAAGGATATAGCAACGTGTCTTTACACATCAATCATTTCTGATACAGGTTCCTTCAAGTATTCAAATACTACTTCAGTGACACACGCGATTGCTGGACATCTCATAAACGCAGGCATCGATTTTAGTGAAATACACAGTAAGGTATTTGACGATAAGCCTTATTCCCGTTTCAAATTCATCGGCAAATGCATAGACAATATGGAACTCATAAATGGGCAGATTTCAGTCTTTACGATAACAACCGCGGATTTCAGGGAAGCAGGCATCGAGACCGGTATTAATACTTCTGATATAATATCCATAGGACTTGAAATAGACACTGCACAGGTATCCCTTCTTCTGAAGGAAGGGGATGGCATAGTAAAGGTCAGCCTCAGGTCAAAAGCCTATGTTGATGTCCGCAAAATTGCTGAGAAATTCGGCGGCGGAGGCCATACAAAGGCTTCAGGTTTTGTGATGGAAAATGTGCCCATAGATAAAGCTAAACAGATAATAATAAATGAAATTGAAAAAGAGTTGATCTGATGAACGGAATTCTCAATATAAATAAAAGTCTGGGGCTGACCTCCTTCGATGTTGTGCGAAAGATCAAGAAAGTAGCACACACCAAAAAGGTGGGACATACCGGGACACTGGATCCTGAGGCATCCGGGGTTCTCCCGATATGCATCGGGGGAGCAACTAAGTTTGCGGATTATATCATGAAGGCTGACAAAGTCTACAGGGCAACATTGAAGCTAGGGGTAGTCACTGACACCTATGATAAAGAAGGGGTCGTGCTGAGAACCTCAGAGTTGACTGTAGGCGAAGAAGAGGTAATCCCAACCATAATGAGTTTTGTAGGCAGGATCAAGCAGATTCCACCGATGTATTCTGCATTGAAAGTCAATGGCCAAAGACTATATTCTCTCGCCAGGAAAGGCATAGAGATTGAACGGGTACCCAGGGATATTGAAATCTTCAGCATAAACATTCTGGAAATGAATTTGCCTTATGTGGTATTTGATGTGAAATGCTCAAAGGGCACCTACATAAGGAGCCTTTGTTACGATATCGGAGAAAAGCTGGGCTGCGGCGGCGCCATGTGGGGCCTCATCAGGACAAGCTCTGGATTCTTCAATATAGAACACTCGGTCAGGCTTGAAGATTTAAATGAAGAAAACATTTCAGATCACCTGATCCCTGTAGACAAGGCTTTGTGGAATTATCCATCTGCAACATTTGAGATGAAATATGTACGCCTGCTGATAAACGGAGTTTCGCTCAATGATAAAAATGCCATCGGTTCGTTGGCCATGGATGTTATGTATAGAGTATATTCAGGCGACTCAAAATTTATCGGCATCGGGAATCTAAGCCAATCAGGCTTCAAGATGGTTAAGCAGTTTATCGAGGTGTAAATGAAATGATAATAATAGAAGACAATTTCAATAAACGTATAAATGAAAAGACGGTAATCGCACTTGGAGGGTTTGACGGCCTACATATAGGGCACAGGGCACTTATTGATAAAACCATTAGTGTAGCAAAGAGAATGAACTGCAAAAGCATGGTTTTTACATTTAAAAATCACCCGCTGATGGTAATAAACAAAGCGTATTCCCCGAAGCTTCTTTTGAACAATCACAACAAGTTGAACCTGCTCAAGAGCTATGGCATTGACATAGTCAACCTTGTGAATTTCGATACCGACTTTATGCAGCTTTCACCTGAGGCATACATTACCAGCCTGGTGAAGAACTACAACGCCTCAGGACTGGTGGTCGGCTTCAACCACAGGTTCGGCTACAAAAATCTCGGTGATATAGATCTCCTGAAGACATTAAGCAAGATACATGGTTTCTCGCTCAATGTGGTCTCACCCGTTAAATACAAAGGCGAGATTGTAAGCAGCTCAAAAATCCGTAATCTCATTGGAGAGGACGGCGATGTAGAGAAAGCATCAAAGATGCTCTCGAGGCCTTATTTCTTGGAAGGGATAGTGGTTAGAGGCAAACAGCTGGGCAGAAAAATCGGTTTTCCTACAATGAACCTGGACTATAACAAGGATTTTTTACTTCCTAGAGGAGGAGTATATTATTCTTTATTGGAACACAATAACCGAAAATATAAAGGCATAACAAATATCGGCTATAATCCTACAGTCGAAAATGACAAGCTAAGCTTGGAAACCCATATATTAGGCTTTGATGAAGACCTGTATGATGAAACAATAAAAATAAACTTCATTAAAAGAATAAGAGATGAGAAGAAATTCAATTCGCTTGCTGAGCTTTCAGAGCAGCTAAAAAAAGACAAGATGTTTGCCCTTAAGCAGAATTTGGATTAAATGGAGAGAAATTAATTTACTTTTATAAGTATTTTTGATATAATAATTGTTGCGAGCCTTATCCTAAGGATCCCGATTTGCCGACGGATTTCTTGGGATAGGAGTGATTTACAATTGGAGGTGTATATTAATGGATAAGGCAGGAAAAGATGAATTAATGCAGACGTATGCGAGACACGAAGGGGACACTGGTTCACCGGAAGTGCAGATCGCATTACTCACAGAAAGAATCAATCATTTGAATGAGCACTTAAAGATTCACAAGAAGGACCACCACTCAAGGAGAGGACTTCTCATGATGGTTGGTAAAAGAAGAGGTCTTTTGAATTATTTGATCAAAACAGACATCGAAAGATATCGTACAATCATCGAGAAACTTGGACTTAGAAAGTAGTAAAGTAGTTAGAGCGGCTAATAACCGCTCTATTATTTTAAACTATAGAATTTTAAAACAATTTAAATAATAGAGGAGGAAAAGTATGAGTAATATTCTGGAAACAACAGTTGCCGGCAGAACCCTTAAAATCGATTATGGCAAGGTAGGCAGATTATCTGATTGCGCTATGCTTGTGAGCTATGGGGATACAGTTGTTCTTGTTAACGTCAATGCTTCCGAAAAACCAAGACAGGGAATCGACTTTTTTCCATTGAGCATAGATTATGAAGAAAGACTATATTCCGTAGGAAAGATTCCTGGCGGATTCATCAAGAGAGAGGGAAGACCTTCTGAAAAAGCAATCCTTAACGGCAGAGCAATAGACAGACCTTTGAGACCGCTTTTCCCGAAAGGCTACAGAAATGATGTCCAGGTAGTGACAACAGTTGTATCAGTAGAACAGGACTGTGCACCAGACATACTTGCAATAAATGCTGCATCCACTGCGCTCTGCATGTCCAGCATTCCTTTCAACACACCGGTTGCTGCAGTATGTGTAGGATTCGCAGATGGAAATCTAGTGATAAACCCTACCGAAAAGGAAAGGGAAGTCAGCACGTTGGATCTTACAGTATGCGCTACTAAAGACAAGGTAATGATGGTAGAAGCTAGCGGATCAGAAGTCCCTGAGGACATTATGTATGATGGAATAATGTTCGGTTTTGAAGAATGCAAGAAAATAGTTGCATTCCAGGAAGAATGTGTAGCTAAATTCGGAAAAGAAAAGCTGATGCCTTCTCTTCACGAGATTGATCCTGAGCTTGAGAAGGCTGTAAAGGATTTTGCAGGTGAATTGACAAATGAAGCCATGCATTTAGCAGACAAAGACGAAAGAAATGCTGCTATATCTGCCATAAAAGAAAAAATGGACGCAGAGTTCAGTGAAAAATACCCTGACTCAGGAGCTGATATAGCTGATATTTTCTACAATCTACAGAAAAAATCTGTAAGGAATATGATGCTGAACGAAAACAGAAGACCTGATGGAAGGGCTTTTGATGAAATAAGACCGATAAGCTGTGAGGTATCTCTTCTTCCTAGAACTCATGGATCAGGACTTTTCACAAGAGGGCTTACACAGGTTATGACCGTAGCAACACTTGGAGCGCTGGGAGATGTCCAGAAGCTTGACGGATTGGGTCTTGAAGAAACAAAGAGATACATGCACCACTATAACTTCCCTTCATACAGCGTTGGGGAAGTCAGACCATTGAGAGGACCAGGCAGAAGGGAAATCGGCCACGGAGCTTTGGCTGAAAAAGCACTGGCACCGCTCATACCTTCAGAAGAGGAATTCCCTTATGCAATCAGACTTGTATCTGAAGTTTTAAGCTCAAACGGTTCCACTTCACAGGCTAGTATCTGCGGAAGCACACTTGCACTTCTTGACGCAGGAGTTCCTATTAAGAGGCCTGCTGCAGGTATAGCGATGGGCTTGATAACAAGCGAAGATATGTCAGTTGAGAAAATTCTTACTGATATCCAGGGTATCGAAGACTTCTTCGGAGACATGGACTTCAAAGTTGCAGGTACTGAAGTTGGAATAACTTCAATGCAATTCGACACAAAACTACACGGAATAACAAAAGAGTGCATAAGAACAACACTTGACGACGCAAGGAAAGCTAGACTTTTCATAATCGACAAGATAAATGCATGTATACCTGCTGCAAGACCTGAAATATCAGATTTCGCTCCTAAAGCGTACACTCTCACTATCAATCCTGACAAAATAAGGGACGTAATTGGGCCTGGCGGAAAAGTTATCAACAAGATAATTGCTGAAACCGGCGTTAAAATAGACATCAATGACGATGGAAGAGTATTCGTAATGTCTGACGACAGCGCTGGCGCAAAGGCAGCCATAAAGATGATTGAAGACCTTACAAGAGAAGTTAAACCGGGCGAAATATACCTCGGCAAGGTTATAAAAATAGCGGCATTCGGAGCATTCGTTGAAATACTTCCTGGCAAGGAAGGCCTTGTTCATATTTCAAAACTTGATTTCAAGAGAGTTGAAAAGGTTGAGGATGTAGTTTCAGTCGGAGACGAGATACTCGTTAAAGTAACTGAAATTGATAATCAGGGTAGAATAAATCTTTCAAGGAAAGATGCACTTAAAGACACTGAGGAAAAAGAAAAAGAAAAAGAAGAGTAAAAATAGAAAGGCATTTTTGCCTTTTTATTTTTACAAAAAAAATTTCGAGGTGCTTATGTATAACATATTTATACTTAAAAATGGTTTAAGAATTGTATACGAAAATATCAATTACGTTAAGTCCATAAGTGTAGGGCTTTGGATTGAAAATGGATCGAGAAATGAAAACAGCAGCAACAACGGGATTTCGCATTTCATAGAGCATATGATGTTTAAAGGCACAGAAAAACGTTCCTCTCTCCAGCTTGCAGAAGCGATAGAGGATGTGGGGGGACAAATCAATGCCTTTACTGGAAAGGAATCAACTTGCTTCTATGTAAAAGCGTTAGATTCATATCTCGATCTTTCATTGGAAATACTGTCAGATATGCTTTTCAACAGTACTTTTAATGATGATGACATAGAAAAGGAAAAAAGCGTTATTTCAGAAGAGATTAATATGAGTGAAGATTCTCCCGAAGACGTCCTCTCTGATCTTCACAGTTCTTCAATCTGGGGAGATGATTCCATATCACTTCCTATACTGGGAACCTCTGAAACCATAGCATCATTTACAAGGGACAATATAATGGAATATATATCTTCGCATTATATACCAGAAAACTCTGTAATTTCCATCGCGGGAAATGTTAATGAGAGCGAAGTCGAAAGTCTTGCCGAGAAATATTTCGGCGAATGGAACTGTTCAGAAAAGAAGATAACACACTATTCCACGCCTGTTCTTCAGATTAACCACCTTCATAAGAAAAAAAACATAGAACAGCTGCACTTAAGCCTGGGCTTGCCAGGAATCCAGACAGGACATGAGGACCTCTACACTCTGCTTCTTATGAGCAACATACTCGGGGGAGGTGCTTCCTCACTCTTATTCCAAAGGATAAGGGAACAGAAAGGTCTTTGCTATTCAATCTACTCGTATATTTCAGCCTTCAAAAACACAGGTGTTATTTCCATATACACCAGCTTAAATCCCAGATATGCGGATGTAGTAGTAAGTCTGATTCATGATGAAATTGCGAGGTTCATTGACCAGGGAATTTCCCCTGATAAGCTTAAGAAGGCAAAAGAACAGCTTAAAGGAAGCTACATGCTGGGCCTTGAAAATACAAGCAGCAGGATGTTCAACAACGGGAAATCAGTTCTACTCCTCAATAAAATAAATTCTCTGGACGATATGGTCAGTAAGATAGACAGGATTGACCAGAATAAACTTCAGGAAGTTATGGAGAAGACATTTTTAAAAGGAATTCAAAATTCAGCTTTTGTGGGCGAAAACGTGGATATTGATATCATGAGGAAAATCATGGTGAAACGTTATTAGCGCTGTATACTGTTCATCTTAAGTAAATATCTGTTCGGGTATTTACTTATACTTTTTTTGAAAACAATGATATAATCAACCTTAAGAGATGATTTGCTCAGGAGGTTTATAATGAAAATATTGATACAGAAATTCGGCGGAACCTCTGTTTCGACCGAAGAAAGAAGAGCGTTTGTAGTTGAAAAGATAAAGAGAGCAAGGGAAGATGGCTATTCGCCTGTAGTGGTGGTTTCAGCAATGGGCAGGAAAGGACAGCCTTATGCTACCGACACGCTTTTATCATTGGTGAGCCAGGATTTTAAGGATGCAAGCCCTCTGGCAGCCGATCTTCTTATGAGCTGCGGAGAGATAATAAGCACTGTAATAATGTGCGATGATTTAAAAAAGAATGGCATAGCTGCTGTACCTCTTACAGGAGGTCAGGCAGGGATAGTAACTGACAACAAATACAACAACGCCACGATAGTCAAGGTGAATCCAGACAGGATACTAAACCTGATAAATGAAGACAAGGTTCCTGTAATCGCAGGATTCCAGGGCATCAGTGAGAGCGGATATGTCACGACACTTGGAAGAGGCGGCAGCGATACGACAGCAGCGCTTCTTGGAGTCGCTCTTCATGCTGATGAAATCCAGATTTACACAGACGTGGACGGCATAATGACTGCAGATCCGAGGATCGTAGAAGATGCGTCCCTTATAGAGGAAATCAGCTACAATGAGGTATTCCAGCTTGCAGATGAGGGTGCCAAGGTTATTCACCCAAGAGCGGTAGAGATTGCAATGAAGGCAAACATACCGTTGGTCATCAAAAATACAATGAGCGAATGCAGTGGTACTGTCATAAGCAGCTTCAGAAAACAGAATCCTGATAATGTGATAATAGGCATAACCGATATGAGTGACAGGGTGCAGGTAACAATGGAATCATCGGAGAACAATGGAAACAATAGCTATTATTATGTCCTTGACGAAATAGCCAACAATAAAATCAGCATAGACCTGATCAACATTTTTCCAAAGGAGAAGGTCTTCACAATAGACAAGAAAGACTTGAATTCTTTCAAGAACCTGATGGATAAGCTTGAAATACGGTACTCGTTGATTGAAGAATGCACCAAAATCTCAGTCGTTGGAAGCAGGATCAGAGGAGTTCCGGGAGTAATGTCGAAAATAATAAGGGCATTGGAAAACGTCGGCATCACTGTTCTGCAGACAGCTGACTCACATACAACCATATGGTGTCTGGTTCAAAGCAGCGAGGCTGAAAAAGCAATAGTTGCGCTCCATAAGGATTTCAATCTTGGAAATTAGGACAAATTAGTATTCTAGAGGTGATACTTAGTTATGGATAAAAAAAACAGTAAACCAAAACCTCACAGTGAAATAAGCGGTGAAATAAAGGGCGTTTTGCTTATAACCCTTGGAATTCTTATACTTATAAGTGTGTTCTCCTCATCCTCTTCAGGGATACTGGGAAGTGCAGTAAGAAAGATACTCGTTGCGCTTATGGGTTTAGGAGCCTACGTATTTCCCGTCATATTCATTTTTATAGGGTTATGCTTTATTTTAAGAAAAAACAATTTCAAGTTCAGCAGAAAATTTTATGGGATAGTCATTTTCATAATGAATACCCTGCTGGCACTGCAGATGATACTGATGGGGCATTATTACAGGTCGGAAAGCATCAGCACTGGAATAAGCAGGATGTTTGAATCCAGCAGTTCGGTTCACGGAGGAATAATCAGCTACCTTATAGATATCCCGCTATATAAATTGCTTGGTGCTGCAGGCAGCTACGTTGTTTTCACTGCAATTTATATCGTTTCATTCATCCTTATATCAAGGGTCACCATTTATGATGCCCTGTCATTCTTTAAAGAGAGGTTTAACAGGAAAGAAAAACCTGCAATTTCAGGAAAAACAATGGAAATCTCCAAACCTGAAACTGCCAGTGAAAAAGAAGCCTATGTCAAGGGCATAAACAGCAGGATAAAGATCATGAACTTCATGAAATCCGGTGTGCCGACCGAAGGTCAGGCATCCCCGTCAGAGAGCTCGGCGATGTCTGAGATTGTTCACGACAAATCAATAAATGATGAACTGGACCAGGAAATAAAGAAATCATCGCTGAAAAACGAAACTAAATATAACTTTCCGGCAATAGACCTCCTTAAAAAAAACACCCAGTCCCAGCTCAACAAAGAGGACAAGAGGGAGCTTATCAGCAACGCAACAAAGCTGGAGGAGACCCTCAGCAGCTTCGGAGTTGATGCAAAAGTGATCCAGGTAAGCAAGGGGCCATCTGTAACCAGATTCGAGCTTCAGCCAAGCCCTGGTGTCAAAGTCAGCAGGATTGTTAACCTTTCCGATGACATCGCTCTCGCCCTTGCAGCGTCAGGAGTCAGGATTGAGGCGCCTATTCCGGGGAAATCAGCTGTGGGAATAGAAGTTCCTAACAGCAGTCTCTCACCGGTCTTTTTGAGAGAGGTAATCGAATCCGATGAATTTGTCAATTCCAAGAAGAATCTGTCATTCTGCCTTGGCAAGGACATTGCAGGTAACTGCGTAGCCTCGGATCTTACAAAAATGCCACATCTGCTCATTGCAGGAGCGACAGGGTCTGGAAAAAGCGTGTGCATAAACTCACTGATAATAAGCTTGCTCTACAAATATTCCCCGGACAAGGTGAGGCTCCTTATGGTGGATCCAAAGGTCGTAGAACTGAACGTTTACAACGGTATACCACATCTTCTTATACCGGTGGTAACGGATCCTAAAAAAGCTGCCGGAGCCCTGAACTGGGCAGTTAATGAGATGACCAGAAGGTATAAGCTCTTTGCCGACAACAGCGTAAGAAATATAGAGGGCTATAACGAACTCTCTGAAAAAGGAAAAACAGATGACAAGCTGCCGTTTATAGTTATTATAATCGACGAGCTCGCCGACTTGATGATGGTCTGCCCGAACGATATTGAGGATTATATAGGAAGGCTTGCCCAGATGGCCAGAGCCGCAGGCATGCATCTTGTTATAGCCACACAAAGGCCCTCGGTTGACGTTATTACAGGTGTCATAAAGGCAAATATCCCTTCGAGGATTTCCTTTGCTGTATCAAGCCAGATCGATTCCAGAACCATATTGGACATGGCGGGTGCAGAAAAGCTTTTGGGTAAGGGAGACATGCTCTTCTATCCCGTGGGAGAATCAAAACCCGTGAGGATCCAGGGTGCCTTTATATCCGAAAGCGAAGTGGAAAATGTTGTCGACTTCATCAAAAATCAGATGGGAGACCCAGAATATAAGGAAGATCTGATGGATCATCTCGAAAAAGTTAATTCAAGCGAGGATGGGGACTTTGATGATCTTCTCGATGAGGCAATAAGAATAGTAGTTGATGCCGGACAGGCTTCGACATCTTTACTCCAGCGAAGGCTAAAGATAGGCTATAATAGAGCTGCCAGAATAATTGAGCAGCTGGAGGACAAGAACATCATATCCTGTAAGGATGGAAGCAAACCGAGACAGATACTGATAGAAAGAGAAGATTATTAAACAAAGTAATATATTCCAATAACCAGGAGGAAGTAAATTTGTCAAAGATAAAAATAGGACTTGTCAGCTTAGGCTGCGATAAAAACAGAATAGATTCGGAGATCATTTTGGGTAAAGTGAACTCAAGCCTCGATTTCGAGATTGTAAACGACCCAAAGACAGCTGATGTAATAATTGTCAATACCTGTGGTTTTATTGAATCTGCAAAACAGGAATCCATTGACACCATACTTGAGATGAACGAGTACAAAACTAAACATAAATGCAAAGTTCTCGTTGTAACCGGCTGTCTCAGCCAGCGATACCAGGATGACCTGAAGGAAGCTATGCCCGAGATAGACATAATGCTGGGCGTCAATGATTATGACAAGCTCATGGATATGATAGCAGCCTTCCTGAACAAGCGAAGCGTATCGATGAACCTCAGTGGCTACAGCGACACAAACATTAATGAGGGCGAAAGGGTTCTGACTACAAAAACTCATACGGCATATCTCAGAATCGCTGAAGGATGCGACAATTTCTGTACTTATTGCATAATCCCAAAGATAAGGGGCAAATACAGGAGCAGGCAATTTGAAAGCATAATCCTCGAAGCTGAAACACTGGTCAGGAACGGTGTAAAGGAACTCATATTGGTCGCACAGGATACAACAAGGTACGGGACTGATCTTTACGGAAAAAAGCGACTTCACGAGCTTCTTAATGCTGTAGCAGCAATTGAAGGAATAAAGTGGGTACGGGTCCTTTACTGCTACCCTGAGGAAATATATGATGATCTCATAGACACAATAGCCTCAAATACTAAGATATGCAAATACCTGGACATCCCTCTCCAGCACATCAGCGACAGGGTTTTGAAAATGATGGGCAGAAGGGGACGAAAAGCTGATATCACTTTGACAATCAATAAACTTAGAGCCAGGATCGAAAATGTGTGCATAAGGACTTCCATCATAGTCGGATTTCCGGGAGAAACCGATGAGGATTTCAGGGAGCTATGTGATTTCATTAAGGAAATGAAATTTGACAATCTGGGAGTATTCATGTATTCCCAGGAGGAAGGAACTCCTGCAGCTATGATGAAGGACCAGATAGACGATGAGACAAAGATAAAAAGGCACAATGAATTAATGAGCTTACAGCAACAGATTTCAAAAGAGAAAAACCGCGGCAAGATCGGTCGTATATACGATGTAATCATAGAAGGACAGAAAAATCGTAAATGGTTTGGAAGAAGTTATGAGATGGCTCCGGACATTGACGGGCTTGTTTTGATTGATTCAAAATATAACTTTGAAATCGGTAGCATTATTAAAGTTAAAATAACAGGCAGTATGGAATATGATTTACTAGGAGTTGTTTATTATGAACCTAGCTAATAAGATTACAATGGTAAGGATATTTTTAATTCCTGTATTCCTTATATTCGTGACGGTTGATGCGATACCAAACGGTAAACTCTTCGCTCTTGCAGTATTTATCATTGCTTCACTGACAGACAAGCTCGATGGATATATAGCGCGAAGCAGGAATCTTATCACTAATTTCGGAAAATTTATGGATCCTCTTGCAGACAAGCTGCTAGTGACTTCGGCACTTATTGCGCTTGTAGAATTCCATATCATCGCCGGCTGGGTAGCCGTCGTAATAATCGCCCGTGAATTCGCAGTAACCGGACTTAGGTCAATAGCAGCAGGAGAGGGCACAGTGATTGCGGCAAGCTCCTGGGGTAAAGCGAAGACCATGACACAGATGTTAGCAATAATCCTTGCGCTTATATATTTGTGCTATGATTCACTCCCTCTGGGAATGATAAGTTTATCCGCTTTCAAGGCAGCGATTGATTTAGCAATGGGAGCCGCTGTCATTGCCACAATAATCTCAGGTGTTGATTACTTTGTAAAAAACAAAGACGTAATCCAGCATGACAAATAAAAAAATGATTAATAATTAATAGAGTTGCCATAATACTAATGTTGACCTTATACTATATATGGTATATAATGATTTTAGAACGTGTGTTCGTAGAAAGGGAGTGGACTATTTGGCAAGCAATGTTAACAGCGATAAATTAAAAGCAATTGAGGCAGCTATGGGACAGATAGAAAAACAGTTCGGAAAAGGCTCGATAATGAAGCTTGGTCAGGACAGCATACTAGCTATTGATTCAATATCTACAGGATGCCTTGATCTTGATATAGCATTGGGGATCGGCGGAGTTCCCAGAGGAAGAGTCGTAGAGGTATACGGACCTGAATCTTCAGGTAAAACCACTGTGGCACTTCATATGGTCGCAGAAGCTCAGAAAAACGGTGGTGCTGCAGCATTTATTGATGCAGAGCACGCTCTTGACCCATCCTATGCAAAAAATCTCGGTGTGGATATAGATAATCTCATCGTATCCCAGCCTGATACAGGTGAGCAGGCTTTGGAAATCACTGAGGCTCTTGTACGCTCAGGAGCCATAGACATAATTGTAGTGGATTCCGTTGCTGCATTGGTACCAAGAGCGGAAATAGAAGGCGAGATGGGCGACACCCATGTAGGCCTCCAGGCAAGACTCATGTCACAGGCTTTGAGAAAATTGGCCGGTTCAATAAACAATGCTAAATGCGTTGTGGTTTTCATAAACCAGCTTAGGGAAAAAGTAGGCGTAATGTTCGGCAGTCCTGAGACAACCCCTGGAGGAAGAGCTCTGAAATTCTATGCATCTGTTAGACTCGATGTAAGAAGGATTGATTCCATAAAGCAGGGTGATGCCGTAGTAGGAAACAGGACAAGGATCAAGGTTACCAAAAACAAGGTAGCTCCTCCTTTCAAAACCGCAGAGTTTGACATAATGTACAATGAAGGCATTTCCAGACAGGGCAGCGTTGTAGATGTAGGAGTTAGAGAGGATATTGTCCAGAAGAGCGGAGCATGGTTCTCGTACAACGATATCAGGCTAGGACAGGGAAGAGAAAATGCGAAGCAGTACTTTAAGGACAACCCTGAAGTCATGCTTGAAGTTGAAAACAAGATAAGGACAATTCACAACCTTCCTTTAGTGAAGCCAGTTAAAAAGCCAGCAGGAGAACTAGAGGCTAAGGCGGACGAAAAACCTTCTAAATAAAAAATCGCAAGCTATCACCTCTACTGCAGGTGGTAGTTTTTATTTATACGTATATATGCAGGCATAATCCCATATCAGCTTGACAATTGCTTCGTTATAATATAAAATTAATACAAATTCTGGTTTATCATTTATCAATAAATACCATTTGAATATATTATGACACCTTTTCCCATGCTTTCTTACTATTTAAACATTTACTCAAATATAAGCAAAGGAGGTGTTCATATGGAACCAATTATATTAATTATTGTTGCTGCAGGTATAGTCGTAGCAATAGGACTACTTGTGGGTTACAATATCACTAAAAACAAGTCAAAAGAAATTGTAAAAACAGCCCAGTCAGAAGCAGACAAAATCAAACAGGACGCAGACAAGATTGCTGAATCAAAGAAGAAAGAAGCCATTTTAGAAGCTAAAGAAGAAATGCACAAGCTCAGAAATGATTTCGAAAAAGAATCCAGGGATAGAAGAAATGAAATCCAGCGTCTTGAAAGAAGAAATTTGCAAAGGGAAGAATCTATCGACAAAAAGGTAGAAATGCTGGAAAAAAGAGAAGAGAACCTCAACAAGAAACAGTTGAAGATTGAAGAAACAGCTGCAAGTATCGATGAATTATATGTTCAACAGAGAGAAGAGCTGCAGAGACTATCAGGTTTATCTTCCGAAGAAGCAAAACAAATTTTATTGGATGAGATAAGTAAAGAAATCAAGCATGAAGCTGCTATAATGATCAAAGACGTTGAGTCAAAGGCAAAAGAAGAAGCAGACAAAAAGGCGAGAGAAATTATTACATGCGCTATTCAAAGATGTGCCGCAGACCATGTGGCAGAAACCACAGTTCATGTTGTTGCCCTTCCAAACGACGAAATGAAAGGCAGAATAATAGGAAGAGAAGGCAGAAACATCCGTACTCTGGAAACATTGACAGGAGTTGACCTGATTATAGACGATACTCCGGAAGCAGTAATACTCTCAGGTTTCGATCCGATAAGAAGAGAAGTTGCAAGGATAGCATTAGAAAAGCTTATTGTTGATGGAAGAATACACCCAGCAAGAATCGAAGAAATGGTTGAGAAAGCTAAAAAAGAAGTTGAGAATAATATCAAAGAGGAAGGCGAACAAGCAACTTTCGAGACATCCGTTCATGGTCTTCATCCAGAATTGGTCAGATTGCTCGGAAGATTGAAATACAGGACCAGTTATGGACAGAATGTATTAAAGCATTCTATCGAGGTTTCGTACTTAGCCGGACTTATGGCTTCAGAGCTTGGATTAGATCCAACCACAGCCAAGAGAGCCGGATTGCTACATGATATAGGAAAGGCAGTGGATCATGAAGTTGAAGGTCCACACGCAACAATTGGTGCAGATATTGCCAAGAAATATCATGAGTCCCCTGTGATAGTCAATTCTATAGCCGCTCATCATGGAGATGTCGAATATGAGTCAATAGAATCAATCTTAGTTCAGGCAGCAGATGCAGTTTCTGCAGCAAGACCTGGCGCTAGAAGAGAAACTCTTGAAGCATATATAAAGAGACTGGAAAAACTTGAAGAGATAGCTAATTCGTACGAAGGTGTAGAAAAGTCATATGCAATTCAAGCGGGAAGAGAAATCAGAATTATGGTAAAACCAGAAGTAGTTGACGATGTAGCAGCTTTAGAAATGGCAAGAAATATCGTCAAGAGAATTGAATCTGAACTGGAATATCCTGGACAGATTAAAATTAATGTGATTAGAGAAACAAGAGCAGTTGATTATGCTAAATAATAATTAACTAAACAATTAATTCTTCTTAAATTTTATTATTTATAAAGTTTAAGAAGAATTTTTTATTTGTTTTTAGAATTATATATATTAGATAAAGGACTTGAATTTTGCTCAAGGCCTTTAATTTTTGTCGTTTTTGTGATACATTATAGGTTGTTAATATTTTTGACTGGAGGGAAAAATGAATCTATTTGCGCTACTTAAATTGATGAGACCTAAGCAATGGATAAAGAACTTTTTTGTCTTTGCTGCAATAATTTTTTCGGGGAATTTTCTGAATACAAGCTTGTTAAATTCAAACCTGCTAACCTTTGCGCTGTTTTGTCTAACCTCGTCGTCAATATACATAATCAATGACATTGTTGACATAGAAAAAGACAGGAATCACCCTACGAAGAAATTCAGACCACTTCCAAGCGGAAAGATAACAGTTAGTGCTTCATTGGTTTGTTCTGCGATTATCGTTGCAGCTGTGGCTGTTATTTCATATAACTATCTCGACATTAGGATAACCGGAATATATATGCTTTACTTTGTCGTGAACATACTGTACTCCTTCATCCTTAAGAACATCGTAATTATCGATGTCATGACGATTACCCTCGGCTTCGTTCTAAGGGTCGCAAGCGGAGGCTACGCAACAGGAGTTCAGGTATCTACCTGGCTTTTTCTCTGTACGATCCTGCTATCCTTGTTCCTTGCCCTCAACAAAAGGAAGAGCGAGATAATTACACTGAAGGAAGGCAGCGTTTCTCACAGGAAGATACTCGAAGAGTATTCGGTAAGCTCCATAGACAAGATGCTGACAACTGTTACCCCTTCGATACTCATGGCTTACTGCCTATACACATTCAGCTCCACCCAGAGCAGGACCATGATGTTAACAATTCCATTCGTTCTCTATGGTGTTTTCAGGTACGAGTATCTTATCGACAAAGAAAATGC
>Ga0209540_10001496_pt1 | contig 17609 bp, 15 predicted proteins | sample BarGraIncu01121A_FD_184501 | JGI IMG/M metagenome (GOLD analysis project Ga0209540, IMG submission 184501) | Arctic peat soil microbial communities from Barrow, Alaska - Barrow Graham LP Incubations 011-21A (SPAdes) (version 2) | ecosystem: Environmental > Terrestrial > Soil > Wetlands > Peat... | reverse complement strand
TCACAGGTGTTTTTGGCAAGTTGAAGCGGTCCCACTTGGCCGGGGAAAATGGGCTCTCCCAGGCGGCTGTGTCGACATTTTGGCCGTCGAAAATGAGCCCATCGACGACCATCTAAGCCTGGTTTTCCCGCCGCATGCGCTGGCGAAGGCGGTATGACTCGGCAAGAAACTCATGCATGGAGCTCCATGCATGAGACGGTTAAACAGTGATGGCAGCACCGGACGAACTCGACGAAGGACTGGCGACCGATCTGCTCGCGATGGTTGAGGCCTTGCGGCGCCGGCGGGCATTGCTTGCCGCAGACCTCCTACACGACAGCGTCTTCAAACACATCGATGAAGCGATCCGGCAACTTGAGCAGGCGGCCGGCGAACTGATGAACCAGGGATGACCGCAAGGCCACAATGGGCGGTGCGCGCCACTGTCGGAGCGCATTACAGGCGAGATATGGGGCGGTGAGCATGGACCAAGCTGAATTGAGACGCAGGCTGCGGGAGCAGCTGGACCAACGCAGCGCGAGCAGGCGCGGCTGGCTTTCTATGGAGGTAACCGTTCACGGGGTTCCAATCAGGGGCCCAGGTGCGACTCGGTTCCAAAGTCTGTTGGTGGGTTTCGCAAGCATTACCTGGGCACCATATGTGCCACAAGGGTCGCGGGCGGAATCGCATATGTAGTGGCCTTTAGGCGGGCCGCAAGGTCACCAACAAAAGGTGGATCCGAGTCGCCGGGCGAGTTGCGCTCCCTAGCACACATGTGCTATGCTTTGCTTGCCAGGGCCGCACTTCATCCATACCACGAGTGGCGATCGAGACTTTGGTGCGGCCCATGGGCGGGACCACATGACCGAACCCATGACTTTCGACCCCTTTGCCTATTTGCGCGCAAAGACCCGCCAGACCGCCCGTCAGTACGTATTGCAGATGCGGGCGCTGGGCTGGGAGCTGAACCGCTTCAGCTCGGAGGAGATCGGTGGCGAGTTGCACTTCACGCTGTTCTTCGGCCCGAACGACGAAGCCGTGGTCGATCTGACCGTGCCGAAGAAGCCGCCGCCCTGAAGCATGGCGGGTTTGTGACTACCCCTGCACCGTTCACCGGCCTCCGTAGCCTTGCCGCTCTGCAGGTTCGTTACACCCTTCGGCTCTCTGCCTGCAATTCGCCCACAAGTCAGTGTGTCAAGCCTGCACCATCGTGGTATACTCACTGGCGACAGCGCTCGTTTTCCCCGTTCTTCAGCCGGCGGTTCCTCCCGGCAGGCACAAGAAGGCGGTACGTCATGCCACTGCAACCTGGCGACGCCCCTCTCAATGGCAAGTACCGCATCCTGCGGTTGCTTGGACGCGGCGGCTTCGGCTTCGTGCACTTGGCCCAGGACACCGTCCCGTAGGAAATGGGATCATCGGGCCAACAGGCGGTTCCGACCGGCCGTCTACCGCGTGCGGTCGCGAGAGGCTTTTCGTCTGCACCCTTCCTCACGATCGCTGGAACCATGTGTGGAGTCGGCGACGCGGCAGCTCATGTGTCCTGGGATGGACGAGCCAGGGTCGTTCGTCTCGCCGAGCGAGGTTGGGCTTTGGACAGTGCAGACCGGCCCAGAGCCAGGGCTTCGGTTCGAGCAGGCTGGTGCAATTCTCGAAACTGAGTAGAATATCCCCGGCATGTCTCGGCAGTCGTCTGTCTCCCCGCAAATGCTTCCCGCAGGGATCCAGCCCATAAGCCGCCAAACCAAGAGGCCTTAGTGCAGTTACAGATAGGGCGATCGGTGTGTTATGATGCCAGGCATGGCAAGAGCACCGATCTTCGTTCGAACGTTGGCAGACGATGAGCGAGCCGCCTTGATGGAGGGGCTGCGCTCGCGTGACGCTTTCGTGCTGCGCCGCTGCCAGATTCTGCTCTCCAGCGCCAATGGCAAGCGGGCCTCGCGGATTGCGGCCGAGTTGAACTGCAATACCGATACCGTCCTTAATGCCATCCATGCCTTCAACCAGGCCAGGCTGGAGGCCTTGGTGGCCGGCTCCTGCGTGGCCGAGACCATCCATCGGGCCTTTGACGCAGCGGCGGGCGAGGTGCTGAGACTGATCGAGCTGACGCCTGCCAAGGACGATCCGGATCGCAAAGCCCTGGCCTGCTATGGCCTGCTGGTCTCCTGCCCAGCGGCCCCCGCGAGCTTGCCGGAGCAGATCTGGCTGCGCTTCGTGGACGGTCGGCCCGTCAGCAGCATCACGACGCCCTACCTGGCTTGGTGCTGCGAGAAGCTGGGCAAGACAGCGTTGCTGATGGTGTGGGATAACGCCTCCTGGCATATCAGCAATGAAGTGCGCGCCTGGATCCGCAGTCACAATCGCGCAGTCAGGGAGCAAGGCCAAGGCGTGCGCATTCTGCTCTGCTACTTGCCCAGCAAGAGTCCTTGGCTCAACCGGATTGAGCCGCACTGGGTGCATGGCAAGCGCAATATAGTCGAGCCGGCCGGCCGGCTCACGGCGCAGGAACTGGCCGACCGGGTCTGCGCCCACTTCAGCTGTGATCATGAGACCCATCTTGGTCTCACCGAAAAGGCGGCCTGATTCTGCATTAGGTGGAGGAATTGCCATGCGTTCGTCACTGCGCGCCCTGCTTTTGCTCAGCAGTGCGTTGTCGATCTTCGTAATGTCCGAACTGCCCGCGTCCGCGGCGCAGGCTTCCGAGGCCGGATCGGTGCCAACTCTGCCGCCTGTGCCACAGAGCGACCCTTTCTTTGGCATCGTGCAGGCCATTCACGATCCGTTTCACGCCGTCAATGCCGGCGCACGCTGGGAGCGCCTGGTCCTCTGGTGGTCCAACGTTCAGCCGGAAGGGCCCGGAGATTGGAAGCCCGACGGCTGGTTTGCTCGCAACCTGATTCAGAACGACAAAGACCGCGGCATCGACCCGGTGGCCATTGTCCTCCACACGCCCAACTGGGCGGCGAGCGATCCTTCGGCCGGCCCGACCTCGTCACCCCGTAATCTGCAGTTGCCCTTTGATGATCCGAACAATTATTGGGGCCAGTTTCTCATGCGAATTGCCGGAGAATATGCCGGGCTGATCGACACCTGGATCCTCTGGAACGAGCCCGATATCTACGGACAGTCAGGAGGCAACTGGACCGGTACAGTTGAAGACTTTGCCCGCATGCAGATGGTTGGCTACCAGGCCATCAAGCGCGCCAACCCTCAGGCCAGAGTGGTTCTGGCCGGCACGACCTATTGGTGGGACCTCGAGCAGCAGCGGCCGCAGTACCTGGACCGGGTGCTGACCGCCCTGCAATCCTTGCCCGGAGCGGCCGAGAACGGCGCCTACTTCGATGCCGTGTCCGTGCACCAGTACAGCAACCCGCTGAACTGCTTCACGGTCCCTACACTGTACCAGCGCATTCTCCAGCAGCACGGCCTCAACAAGCCCATCTGGCTCGATGAAGCCAATGTGCCACCCTATGATGATCCCCTGCGTGTTCTGCCCCGCGGCGGATTGCGGGCTTCTTTGGAAGAACAGTCAAATTACATCATCGAATGCACGGCGCTGGCGCGCGCCGCCGGCGTCCAACGTTTCGCCGTTTACAAGATGCGCGATGAACAGCCCGAGAATGAGCAATACTACGGCCTGGTGCGCAACGACGGTACGCCTCGTCCTGCGTACGTCGCTTACCAGTTGGCCGCCCGGGAGTTGGCTAACGTTTCCGATCCGGTCTACTTCTGGTCCGGTTCGGCGACCCCACCCAGCGCCGATGAGATTACTGCACTGCTCGCCTCCACCGCCAGTCGACCGCAGTTTGTCTGGCCAGGTGCGCTCAACGGCGTGCGCCTGAAGCGCGGCAGCGACCGGGTCACGGTGTTGTGGAACGTTTCGGCCGCGCCATTGGAGACTGGCATTCCTTCCAGCGTGCCGACTGCGACCGCGATCGACAAGTATGGCCGCAGCCAGCCGCTGGTGCGCGGCGCGGATGGCGCCTTTCGGCTAACCCTGGCGCCGGCTACCAACAATAGCGATGCCCGTGATGCCAGCCTGGTATTGGTCGGTGGTGATCCCGTCATCGTGGTTGAGCCCGGCGCGGCAGGGGCCATGGATGCGCTACCCCGGCCGATTGATGCTTGCTGGGGCGTGCCGGGCTCCCTCGTCCCGCCTGAGCCGTCACCGCAGGAAGCCTGGGTCGCGCCAAATGGCTACGCAGTCAGCGGTCCCTGGCTGGACTTTTTCCGCTCGCACGGCGACATGGATTATTTCGGCAATCCGCGCTCACCGGTGGTCGCCGATCCATTGGACGCCGGCCAGTGCATCCAGTACTTTCAGCGCGTTGTGCTCGAGTGGCATCCAGAGAATCCGGCCGAGTATCGCATTCAGCGGCGGCTGCTGGCCACCGAAATGAGCAAGGATGGGGCAGCGCCACCCGAGACCGCCGCAAAGGCTAACGGCAACGACTATTGGTTCTTCCCCAAGGGTGATCGTGGGCTAGGCCACGCGGTGTCCAACTATGCTCCGGATGGCAGTTGGATCGGGTTCAAGAGCTATTTTGACGTTCACGGCAGGGAGGACGCCTTTGGCTACCCCATCGAGGCGCCGACCAGGATAGGAGGGGCAGACGGCCTTGAACGCTGGACGCAACGTTTTCAGGCGGCCATTTTCGAGTATCATGCCGAATATGACCGCGATGGCATCAAGCCTGGCACCACGATCCCCTGGCGCACCTGGATGGTGCAGCTCCGCCTACTCGGCGATGGCTATCTGGCGAATCACCAGCTGCCTTTCATCGCCGGTAATCCGACTGCACACCTTCCGGTCCCGCCACCCCCGACGCCGTGAGTGAACAGAAGAGCCGGGTGGGCCCGGCAGGCGAGTTCGACGCCATCCTCGCCTCCGACACAGGCGTATCGTCGTCACTCACAACGTCTTCGCCGAGCGAACCCGTTATTACATTGTCATGGAACCTGACTGGGGAGGACAAGGCCGATGAAGAAACTCGAGGACGTTCTGATCTACTCGGATGACGCTTTCTACTCGGCGTTCCCGTCCATAGTGGCGCGGCCAGATGGGGAGCTGCTGGTGGCGTTCCGCCGCGCTCCGGAGCGCAGGAAGTTCTTCGCAGGCAGGGTCAGCCACACCGACCCGAACGCCCACCTGGTGCTGGCCGGGTGGCATCGGAACGAGGTGATTGCGGGGCGCGGCCGAGAGGGCAGGTGAGCATGAGCAAGCGCAAGCGGAGACTGACCGGACGTTCCTCACCGATGCCCCCGAGACACCAGGAGCAGGACCATCTGGCCTGGGATGCACCCGACTTCAGGTACCTGGTGCTCATTGGACTGCTGTTCCTGGCCCTACCGTCGGTGCTGATGGCCGCACTGGGATTGCATGGCCTGGCTCTCGCCTGGTTTGCGGCGAGCACGCTGGGGGTTGGCGTCCTTTGCAGGCGGCAAGTGCGGGATTTTTGGCGCAGCTTGCGCGGCGGGAAGAGCCAGCCGCCCAGCGGTCCACAGTCTTGATTACCCCTGAGGGGCTATAGCGCTGGCACCGCTACATGGGCTTACGACTGGACGACCCAGGGCGACAACTACGAGTGTGTGAAGTGAGCACAGGGGCCCACGGCATGACCCGTGTTTCCCCGTGATGCTTCCCGAACCGTGCGTCTCAGTTTGCCCGGCAGACGGCCAAGGTGCTGGACCAGCTCCTCGAAGACAAGGTCGTGACCACAAGCCGCGCCCAAAGTAGCCAGGCCTCCCCGCCAACCCGCCAACTTCATGTTGGTTTGCACCCAAAGCCCATGGATGATATGATAGACCGTATGATGTCTGCGTGTTCTGACGGCATCGTTCTCTTTCAAGCCTCTGTTGCGCGCGGGAGTGAGCGCGTTCTGCTTGACAGGCAGTGCAGAAGCGACGTTGTGCTGCGCAGTTATGCAGCGGTTCTCCACACTGTTCGCAGGTTCGGTTTGGCCTTTCGGGTGCATTATGGCTGCGAGCAATACCTAAGCAAGAAACTGCACGAGTGTCCGCCTGGAAATGTTGTCTGTGTGCAACAAACTTGTGGAGCGTCCCCATGACCATAGACCCCGCTAACGCAAACGAACTGGCCGAGATCGCCGGCGAAGTTGGAGCCGATGTGCTAAAGGGCGACCTGTCGTACGCATCCGAGACAGGCGGCTGGCAGCTAGCTGACATCCGACGCCCAGAGCCCGGGAGGACGCAATCATGAGAAGCGAAGTTACTCCTATTGGACCTCGTACGCATCGCGGGGCCGTGCATTTCCAGTACGAGACGGTTTCACATCCATACCCGGTTACGTCCCAAGCAAGGAAGGTGGTTAGTAAGGTGGTGCGTGACCCCGTATCACCAGAGGAGTTCCTTGACAATCTTATGAAGCGCTATCCCGAGGTTTATCGATGCCTAGAATGGGTGCGATTCAAGAAGTTCCTCCCGGCCGCTATGGCAGGACCTTCAGTATAGCCACAGTCAGCCTAGCGCCAGACCCCAAGATTCGGGATTTACTTTACAACGCTCGGGAGAAAGTCACGGCCCAAACAGGCTGGTATCCGACGGTACAGGGCAGCCGGGCGGCGGCGGCTGAGGTACCTTCCGCCCCGCCTGAATCTCGGACGGCATCGAGGTCGCGGCTTGAATCTACCGGCTGCTTCGGGCAACTTCAGCGCCTCATCCCTATCTGCACCAGCCCTGACGACGGCAGCAGCTTTATTCTTGAAGGAAGCACTGGACGCCTACTGATGGACTTCGGAAAGGTGTGGCCCAGTCCAAATCCTGGTGCCTTCGTGGCCCGACTACTCACTCACCTACACGGTGATCACTCACGCGGCATATGGGACGCGCTCGCCCAAGACGATTCCCCGATCATCTTGTCTCGGCCCAGTATGGCGTATCTGTGTTCGCTCGATCAGGTATCCCCTGAAGCAAAACGTAAGCTAATCTATGGATCTTTCTTTGTAGAAGATGCGCAATCCATCGTAATGGCGGACGGCTGCCGCCTCAGCCAGTTCCCTGTGTTCCACTGCCCTGGGTCCTATGGGGTTACGGTGACGGACAACAGTGAGACCTCCTTCACATACTTTGGGGACGTTTGCCTGAAGAACGGCTTCTATGATTTCTCCCAGAAGGCTCGCGAGCTGATCTCGTCTCAGGGCAGCACGAACAGGTGGGTATTGCTCGACGCAACCATGGTCGGCCGATCTGACCACGCCATTGAGGAAGAGGATACGCCAGAGGCCGTTCTTGCTGGGCTTGTGAAGAGCGTGCGGCGCCGTAACGTCATATTCGTTGCTAAGAACCCCGAAAGCCTGCTGTATCCCTACTTGCGGGTATTTGACTTGACTAGAGCGGCGAAGCCAGCAATCAGGATTCTCTTGTCGAAAGATCTTTACCGGGTGCTGCGTGCGCTCTGGCAACCGGTTATTGAACGGGACGTCTCGCACCTTGATCCGTAAGTCCACTCAATTATCCGCGGAAACAAGAGCAACTTCGCGGGGAGTCACCGTCTGTATCCGCTAACAGCTGAGATCCTGTCGCAGATCACCGGCGAGGAAGCATGCATCCTGTTCTGCACATCAGAGGACGTCGACAAGACGGACGGGCTGAAGGCCCGGATCAATAGAGCGAACGTATTCCTATGTAACTCTGCAACGTTGGGTTCTGACACTCCGCCAGTCGACCGCGAGGGGAGACCACACAACACCCTAGACATCTTGTCACCAGATTGGGGGTTCCATTCAGGCGAGGAGAGTCTCGCCGAATTTGCACGTTGGCTCTCGGAGAACGGGGTGAGGGTCGTACTGTTCCACAACTTGGGCGACAATTACAAGAAATTCATCAAGCGCAACGGACTGGACCAGGCGAGGGTGTGGGTTGCAGCCAAGGGATGTCCCATTGATCTCAGGCAGACGCCGTAGCTGCGGCAAGCGCTTGGTGCTGATCACCGCGCCGGTAGACGATGCGTCGGCGCCTGATTGCACCTGCGCCATCTGCGGCTTCGTGATGAACGAGGTGGGCGAGTGCCCGCGCTGCAAGGTAACAGGTTAGCAGGGCACGGTGGGGAAAGGAGGCCATGATCTGGACTAAGCGAGCCTGAATAGTTGGTTTGGCACGATGCCTGAGAGAACAGTCACGGCCGGCACGGGTCGTGGTTGGCATCTTTCGAGGCCTGATGCTGGGCGCATGTTGACGCCTTCCGCTTCTCAAGGTCGAACATGATCAAGGAGGATCCACTATGCACCGGAAGCTCTTCGCGTTCGTCGTAGTCCTCGGGCTCTTGCTCGGGACTGCCTCCCCTGCGGTTGTCGCCACTGCCGCGCCCCCACCTTGGGACCCCTTCTTTGCGACTCCAACAACGGCGGCCAGTTTCGCCAGCCTCGGAACGAACCCCCGTCCATACGGCATCGCAGCGGGCGACTTCACCGGCGACGGTAAGGTTGACCTGGTGATCGGCCGTGCCCTCGGGCAGGTACACTTTGCCAAGGGCAACGGAGATGGTACCTTCGAGGCCCAAACTCAATATGCCTGGAAGCAGGCAGCCTTGAACGTGTGGGCCGTAGCGTCTGGCGATGTCAACGGCGATGGCAAGTTGGACGTGATCTGGGGCGCCACGGCAGCCAGCACCGGCTGCTCAATCAGCCCAATCCCGACCGGACAGACCTGTGCCAGTATCGGCGGCACTACGGTTACGGTCAATGATGGTGATGTGCGGGCTTTCCTCGGCGATGGTGCCGGGGGCTTCGCCCAGAACCCCTACTACGTCAGCGGCATCTTGCACAACGCGGGCACGCTCTTGGCCCGGCCCGGCACTGTGGATGCGGCAAGCCTGACCGCCGGCGACATCGACGCGGATGACGACACGGACATTATCGTGGGAGCGATCGACGGGACGAATGCGGTCGTCAAGCTCCTGCGCAACACTGGTGGCGTCTTTTCAATCGAGACCATTGTCAGCGTTCCAGCCGGGACGAGCCCGCCCACTGCGACTCCGATCTACTATCCCCCCGTTGCTGCAGCCAGCAATGTCAGCCCCTGGGGACTGGCGCTCGGCGATGTGGACGCGGACGGGGATCTCGACCTGTGGGTCGGCGATCGCGCCCTCTATGTGTACCTGTATCTGAATGATGGCGCCGGCGTCTACACGCTGCGGACTCCAGCCACGCCGCCCCTGCCAACCCGCCCGAACGTCCTTCTGGCGCACGATACCTTCCGCGCCGCCGTGGGCTACACGCCGGCGCTCGGCTCGGCCGACCTGAATGGAGACGGGAAGGCTGATCTGGTGATGGGCTTGCAGTCGGGCGGCCAGACCGCCGCTGTTGCCCACGACGGCGAGATCCTGTTGCATACCAGCACAGCCACCAACTACGTGTATGGCGGCGCAACAGTCCTCGCCGACATCGGGCTGGTCGCGCGCGGCGTGAACGTGCTGGAAGTGGACGCCGACGGCTACCCGGACATTGTGGCCGGCGAATACGCGGGCACAGTGGCCTTCCTGCGCCAACTGCCGCCGCTGGACACGGACAATGACGGCATCTCCGACTACCTGGACAACGCGCCAGTTGACGCCAACGCCCCCCGGCTGGATATGAACACTGACGGCGCCCTTACCGCCTCAGACCAACTCGACAATGATTTCGACACGGTGCTAGGCAACCCGGAGAACCCGGCTTCCTGGGTGCGCCTGGGTGACCCGGCCGACACCGATGACGACAACGACGGCGTGCCGGACATATCCGATAATTGCCCTTACGTGGCCAACGCCGATCAGGCGAACGTTGATGGCGACTCCTACGGCGATGCGTGCGACCCGCTCGACAACCGGGACACGGACGGCGACGGGGTAGTCGATGGCCCGCTGCCCGGCGACCCATTGTACGCCGCCACGCGCAACTCGGCGATCAAGTGGAGCCAGGGCACCACCCACTTCGTGATCCGCATCGACGCGCTAGGGCGCTTCTTCCAGAACGAGTTCACCCAGATTCTGACCGACGCGGCAACCCTATCGCCAGCCGATTGGGCCACGAAGTGCTGGGAGAACTACGAACCGGCAGACTTCACGCCGGTCTATCAGCCGTGCGGCACGGGGTCCGTCCTGACACTCTCCGGCGGCAAGCAGATACCCATCAGCCTGGTCGTCATCCCCAAGCAGCTCTGGACCGATCCGCCGGTGATTACCTGGATCAACGACCGCAACAACTACCCCGAGCTGGAGATCGCTCAGCACGCGACCTACCACGTCAATAACACCTTATTGGGCGACTGGAAGGATGATGCAACCAAGAACTTCTACTCATGCGAGACATGCGGCTTGACCGAGGCCGAGAATTTCGAACTGATGCGCGTGGGCTACGACACTCTGCTCGGCAACTACACCAACAAATGGGTGGCCGAGTCGGGAGCCACCGTCGGCTCGCCAAAGATCGACTGGTTGACTTCGGCTCATCCGCTGATTAGCTACTCACCGCCGTTCAACGCTTCTGACACCCTTTCGCGCCAGGCAACGGCGCAACTGGGCTACAAGTCCTTCTCTGCCAGCCGCTTCGAAGAGGAAAACGCCTTCCTGGGAGGCATCTTCAGCCCCGAGGGCTCGCACATGGAGCAGTTCGACCAGTTCGGCATGTTCCACGCCTCGGCCGACCTGCAGATCGCGCCACCTGACACGACGGGCGACACCTACGACACGGCGGCGTACGAGGAGTACCTACAGTCAAAGACCGACGCCGGCGGACTGACCACTTGGCTGGTCGAAGAGGTGGACTGGAGCGGCCGTCCCTGCCCCAATGACGATCGCTTGGGTCTCTGCAATGGCGGCTCCAACCGCGAGGACAACACCGTCTACAAGCCACGCTGGGACGCCTGGCTGCAGCTGCTTGACTACGTCAAGAACTACCCAGGCGGGGTGGCGATGACCCTTGGCGAAGTCGCGCTGGCGAAGGCTTACGACAACGCGCCGACCGTGCTAAACGTGGACCAGGCCGACGGCGACCACAATGGCGTCGGCGACGTCGTCGACGGCGCTGCCTTCACCGCTCACAAGGTGATATTGAGCCGCAACGTAGCGGGCGCGCTCTCTGCAACCCTGCTCAACGGTGCAGGGGATCCGATTGCCGGGCAGAGTGTGACCTTCACATTCGACGCGGATGGCGACGGGACCGAGGAAGCCTACGCTGCGACCACCGGCACCGACGGCGTTGCATCGACTTCAGTCACGCCGACGCGGGCGGTCGGCGTTGCGGCATACTCAGTGGCCTGGAATGGTCTGCGCATCACGGCGAGCGCAACGGGTAATGCCGATATTGCGGATGCCACCAGCCTGGCCCTCGACGGCTCTAACCCAAGCAGGGGTCAGGTGACGGACCAGGTGACGGTGGGAGCAACACTGCTGGACAGCAGCAACCAGCCAGTGGCAGGACGGCCGGTGGTATTCACGGTCGGCACTGCGACTGCAACCGGCACCACTGATGGGGACGGTCATGCGACGGCGCCTATCACGCTGGTTGGCCCGGCCGGCAAGCCCGGACTGCAGGCGAGTTTCGCAGGGGCAGGACCGTATGGCCCCTCCTCAGCCACAGCCCAGTTCACTGTCGACAAAGAGGACACTAAGCTCACGCTGAGCGACGCTGTTGCGACCAAGGGCAAGTCGGCTCCGGCTGCCGCAGTGCTGGTGGATGCTGATGATGGGCCGCTCACCGGGCTGACCATCACATTCTCTGTCCAGCAGAAGGTGAAGAATGTGATCACCTGGATTCCTGTTGGCACCGCCGTCACTGATGCGAACGGGGCCGCGAGCGTGTTGATACCGTCCAAGTACATCTCCACTCAACCGGCACCAATCAAGGCTGTATTCGCCGGAGATGACAGCTTCCTTGCGTCTGAGGTGAATGCCATCACGTACCGAAAGTAGGAGCGACCCGCCGCGCCCGAGCTACGCCCGTAGGTAGCCGGCGCGGCGACCACCCTTCCAGGCGCACGTTGAACGTCGCTGGCTTCCCCTGCCCTCCCCGATCGAGTGTAGGGGAAGCCAGCGGACCACAGCGCCCCTTCCAGACCTTCGAAGGAGACGCTGCGGCGGCTGGTGGCCCACTTCCGCGAACTACCACCCAATAGGTGACAGAAACGAGGCTGGGGCCGGACGTTTACGGCGCGCTGATCGTTGAGACGGCGCAACGGCTGGACAAGATGGACCGCGAGACGGAGGCGGAGTCGGAAGAAGGGGCCGGTTGTCGGGAGGAAGAGCGGAGGTGCGCATGATGCGTGCTGCCGGCCTTGATGTCCCGCAATATGGCCGGGCACATCCCGTGGGCCTGATGCGCGTGAGCGGTGATGAATTCCGCTACCGGATTGTAAGGATTGAGATCAAAAGTGTCTTGAACTGTTGCACCGTTCGTGCTAGACTACACCAAGTTACGTGCCCTTCGCGGCCTGCAGCGTGAGGGGATGTCGCCAAGTCGACGTAGACGCTCTGGCAATCGTTGTTGGGTTTATCAAAGGCCGTCTGCGTCGGATCTGGCGCGGGCGGCTTTTTTCGTGGAGAGCCGTGCCATGTAGCGACAAATGCATCCCCCGCCCGAGATGCACATGTAGGCCCGGGGTGCGCCCGCGACGGGTGGTAGATCGAATAGCGGCGTGCGGCACGGAAGATCTCTTGTCTCTACCTCAAACACCGATGGGACTGACGTCAGATGAGCATACCCATTCCCTACCAAGGCACTTGCGAGAGCTGCTTTACCCTGCCGCTTACTAAGCAACAGGAGCTTTTCAGTCTTGCCTATGTTGAAGCCATCGCGTCTGCCGCTGGCTACGGTGTCGATGAGATCCGTGTAGACATGGGCAGCTTAGACCTTACGGTTAGGCAGTATGGAAACGGTGACAACTTTCCCCTGCGTGATAGCCTGAGAATTCAGCTCAAGTGCACCTACGCTCATTTGCCCTCGGCTGATGGTATTCACTACCCTGTGCCAATCAAGAACTACAATGACTTGCGCCGACCCGCGCTTGACTCCTACATCCTCGTTGTACTTCATGTACCGAGGGAAACGGCGTGGCTAATACATGATGGCACTTCGCTCATGTTGTACAAATGTGCCTATTGGATATCCCTGCGCAATCGTCCTGCGGTTCCCAACTCAGACACGGTGAGCGTCACGGTACCACTCGCTAATGCGTTCATGCCTGATGAGTTGCGCCGGCTTATGAACATGGTCGCAGAGGGAACACTGCTATGAGAGTAGATATCCTGGACAATGATCTCTTCAGTTCTCTCGCCCCGTCCGAGGTGGAACGCTACCTGACGGCCGCCCAGTGGCGAGAGGTTCATCGCGAAGAGGAAACTGTTTCGATTTGGGAGCACAGCGACGTCTCGAATGGTAAGTACCGTGTTTGGCTTCCCCTCAACGCTGAATTTGCAGATTACGGGACGGCGGTTGGCAGACTGATCAAGACTCTTGCTCTTGCAGAAGATCGTTCTCAGCTTCAAATTCTTGAGGACCTCAACACAGTCGCTGTTGGTGATGTGATCCGAGCCTCAACCTGGGATGAGCTCGACCGGACAAGCAGCACCATTCCCATAGTGGATGGATTGTTCCTCCTCAGACGTGTTTATGGTATGGCGCGCTCCGCGGCGAGCGCTACGGTCGAGAAGAAACCTGTATTCCCCTCTCGTAGCTCAAACCAAGTAGTTGAGTATCTGCAGCATCTCCGACTGGGACAGACAGAGCGAGGAAGTTATCTGGTTAAGCTGATTTCCCCCATCCCGCCGCCCAAGCCACTAGTGGACCGTTTGTTTGCGGATGAACCATTTGGACGGCAGGTGGTGATTAGCCTCGTCAAGAGCCTCACGGCTCTGCAACGAACCGCAGGTGACGCGTACCGTCGTGGTCGTTTTGTCTTTGAGCCGTTTCAAGAGAGTGTTCCCGAGGGTGTGAGCGCGAATCTTTGCGAAGCGGTTGCTGGAACCGACGAAGAGGAGTCGCACTTCAGGCCCCTGGAGATCAGTATCAGTTGGTCATACGCACTGGCCGCGCCGACAGACGCCATCACCCGGACGATTCCCTTCGGCACCAATCTCATGCCCTATATTGCGGAAGCAGCACGGAAATTCCGGGAGCTAAATCCACAAATAATCGCCCTACGGGGCTACGTAACCGTACTTCATCGTGATCCTGGAGGGCCTCCAGGTGATATACGGATCGTTGGCCCCGTCGATGGTAAGACACGTAGCGTCCGTGTGACGCTGGAAAAGCCAGACTATGATATCGCAATTGCGGCTCACCAGAACCAGTTCGAGATCGCGTGCGAGGGAACGCTAGCCAAAGAGGGCCCATATTATGTTCTACACGAGCCTCGTAACTTCCGGATCTCTCGGGGTCCCTACAGTGATTTTGAACAACTAACACTGATGCCTGAATAGGAACAAGGCTTCTGGTGATGGCCCCGTGCGAAGTAGCCTGATTGTGTGGCATCGCTAAGTAGCTGTCAAGAAGTAAGTTCCGGCTCGCATGGATTATGGTCGACAGGAAACGTACCATCTGAACGCGGTTGGATCTTGTAACTCCGCTTATGGCAGACACCGTGTCGATTCGGTTCGATAAGTCAACAGACGTTGTCATTTTCCAGCGAAGTCAGTGTTTTGTACTGATGACAAGGTAGACTGCAGTAAGGTATCATACAACTCGGGCACAGATACAGCGCAACCATTGGAAAGGGAGGAAAGGGAAATGAAAAACCAGAAGAATGGGGGCCTCTGGGCCATGGTGACAAAACCGGTCTAGCAAAGGTTGGAGGATTCTCTTTGCGTTTGAGCTGGTTGTGGCGTTTGCAGCCCTGTCTGCCGCAGGGCCGGCGCAAGTCGCCCTGGCCGATAGCGGCGGCGTGAAAGGCCACACTTTCGACGCCACGTTCACAAAATGGGTAACCTCCACTACACCTGCTGGGGTACCGGTCGACATGGTGGGCGTTGTCGGCGGCGATGTCGGCAAGGGCTCATTTGCGGGGACGGTTCTTAGTTACACACCTGTGGGCCTCACCACTAATATCGAGGCCCTCTACCAGTTCAACGGCAGTAAACACTCCTTTGCCGCGGATGTCCACGTAACAGAAACCGACACGAATCTCCCAGGCGCAAACGCCTTCGGCACAGCGGTGATCACTGGCGTCGTCACGCAGGGGTGGCTGAAGGGTGCGCACCTGACTGGGGAGTACACGGCGTTTGCCGTTTGCCCCATAGCGACACTTGGTAACGTGTTCGGCACGGTGTGTTTCCAGGGTACGCTCCATGTTCATCGCGGTTCTGAGCAGTAAACTAGCGTCTTGAGGGCCCGAGAGCTACGGATACTTGAGCAGAGGGCTCGCAGTATACGAGCCCTCTCTGCCTTTCTGAAAGGTAACGGAGCTGCGGGCTGCCATGTCGACCAGTGGCTGCTCCGGTACACCGTACCCGGGCTGCCCTCTATGCTCTGCGCCAGGGATGGGCCGCGCTGCACGTGCCGCTGAGGTAAGGGCTCGCAAAAGTGTAGCTTTCGCCGCACTCCGTTTGTCATGCTGAGGGCGGGCAAGTCAACTCGGATGGCAACGCCAATCACTCAGCCCGAAGCATCTCACGTCGCGGAATACGGGACCCCTTTGCCGGACTCAGGGCAGGTTCTTCGGCGTAAGTAAACCTGCTCGTCGAGCCGGTCACGGGACTCGGCCTCAGGGTGACAGATTTGGGAAGTTATTCATTGCCAGCTCCTAAGTGGTCCGTCCGATAAGTTCATGCCACTTGGGGCACCTGGCCGACGCCGCTCGCCCGGCGAGGCTGATGGCGTCGGTGGCGGCCCCACACGAAAGGCTGCCTGTGTGAAGTAAGCACAGGGGCGCACAGCGTGACCTGTGTTTCCCCCGTGCTGCTTCCCGAACCGTGCATACCAGTCTGTCAATCACATGGCCAAGATGCGGCGTCAGCTCCTCGAAGACAAAAGGTCGTGACCATGAGCCGCGCCCAAAGTGGCAAGGGCTCCCCGCCAACCCGCCAGTTTTTGTGCTGGTTTGCACCCACAGTCAATGGATGCTATGATTGGCCTCACCATGCCTCTGTGCCCCGACGACATCGTTCTCTCTTAAGCCTCTTCTGCGCGCGGATATGCGCGCGTTCTGCTTGACATGCAGTGCAGAAGCGCCGTTGTGGTGCACAGTCGTGCAGCGGGTCTCCACACTGTTCGCAGGTTCGGTCTGGCCTCTCGGTTGCATTATGGGTGCGAGCAATACCTAAGCAAGAAACCACACGGGTGCCCGTGTGGCTACTATGGCGATAGCGAGCGAGAATGCACGTGCAGCATGACCCTGGTCAGCCGTTATCAAAAGCGCCTCTCTGGGCCGTTGCTCGACCGGATTGACATCCACGTCGAAGTCCCGCGCGTCCCGTTCCAGAAGCTCAGCGACGAGCGCCGCGGCGAGACCTCGGCTTCCATCCGGGCGCGGGTGGAGGCGGCGCGGGCGCGGCAGACGACGCGGTTCGCAGCGGGGACCAGCGGACCGGGGACGAAATCCGGAGCGCGGACGGGCGCCAAACCCACCCCCACCTTGACATGCAACGCCGACATGGGGCCGACGCAAGTGCGCGACTATTGCCAGATTGACGAGACGGCCCGGCAACTACTCGGCACAGCCATGCGCCAGATGCAGCTCAGCGCTCGCGCCTACCATCGCATCCTGAAGCTCGCCCGCACCATCGCCGACCTGGCGGGGTCAGATCGGATTCAGATCGCTCACATCGCGGAGGCGATCCAGTATCGGCCAAGGCGGCAGGAGTAGGGGAATTCGTCGGTGTTCGCTATGGGTTGCATTCGACTGGAGATTGGAGAGTCAGAATAGATTTTCAATCTTCAGTCTTCACCCCATACGCCTCGGCCAACACCTCGACCATGTGCACCACATCCACGCCGGTGTTGACGGCGAGGTTCCAGCGGCAGGTCTCGTTGTCACAGATCGCCAGCGGTGCGCCTGTGGCCCGGATCCGGTCGAACAGCGGCTGGCCGACCGCCTGGGCGATGGCGTGCTTTTCGTGCTTGTGGCCGTAGGTGCCGGTGATGCCGCAGCAGTCGGCGCCCATCTCCTCGACGGTCAAGCCGGGAACCAGCCCCAGCAGGTCCAGCGCGGGCCGGCCGATGCGGTTCAGCTTCTGGTGGCAGGAGGTGTGGTAGGGCATGTAGCGGCCGTTCTGCGGCCGGAAATCCGTCTTCAGCCGGCCGGACTCATGCTGGAGCCACAGGAATTCGTTGATGTCGTAGACGTACTCGGCAACGAGGCGCGCCTCGGGCGTGTGCAGCCCCAAGATCTCCCGGTAGTCCGACTTCAGCTCCAACCTGCAGCTCGTGCCGCCGACGACAATGGGGATGCCCTGGCCGGCGTAGGGCGCCAGCTTGCGCAGGTTGGCCCGCGCGTAGCGCCGCGCCTCGGCGAAGTTGCCGTTGGACTGCATCGGCAGGCCGCAGCAGTTCTGTTTGGGCAAGACGACCTCCGCATGTCAATAGCCGCACGCTAATGTACCAGCCATGTGCGGCCAATATGTACCAAAAAAACAGGCGCACTCACTGCGAAACGTTAAGGTTGGTCTAGAGCGGTTGTTAAGGTTAGGCCCGAATGGCGAT
>Ga0209540_10001494_pt1 | contig 17624 bp, 16 predicted proteins | sample BarGraIncu01121A_FD_184501 | JGI IMG/M metagenome (GOLD analysis project Ga0209540, IMG submission 184501) | Arctic peat soil microbial communities from Barrow, Alaska - Barrow Graham LP Incubations 011-21A (SPAdes) (version 2) | ecosystem: Environmental > Terrestrial > Soil > Wetlands > Peat... | reverse complement strand
GTACCTCACGCGCCGACGACGACGCCCTGTGGGCTCGCTTCAAGACCGCGCAGGACAGCTTCTTCAACGCCAAGGACGAGATCGTCGCGGCCGAGAATGAGGAGTTCAAGGCCAATCTCGTGGTGAGGGAGACTCTCCTTGCCGAGGCCGAGTCACTCCTGCCGGTGACCGATACCGAGGCTGCAAAGGCGACGCTGCGAGTCATTCAGGAGAAGTGGGAGCGGATCGGCAAGGTCCCGCGTCCGGACGTGGAGCGCCTCGAGAAGGCCATGCGGCGCGTCGAACAGGCTGTCCGAGACAAGGACGAAAAGCGTTGGGCCAGCAGCAATCCCGAGGCGGCAGCTCGGGCACAGAGTCTGGTGGACCAGCTCGAGATGGCGGTTGGGGGGCTGCGCAAGGACCTCGAGAAGGCAGAGGCCTCTGGCAATGCAAAGAAGATTGCCGCAGCGCGGTCGGACCTCGAGGCTCGCGAGCGGTGGCTGGTACAGGCACGTGCTGGTGTCCAGGAGTTTGGCGGCTAGCCGGACTGCTCCAACTTGCCTGCCGACTTGCCGCCAGTGATTCGATAGACGTCGAACACGCCGTCGATCTTGCGCACGGCCTGGATCACGTGTTCGAGATGTCCAGGGTCGCCCATCTCGAAGGTGAACCGGGACAGGGCCACCCGGTCACGTGTGGTGTGCACGGTGGCCGAGAGGATGTTCACGTGCTGGTCCGACAGGACGCGCGTGACGTCCGACAGCAGTGCGTTGCGGTCCAGCGCCTCGACCTGTAGCTGGACCAGGAACACACTCGCTGCCGAGGGGGACCATTCGACCTCGATCAGTCGATCGGGTTGTGATAGTAGCGACTCGGCATTCGTGCAGTCTGAGCGGTGCACGGAGACACCTCTGCCCCGGGTGACGAAACCCATGATGGGGTCGCCCGGAACCGGTGTGCAGCACCGGGCCAGCTTGACCCAGACGTCAGCCGTTCCGACGACCACGACTCCGGGGTCGCCGATGTGTGGTCGCGGCAGCCCGGACGACGGCGTGGTGGCTTCAGCGAGGTCATCGGTAGCTCCCTCCCGCCCGCCCAGGTTTGCCACCAGGCGGCTCACGACATGTTGGGCGGATACATGACTGTCGCCTACTGCGGCATACAGGCTGGAGATGTCGGGGTAGTGCAGCTCACTGGCGAGGTTGGTGAGCGAGTCATGGGTCATCAGCCGCTGGAGCGGCAGGCCCTGTTTGCGCATGGCCTTGGCGATGGCGTCCTTGCCGACATCTATGGCCTCTTCGCGACGCTCCTTGGAGAACCACTGGCGGATCTTGTTGCGGGCGCGGGGGCTTCGTACGAAGGTCAGCCAGTCACGGGAAGGCCCGGCCCCCTCGGCCTTGGAGGTCAGGATCTCGACGACGTCGCCGTTCTCCAGGGGACTCTCGAGGGGGACCAGTCGACCGTTGACCCTTCCGCCGATGCAGTGGTGGCCGACCTCGGTGTGCACGGAATAGGCGAAGTCAACTGCCGTCGAGCCGGCTGGCAGGGCGACCACGGACCCTTTGGGGGTGAAGACGTAGACCTCCTGGGCGCTGATCTCGAAGCGCAGGGAGTCCAGGAACTCGCCGGGGTCGGAGATCTCGCTCTGCCAGTCGAGCAGCTGACGCAGCCACGCCATGTCGTTGACCGGACCGGAGTCAGCCTTGCGTCCAGCGGTGGCCGAACCAGCGGCATCCTCCTTGTACTTCCAGTGCGCCGCCACGCCGTACTCCGCCCGACGGTGCATGGTGTGCGTCCGAATCTGGATCTCGACCGGCTTGCCCTGCGGACCGATCACAGTGGTGTGCAGCGACTGATACATGTTGAACTTGGGCATCGCGATGTAGTCCTTGAAACGCCCAGGCACAGGGTTCCAGCGGGCGTGCAAGGCACCGAGCACGGCGTAGCAGTCGCGCACCGAGTCCACCAGCACCCGTACTGCTACAAGGTCGTAGATCTCCTCGAACTCGCGGCCTCGGACGATCATCTTCTGGTAGACGGAGTAGTAGTGCTTCGGCCGGCCGGTCACGACAGCCTTGATTCTCGTCGCAGCCAGATCCTCTGTGATGGCTTCGCGGACGCTGGCGAGATACTCTTCCCGGGCGGGGGCGCGCTCTGCCACCAGCCGCACGATCTCGTCGTAGACCTTGGGATAAAGGGTCGCGAACGACAGGTCCTCAAGCTCCCACTTGATCGTGTTCATCCCCAGCCGGTGGGCCAGCGGCGCATAGATCTCGAGCGTCTCGCGAGCCTTGCGCTGTGCGGACGCCTCCGACACATAGCGCCAGGTGCGGGCATTGTGCAAACGGTCGGCCAGCTTGATCACCAGGACGCGGATGTCTCGGGCCATGGCCACGACCATCTTGCGGACGGTCTCGGCCTGCGCGGCCTCCCCGTAGGTCACCTTGTCCAGCTTGGTCACGCCATCGACGAGCATCGCGATCTCGTCACCGAAGTCGCGGGTCATGGATTTCAGGCTGTATCCGGTGTCCTCCACCGTGTCGTGCAGCAGAGCTGCGGCCAGCGTGTCCGGGGTCATGCCGAGCTCGGCCAGGATCGACGTCACGGCCAGTGGGTGGGTGATGTACGGATCACCGCTCTTGCGCAACTGGCCCTGGTGGGCCTTCTCGGCCACGGCGTAGGCCCGCTCGATGATCGATAGGTCCGCCTTGGGATGTGAGGCCCGAACGCTACTCAGCAACGGCTCCAGCACGGGATTGGTATCGGTGCGTGGTCCACCGAAGCGCGCAAACCTGGCTCTGACTCGGGATGACGTGGGGACAGAACTGGCCGGCTGGTCGGGCGTGGCTGGTTCCTGAGGCCCCTTGGGCGTCGGAGGCGTCGCCGTGCCGGGGAGGTCCGGTACGCTCTCCTGGCTCATTGGTTCAGTCTATGGGCCCTGCACCGAGAGCATGGCGTGGACTGGGCGACCGGCCAGCTTGCTGCGGCCATGCAGGAAGCACAGCTCCAGAACCACCTCGACCGCCTCGACACTTGCTCCGGCACGCTCAACCAGCTCGCAGGCTGCTTCGGCGGTGCCGCCGGTGGCCAGGACGTCATCCATGATCACGGCCCTCTTGCCGCCGACGAAGGCGTCCGCGTGCACCTCGAGGACGGCGCTGCCGTATTCCAGGTCGTACTTGGCACTGTGCGTCTCACCGGGCAGCTTGCCGGCCTTGCGCACCGGAACGAACCCGATGCCGAGCTCGTAGGCGACCGCTGCACCGAGGATGAGACCGCGTGCCTCAACGCCGACGATGACGTCCACACGGCCGGCGTACCGGCCTGCGATGTCCTGCACGACGGCCCGCAGGGCAGGGCCATCGGTTAGCAGTGGTGTGAAGTCCTTGAAGGTCACCCCCGAGACGGGAAAGTCCGGGACGTCGCGAAGGCGGCTGGCGATGACCTCGCTGATCGGAGCAGTCAACGGCACCGGCTCCGTCATCGCTTCGACTTCGGTGGGCGTTTGGGCTGGTTGCGCGGCCCGGTCTGCACGGAGGGGTGCAGGGGTCGTCCGGTGGCTGAGGTGCCGCCCCCGCTGGATATGTGCACTGTCTCCCTCGCGTCTGCGTCGTTCGTGCTGGCCTGCGCGAACGCGTCGTCGGCTGACGAGACAGTGGTCTCTTTGCGGGCTTGCGCGGCCTGGTAGCGCATGGCTCGCTTCTTGAGCTCCTTCATTGCCGGCTCTCGCTCACGCAGATCCGCGAGCACCGGGGTGGCGATGAAGATGGAGGAGTAGGTGCCGACGGCGATTCCGACGAACAGCGCGAGGCTGAGGTCCAGCAGCGTCCCCGGCCCGAGCAGGAAATATCCGATGCCCAGGATGGATGCGACCGGAAGCAGGGCCACCACCGAGGTGTTGATCGAGCGGACCAGGGTCTGGTTCACCGCCTGGTTGGCGGCTTGAGAGTACGACAGTCGACCGTTCCCCTCCGCTGCCAGGGTGTTCTCCCGAACCTTGTCGAACACCACCACGGTGTCGTACAGCGAGTAGCCCAGGATCGTCAAGAAGCCGATCACCGATGCCGGCGTGACCTCGAAGCCGGCCAGCGCGTAGATGCCGACGGTGATCACGAGGTCGTGCGCGAGAGCGATCAGTGCCGCGATCGACATCTTCCAGGTTCGGAAGTAGGCCGCCAGGACCAGCGACACCAGAACCAGGAACCAGATGAGCGCAGTGATGGCCTTCTGGCTGACCGAGGCGCCCCAGGACGCTCCGATCGTGTTGGCGGTGATCTTGTTCTCGCCGACACCGAACTCGCGGGCCAGGGCGGTCTTGACCTTGTCGGTCAGCGTGTTCTGGAACTTCTCGGTCTGGATCCGGACCGTGTTGGTGCCGATCTTGGTGACCACGACGTCGGAACCGGTGTCTAGAGTGCCGATGGCCGCCTTGCCGCGCATCTCGAAGTTGTCGATCTTGGTGACCGATGAGACCCGGAACTCGGAGCCTCCGCGGAACTCAAGTCCGACATTGAGATGGCGTCCGAACAGACCGACGGCGGCCAGGACGAGCAGTATCGCCGACACCGTGTACCAGGTCTTCTGACGACCTACGAAGTCGATCGAGCGTTTGCCGGTGTAGAGGTCGTTACCGAACTGGGCGAAGCTGCTCATGACTGGTTCCCCTCGGTCGCGGCCCGTCGGGCGGCAATCGTGACTCGGCCGCGTCCGGCATAGGTCGTGGTCCTGGCCCCTAGACGTTTCGGATCCAGACCGGACCACTTGTGTCCCTGACCGAAGAACTTGGTGTTGGCCAGGACCGAGAGCAGGGGGTGGGTGAACAGGAACACCACGATGATGTCGATGATCGTCGTCAGCATCAGCGTGAATGCGAACCCGCGAACATTGCTCGCTGCCAGGGCGTACAGGACGACCGCAGCCAGGAAGTTGACGGCGTCCGAGATCAGGATCGTGCGCCGTGCGCGAATCCAACCTGTCTCGACAGCTGCCGGGAGCGCTCGTCCGTCGCGAACCTCATCACGAACGCGTTCGAAGTACAGGATGAACGAGTCGGCGACAATACCGATGGAGACGATCAGACCCGTCACCCCGGCCATGGTCAGCCGGAAGCCGTGGGACCAGCCGAAGAGCGTTACCGCCGCGTAGGTAATTGTCGCGGCGATGACCAATGAGCTGACGGTCACCAGACCTAGGGCGCGGTACTGGGCCAGCGAGTAGGCGACGACGAGCAGCAGGCCGATGCCTCCAGCGAGCAGACCGCGACTCAGCTGGTCTCCGCCGAGCGTGGGACTGATGTCGTCACGGGTCTGCAGTCCGAAGGACAGGGGCAGGGCGCCGAACTTGAGCTGATCTGCCAGTACCTTGGCGGATGGGCCGGTGAAGCTGCCCGTGATGCTGGCGTTGCCGGAGCACAGAGACGCCTGGGCGACCGGAGCCGAGATCACCTGGTTGTCCAGTACGATGCCGAACTGGTTGCGCGGGCTCGGTAGCGACACGATGCGCGAGGTCACGTCGCAGAAGGACTTGGTGCCTGCCGCGTTGAAGTCGAGTCGCACCTCCCACTGGCCGGTCGAGCCACCCTGGCTCTGCTGCTGACCTGAGGTGGCGTTCGAGATCTCGGAACCCAACACCTCTGCCGGGCCGAGGATGTACTTGACCGGACGCTCGCTATCACAGGTCACCATGGGTTTGGCTGGATCGTCGACGATGGCCTCGACGCTCTTGGGGTTGGCGCAGTTGAGTGTGGCAAGCGCCTTCTCGAGTTGTGGGGTGACCCACGCCGGGTCGCTCGCGTTCTTGGGCTTGACCGTGGTCGTGGACGAGGCAGTCGTGGGACTGGCAGTGGGCGCCGGCGTCGTCGCCGCGGTCAGCGCGGGTGGAAAGCCCGACTTGGGAGCGGTAGTCGCCGTGCCGGTGGCCGCGGGCTTGCTGGTGGCCGGGGCGGTGGTCTTGCCGGTGGCTGTGCCGGTCGACGTGGGAACCGGCGTCGGCGCGGTGCCGGCCTCGACGAGGACGGCCCGCATACGCAGCTGTGACGACTTCTGCAGCGAGGCGATGGTGGCTTTGTCGGGGCTGCCCGGCAGTGAGACCACGATGTTGTTGCCCTGCGTGGTGACCTCGGCCTCGGCGACGCCGGATCCATCCACTCGCGCGCGGATGATGTCGACCGCCTTCTGGACCTGGCCCGGGTTGATCGTCTGGTTGCCGACGACCTTGGGCTCGAGGATCAGCTGCGTGCCACCCTGTAGGTCGAGCCCGAGCTTCGGGGTGCGCTGAGCCGTGCCCCAGGTGCTGACGGCGCCTAGCAGACCGTAGAGGCCGACAATGAGCAGGACGAGCACGGACAGCGTGCGCAAGGGCCCACGGTTGTGCGGATTGATTGCCACGGGGGTGTCCTAGTCGGTGAGGCGTGTTGGATCCGACGTTTCGTCGGTCTCCGACTCGCTTGATGCTGATGTGGTGGGTGGCTGTGAGGCAGTCGGTGCCGGACCAGCAATGGCGCGGCGGTTGAACCGGATGCTCACGCCGGGGCTCACCTCAAGGGTGGCCACCTTTTCGTCGAGCGCGGTGATCCGCCCGAACAGGCCCGAGGTGGTCGTGACCTCGTCTCCGACTCCCAAGCTGGACTGCAATGTCTGTGATGCCTTCGTTCGGCGTCGCTGGGAATAGAACATCCACCCGATCAACAGCAGGAACGGTGCGAAGATCAGCAGGCTTCCGGATCCACCGCTCGAAGATGCAGCCGCGACAAGCGAAGACATAAGTCAGTCCTTCATAGGAAAAATGTGGCGGGCGCCTTCGTGCATGACCCGGACACGCAAGAAATGCGGGGCAAGCCGTAGCGTCAGCCTGAGTCTAGGTGAGCCGTCCGGAGGGGGCCAACGCAGCGCCCCATTCGGACCCAATTGTGATCGGGTCGGCATATGGGTCAGCCGCCAAAGCGTCCATCCCCGTCGCCGAGTGGCAACGGCACGGCCTGCGGGGTTCCTGTGTCTGGTGGGGGCGGTGTCAACCCCAGATGCTTCCAGGCCAACGGCGCTGCGGCGCGTCCCCGTGGGGTGCGGATCATGAAGCCCTCGCGCACCAGGAACGGCTCAACGACGGTCTCGACGGTCTCAGACTCCTCCCCGACCGCGACGGCGAGGGTGCTCAGACCTACGGGACCACCACCGAACCGGCGACACAGGGCCTCCAGCACCGCGCGATCCAGTCGGTCCAGGCCGCGGTCGTCGACGTCGAACAGGGCCAGCGCGGCGTGCGCGGCTTCTTCATCGGCCACCCCCTCGCCATGCACCTGCGCCCAGTCGCGGACCCGACGAAGGAGTCTGTTGGCTATCCGGGGAGTCCCCCGCGACCGACGGGCGATCTCGGCGATGGCCGCATCGGTTGCCTCAACCTTCAGCAGACCTGATGAGCGGCGCAGGATGCGGATCAGATCAGCCACGGCGTAGAAGTCGAGATGACCGGTGAATCCGAAGCGGTCCCGCAATGGGGCCGGCAGCAAGCCGGAACGTGTTGTCGCGCCGACCACGGTGAATGCCGGCAGCTCCAGCGGTATCGCCGTGGCTCCCGGCCCCTTGCCGACGATCACGTCGACCCGGAAGTCCTCCATAGCTAGATAGAGCATCTCCTCGGCGGCACGGGCCATCCGGTGGATCTCGTCCAGGAAGAGCACCTCGCCCTCGGCCAACGAGGACAGGATTGAGGCCAGGTCGCCGGCGTGCTGGATCGCCGGGCCACTGGTGATCCGAATGGGCTGCTCGAGCTCGGCTGCGACGATGAGGGCCAGGGTGGTCTTGCCCAGACCCGGAGGTCCCGACAACAAGACGTGGTCGGGTGGCGTGCCGCGACGTCTGGCGGCCTCGAGAACGAGCGCCAGCTGGTCGCACACCCGGGTCTGGCCGGGGAACTCGCTGAGCCTGCGGGGACGCAGCGCCGCTTCGACTCTGCGTTCGTCATCATCCCCACCGGCATCGACGATTCGCGCCGTGGCCTCGACTATTGAGGCATCCTCGTCGACCAACGCAGCGTCGTCGACCAACCAGCCCTCATCCTCGGCCTGCGCGAATGGGTCAGAGTGTCGTCGCTCGGTCATCGGCCGAGCTCCTGCAAGGCGGCACGCAACAGGGCCGATACGTTCAATGTGTCCGAACCGTCAGATCCGTTGTTTGCGCCGGGTCGGACGGCTTCAACGGCGTCATCCGACTGCCTGGACGACCACCCAAGGCCGACCAGCGCATCGTGTACTTGTGCTATCGCCTCATCGGCAGCCGGTCGTCTCGCCTGTGACGACGCGGCGCCGGGCGGAATACCGATCTTGTCGCGCAGCTCCAGGATGATGCGCTCGGCGCCCTTCTTGCCGATTCCGGGGACCTTGGTCAGTGCGGCGAGATCTCCGCCGCCAATGGCGCGGCGCAGCCCGTCGGGAGCGTGAATGGCCAACATCGCCAGGGCAAGTCGCGGGCCGACACCGGAGACTGTCTGGACCAACGTGAAGACCGCCCGCTCGTCCTCGTCAGCGAAGCCGTAGAGCGTCAGCGACTCTTCGCGTACCACCAGTGTTGTTGCCAACACCGCTTCGGCACCTGGACGCAGCGACGCTGCGGTACCCGCGGTGGTATGCAACAACAGGCCGACTCCCCCGACGTCGATCACTGCCGAGTCCAGCCCTGCGGAAAGCACCATGCCCCGCACCGAGGCGATCATCGACTAGCTCCCAGCGTCTGATGTGCGAGCTGCGCAGCCACGGCCTGCTGTAAGCGGTTCTGAGCTGTGCCACGCCATACCTGACAGATGGCCAGCGCGAGTGCGTCAGCGGCGTCCGCGGGCTTGGGCGGGGTGTCCAGTCGCAGGATGCGGGTGACCATCGCGGTGACCTGTGCCTTGTCGGCGCGACCATTGCCGGTCACGGCAGCCTTGACCTCGGTGGGGGTGTGCATCGCCAGCGGTAGCCCGAGGCGGGCGGCAGCCAACATGGGAACGGCGGAGGCCTGGGCGGTGCCCATGATCCCCTTGATGTTGGCTTTGGCGAACACCCGTTCCACTGCCACGGCGTCAGGCTCGTAACGCGCCATCCACTCATCGATCTCGATCTGCAGCGCCAACAGCCTGGTGGCCGGCTCATCTGACGTCGGAGTGCGAACCACCCCGACGGCGATCATCCGCAACGGTTTGCCCAGATCGCCCTCGACAACGCCGAGGCCGCACCGGGTCAGACCGGGGTCGACACCCAAGACACGCACGCTGAGAGCTCCTCACCTCTTCCGAACACCTGTTCGGAAGAAAATCTACAACGTGCGGCCCCGATCTCTGAGGCGACGCGCCGCAGCGGGAGTCGTGCATGCCGGGTAGGCAGCTGGTAGTGCCTATTCCTCGTCATCCAGCTGGGCCAGGATCTCGTCACTGACGTCCCCGTTGGCCCAGACATTCTGTACGTCATCGCTGTCCTCGAGGGCCTCGATGACTCGGAACATCTTGCGGGCACCATCGAGATCGAGCTCGACCTCCACAGTGGGGATGAAGGAAGCCTCAGCCGAGTCGTAGTCGATGCCGGCTCCCTGAAGAGCGGTACGGACCGCCACGAAGTCACCCGGCTCGCTCACGATCTCGAAGGCCTCACCGATGTCGTTGATCTCCTCTGCGCCGGCGTCGAGGACGACCTCGAGCAGGTCGTCCTCGCTCAGGTCGCCCTTGGGGACGATCACGACGCCCTTGCGGGTGAAGACGTAGGAGACGCTTCCGGGGTCGGCGAACTGGCCGCCGTTGCGGTTGAGGGCCGTTCGCACCTCGGCGGCCGCCCGGTTGCGGTTGTCGGTGAGGCACTCGATCAGGACTGCCACACCGTTGGGGGCGTAGCCCTCGTAGGTGATCGTCTGCCAGTCGGCACCGCCGGCTGTCGCACCGCTGCCTCGCTTGACGGCGTTGGTGATGTTGTCGTTCGGGACGCTGAGCTTCTTGGCTCTCTGGATGGCGTCGAACAGCGTCGGGTTGCCGGCGAGGTCACCGCCTCCGGTGCGCGCAGCCACCTCGATGTTCTTGATCATCTTGGCGAACAGCTTGCCGCGTTTGGCGTCGATGACCCCCTTCTTGTGCTTGGTCGTCGCCCACTTGGAATGACCGCTCATCGCTTCTCCCTCGACGGCCGAACCGTCATCGACATCGGTGGCCGATCCTACTGATCGTTGCCCTGGCGTTCAGCGCAGTGCTGGTTCACCGCAGTGCTGCGTGAACCATCTGCGTGAAGTACTCATGGATGCGGTAGTCCCCGGTGACCTCGGGGTGAAAAGACGTCGCGAGCAGGTTGCCAGCGCGGATCGCGACGACCCTACCCGCTGCCGGCCCGGCCTCGACCGTGGCCAGCACCTCAACGCCATCACCCATCTCCTCGACCCAGGGAGCCCGGATGAAGACGGCCTTGAAGGTGGTCGGATGTCCCTGCGGCGCAGTCGTCAGATCGGCGATCGCCGGGATGTGTAGGTCCTCCTCGAAGGAGTCCACCTGACGCCCGAAAGCGTTGCGCCGCACCGTGATGTCGAGACCGCCCAGGGTCTCCTGGTCCGGTCGGGCGCCGGCGAGCCGGTCGGCCAGCATGATCATGCCCGCGCATGACCCGTAGACCGGCATCCCGCCGGCAATCCGCTTGCGTAGCGGTTCCTGAAGGTTGAACGCGCGAATCAGCTTGTCCATGGTGGTCGACTCGCCACCCGGAATCACCAACGCGTCGACGTCATCCAGCTCGCGAGGTCGTCGAACGCCGAAGACCTGCTCGCCGAGGCTTGACAGCGCCTTGATGTGCTCACGCACATCGCCCTGGACTGCCAGAACGCCAATGCGGACAGCAGAAATGCTCACGACGGGAGTCTCACCACACCAGCGGGTGACTACCAGCCGCGCTGGGACAGACGTTGTCCCTCGGCCAGTTCCGCGACGTTGATGCCCACCATGGCCTCACCCAGACCGCGGGAGACCCTGGCGATGACAGCGGGGTCGTCGAAGAAGGTCGTCGCCTTGACGATCGCCTCAGCGCGCTGGGCAGGGTTGCCGGACTTGAAGATGCCTGAGCCCACGAATACACCCTCGGCGCCGAGCTGCATCATCATGGCCGCGTCCGAAGGGGTCGCGATACCGCCGGCGACGAACATCACCACGGGTAGCTTGCCGGTCTCAGCAATCTCCTTGACCAGCGAGTACGGGGCCTGCAGCTCCTTGGCCGCGACGTACAGCTCGTCCTCGCTCATCGAGGACAACCGGCGGATCTCTCCGCCGATCTTGCGCATGTGCATGGTGGCGTTGGAGACGTCACCGGTGCCGGCCTCACCCTTGGAACGGATCATCGCGGCGCCCTCGCTGAGCCGGCGAAGGGCCTCACCCAGGTTGGTCGCGCCGCAGACGAAGGGCACGGTGAACTTCCACTTGTCGATGTGGTTGGTGTAGTCCGCCGGGGTCAGCACCTCGGACTCGTCGATGTAGTCCACGCCCAGGCTCTGCAGGACCTGCGCCTCGACGAAGTGACCGATGCGGGCCTTGGCCATGACTGGGATGGAGACAGCCTCGATGATGCCCTGGACCATGTCCGGGTCACTCATCCGGGCGACCCCACCTTGGGTGCGGATGTCGGCAGGCACGCGCTCAAGAGCCATCACGGCAACGGCGCCGGCGTCCTCGGCGATCTTGGCCTGCTCCGGCGTGACGACGTCCATGATGACGCCGCCCTTGAGCATCTCGGCCATACCGCGCTTGACTCGCGAGGTGCCTGTGGCTGGAACGTTGGTGGTGGTCTCTTGCGCAGACAAGACGGTGCCTCTTCCAGGTGTCTCATGTGGTTGTTGGGTGCCCGCTCATATTACGGGGTCACGTACCTCGTACGAGCATCGGCAGCTCGTCGTCGATCTCGAACGTCTGCGGGAGCTTGGCATGGCCGGCCAGCCTCAGCAGGCGCACGCCTGGCTTCCGTCTCACCCTGCGTACGTCAGTCACGGCGTCGTTGAGGAACCGGCGGGCCAGTTCCACCCGCTGGTTGGCTGCGGCCACCCGCTGGAGGACCGGAGCGCCGACGGCCTCGTCCTCTCGCAGCCGGCGTAGCGCCTCTTCGCCCAGGGCCAGCTCGAGGGCCTGGGTCAGGTCGCTCTCGATGGCTTCACGAGACGTCTGATCCGCGGTGTCGGCCTCGAGCGAGTCGGTCGCCGCGCCGGCAAGCAGGAGAGCGCTGGCCGCGTCCAGGGCACCGCAGTTCGCCAGCTCGAGCGTGGCCTCGGCGCGGCGTACCAGCTGGGCGTCGAGGACACTGAGCGCGCCTTCGACCCGAGAGTGCAACCGATCGAGTCGGGCGGCGCCGTACGAGACGTACCAGGCGATCAATACCGCCATTGTGATCCCGCCGACGATCCAGCTGTGGTCCATCACTTGCCTCCCGAGTTCCGTCCGGTACGTAGCAACCGTGCCCACCGTGAGTCGGGCCCGCTGGAGGCGCGCGTCGATGATGCACCGAAAATGACGGTCTCGTAGACCGCCATCACGTCCTCGGCGACCACCGACCAGTCAAAGGCGTTGGCGCGCTCGCGTCCGGCAACGGCCAGCTGCTCACGCCTGATCGGGTCGCGAAGCAGCGCCAGGATGGTCCGTGCCAAGTCAGCGGGGTCCTCGTTGTGGAACATCTCCCCGGCCTCCCCACCGTGCAGAACCCTGGCAAACGCCGGTAGGTCACTGGCAAGCACCGTCGCCCGGGCACTCATGGCCTCAATCAGGATGATGCCGAAGCTCTCACCGCCGGTGTTCGGCGCAACGTAGACGTCCACCGATGCCAGCAGGCTGGCTTTTTCCTGATCACTGACCGGGCCGAGGAACTCGCATGCCGCGGCCGCCTCCTTGGTCATCTTCTCGCAGACGGAGCTGGGGTCGCCGGGACCGGCGATCAAGATCCGGACACCGGGGATCTCACGAAGAACGTGTGGCAGGGCCTGCGACAGCACCGGCATGCCTTTGCGTGGCTCTTCCATGCGTCCGAGAAAGGCGATCGTGGGTCGCGCCGGCGTGCCTGCCCAGTCAGGGCGGCGTTTGGCGGACGCGAACCGTTCGACGAACACACCGTTGGGGATCACCACCGCATCGCCCCCCAGATGCGTGGTCACCGTGCGACGCGCGTCCTCGGAGACCGCGATACGGGCGCTGATCTTCTCCAGGCTGGGGCGCAGCAGCGGGTATGCCGCCTGCATGGCTCGTGAGCGCAGGTTGGATGAGTGGAACGTAGCCACGATGGGCCCATCCACGGCCCACAGGGCAAGGACCGAGACGCTCGGGGCCACCGGTTCGTGGATATGGACGACGTCGAAACGGCCGGCCTCCACCCAGCGGCCGACCCGGGCCGCAGTCAGGGGTCCGAACGAGAGCCGCGCCACAGAACCGTTGTAGCGCACCGGAACGGCGCGACCAGCGCTGACGACGTAGTCCGGCAACGGAGTGTCGTCATCGGCCGGTGCCAGGACGCTGACGTGGTGACCTTTGGAGATGAAGTGCTCGGCGAGGTCGCGGACGTGCAGCTGCACTCCCCCAGGCACATCGAACGAGTAGGGGCTGACGATCCCGATCCTCATGGGCTGTCGCCAGCCTGCGCGGACACGTGGTCGTCGCTCAGGTCCTTGGTGAACACGCGCTGCATCATGTGCCAGTCCTGGGTGCGTTCGTGGACCGCCTCGGCGAGTACATCGGCGCAGGCCTGGGTCATTACCTGGATCTTCTCGCGGGGGGTGCCGTCGGTGGGTTCTGCGACGGCGTCGTGGAAGGTCACCACGGTTCGCCAACCGTGCCCCTGCGGCTGGGGCTCGTAGTGGACGATGCAGGGGTACAGGGCGGCACCGGTGTTGATCGCGAGCGCGGCCGGCCCGACGGCCATTCTCGCCCGCTGACCGCAGAAGTCGACCTCGACGCCGCCGTGGGTGAGGTCCCTGTCGGCCAGCAGTGCGACCAGCGCCCCGGAACGGCATGCCTTGGTCAGCTCCCGGAATACGTCACTACCCACGGTCAGCGGGATGATCCGCATGCCCAGTCGCTCACGGAAGGCAACGAACGCATCGAAGAGCTCCTCCGGCTTGAGCCGTTCGGCAACCGTGGTGACAGGGGCCAGCTGGGTGGTGGACCAGGCGCCGCCGAAGTCCCAGTTGCCCATGTGTCCCAGGAAAACGACCGCGGACCTGCCCGACTCCAGGCAGGCACGCACCGGGGCGTCGCCGACCACTCTGACCCCGTGGACCAGGTCCTCGACGCTGCGGTCGGGCAGGCGGAAGGAGTCGCACCAGTAGCGCAGGTAGGAGCGCATCCCGGCGCGCACCAGAGCGTTGAGCTCAGCCGGGGTCAGCTCTGGCCGGACGGTCGCGTAGTTGCTGCGCATCCGTTGCACGCTCTTGCCGCCACGCCGCCAAAGGACATCGGCGATCAGGTCGAACAGACGGTAGGCGACGCGCTCCGGTATCCGGCGGACGACGAACCAACCCGTGCGGTAGCCAACGAGGTTCGCACGCTCAGTTAGCCGGCTCACGCGGGTGTGAACGCCTGACGGCGTACCTCGAGCATTCGCTGGATCACCGTGACCAAGCTGGCCAGTGCCAACAGCGTCAGCACCACGGTCAACAGCACCTCGGGAAGACCCAGCCCGACCAGACCCGTGGCTAGCAGCACGACGACCACTCGCTCGGCTCGCTCGGCGATGCCGACGTTCGCGGTCATGCCCAACCCCTCGGCCCGGGCTTTGGCGTAGCTGACGACACTGCCCAGGATCAGGCACGCCAGCGCAAGAGCCGCCAGGTATGGCGTGTTCCCGCCTCCGGAGTACCAGAGCACGAGCCCGCCGAAGATGGCGCTGTCGGCCACCCGGTCCAGGGTTGAGTCCAGGTAGGCACCCCACCTGGTCGAGCGTTCGGACAACCGGGCCATGACACCGTCGAGACTGTCGAAGGTCGCAAAGACCGCGGCGATCAGCGAGCCCAAGAAGAACTGATGACGTGGGTAGAAGACCAGCGCGCCGAAGCAGACGCCGAAGGTCCCCACGATGGTTACGATGTCCGGGCTGATGCCGAGCTTGAGGAACAACCTGGCCAGAGGTGTGAGGAGCCTGGTGGCGAAAACGCGCGCGAATCGGTTCAACATGATGCCCCCAGCGTACCGATGCGCCTGACGGGGTTGTGCCGACGCTCGTGAGGCGCAATCGTGTCGCCATGACCGGAAAAGCCTTCGCGAGTGCGCCTGGCCCACAAGCCCATGTTCCCACCGAGATTCGCAACGTGGTGCTCGTAGGGCACAGCGGAGCCGGTAAGACGACGCTCTTTGAGCACCTCATAGCCGCCACAACCCCGGACTACAGGGCCAAGCAGGTCCTTGATGAGCGCTCCGTCCAGCTAGCTGTCGCGTCCGTCTCGCACGAGGGCGTTGTGCTCAACCTCATCGACACCCCCGGATATCCGGACTTCGTCGGTGAGCTGCGGGCGGGTCTGCGCGCCGCCGATGCCGCCCTGTTCGTCATCTCGGCTGCCGACGGGGTCGACGGCGCCACCATGCTGTTGTGGGAGGAGTGCGCGGCGATCGGCATGCCGCGTGCTGTCGCGGTGACCAAGCTGGACGCAGGACGCGCCGACTTCGAGGACACCGTCGCGATCTGTCAGCGGGTCTTCGGCGAAGGCGTCATGGCGGTCTATCTGCCGCTGCATGGGGACGACGAGGCAATCATCGGCAACCTCGGACTCTTGTCGCAGCAGATCTACGACTATAGCTCGGGCGAGCAGGTGGTCCATGGCGCTGAGGCCAGACACCGCGAGCTCATTGAGGCGAACAGGTCGGACCTGATCGAGGCCATTATTCAGGAGTCCGAGGACGACACACTGCTCGATCGCTACCTCGGTGGGGAGGAGATCGATCTCGACGTCGTGACGGGTGACCTGCTGACCGCAGTCTCTCGCGGCCGGTTCTACCCCGTGATCCCGGTTTCCACCGAGACCGGCGTCGGCACCTACGAGCTGCTCCAGCTGCTGACCGCGGCCTTTCCGGCGCCGACGCTGCACCCGCTGCCGGCGGTCACAACCCCAGGCGGTGATCCTCTGCCGCCCCTTGAGTGCGACCCGGACGGACCGTTGGTGGCCGAAGTCGTTCGTACGACAAGTGATCCGTATGTCGGCCGGGTCAGCATCGTGCGTATGTTCAGCGGGACACTGCGACCAGACTCGGTCGTCCACGTCTCAGGGCACCTGGCACGCTTCACCGGGGGTGAACGGCTCGAGGGTCACACAGGCCACGATGCGGACGAGCGAGTCGGGCTGCTGTCCTCGTCTCTGGGGGACGTTCTGCGTCCCAAGGCGATCGCCATTGCCGGGGATCTGTGTGTGGTGGCCAAGTTGACCAAGGCCGAGACGACCGACACGTTGAGTGACGCGGACTCGCCGGCGTTGATCGAGCCGTGGGTGTTTCCCGAGGCGTTGTTGCCGGTGGCCATCACCGCGGCCAGCAAGTCCGATGAGGACAAACTGGCAGGTGCTCTGGCGCGACTGGTGGCCGAAGACCCCACCATGCGGCTTGAGCACAACGCCGAGACCCATCAGGTAATCCTCTGGACCATGGGTCAAGCCCACGTGGACGTCCTGCTCTCACGGTTGCGGGATCGGTACGGCGTCAAGGTCGAGTCCGAGCCCCTGCGGATGGCTCTGCGGGAGACATTCGTCGTTGGCGCGAAAGGTCACGGGCGCCACGTCAAACAGAGCGGCGGTCACGGTCAGTACGCCATATGTGACATCACCGTCGAACCCCTTGAGCGCGGGGCCGGGTTTGAGTTCGTCGACAAGGTGGTCGGCGGGGCCATCCCACGCCAGTTCATTCCCAGCGTCGCGAAGGGCATTCGCGCCCAACTCGAGAAGGGCTGTGTCGCCGGCTTCCCGATGGTCGATCTGCGGGTCACCCTGACGGACGGGAAGTCACACTCGGTGGACTCCAGCGATATGGCCTTTCAGTCCGCCGGAGCGCTGGCTCTGAAGGACGCAGCCTCGGCGCAGACTGTGACGTTGCTCGAACCGGTTGAGTCTGTGTCCGTGGTGGTCGCCGACGAGTACGTCGGAGCGGTCATGACAGATCTGCAGATGCGTCGCGGCCGGGTCATCGGAACTGCGCCCGACACCTCCGGGCGCACCACGATCATGGCTGAGGTGCCGGCGACCGAGGTCACCCGCTACGCCATCGACCTGCGTTCGGTCTCGCACGGAACCGGCATGTTCACCAGGACCCCGCTCGGCTACGAGCCGATGCCTCCCAACCTGGTCAAGAGCTACCTGCCCGAGTGACGGGCCGGCGCTGGCTTCCCCTGCCGAAGTATCGACCTTGTCGCTCGGCAGGGTGGGTCAGGTCGCGGCAACAGGCCAGTCTGTCGCGGCTTTGAGTCTTCAGAGTCTGACGCCGTCCGCCGATTCGGGAGCAAATTCGCGTCCGCCATCATCTGATGTCGGGCCACCGTCTGGGCGATGAATTGACTTGGGAATGTTGATGTTCAGGGTGTTTGCGGTGTTGCGCCTCTATTCGAACGCTTGTACTATACCGAAGTTACGAGCTGTCTGAGCCTCGACTTGCACCCTGACCTGCACCGTTGGTTGTTTTGCGGTCTTGAAATGTAGCCAGTA
>Ga0209540_10001493_pt1 | contig 17627 bp, 14 predicted proteins | sample BarGraIncu01121A_FD_184501 | JGI IMG/M metagenome (GOLD analysis project Ga0209540, IMG submission 184501) | Arctic peat soil microbial communities from Barrow, Alaska - Barrow Graham LP Incubations 011-21A (SPAdes) (version 2) | ecosystem: Environmental > Terrestrial > Soil > Wetlands > Peat... | reverse complement strand
CCATCGCAGCGCCTCCTGGCGTAATGGTTGGCGTCGGCCGAGATCAGGAAAAAAATATCCCGCCCGGGCTGCAAGTGGTTGGCGCGGATATAATCGGCCAGCGCTGCGGCCAGGTGTTCGGCAAGCTCGTCCATTTTTTCATAGGGCATGGCCGTGACCATGATCGGCGTGATCTTGATTTCGGGATTGCGGTACTGCAAGAAAGGTACCAGGGCTTCGATCGAGTGTTCCAGAGCGTGGGCCTGGTTGCTGACAACATAATCTTTCTTGGGCAGTTGCTTTTTCAGCCATTCGCGCAGGGGGGAGATGGCCACTTCCCGGCCTAGTCCCGACCAGGAGCGGTATTCATCGAACAGTAGGATATTGTGCGGGTCGCCGATCTCTTTGCGCACCGTGCCATGGGTGACGCCGAAGATCACCGCTTCCCTGGTCCGCAGTTTCTTGAACAGGGGATAATAAACGCGGCTGGCATACAGGTAATCATCGTGCGGGGAGATACCGGCCACCAGGTTGCGGGTCGGGAAGTCCTGCCGTTCCGCGGTGGCCAGAAGATCCATCAGGCGCCGCATTTGCGGCAACTGCCAGCAGAATCCGACATCATCCCGGACCGGGCGCACTTCCTGTCCGCATAGGGGCACCATGCAGGCAATCAAGCTCATTAAAATCAGTTTTTTCATGAATTTATTTTAGCGCGCTGTGGCCCAAATGGCAATGGCCACTTTCCGACTGAATGCGATGCCGAAACCTTTACTTCAGAATGGCGCCGACGGGAGTGTCCTCAGGCAGGATGGGGATATAGGGACGGTTGCCGGCATCGGAAGCGGCCAGGATCATGCCCTGGGAAAGGATGCCGCGCAGCTTGGCCGGCTTCAGGTTCTTGACGACGATGATCTTGCGGCCGACCAGGTCTTCGGGCTTGTAGTAAAGGGCGATCCCGGCCACCAGGGTACGGGTATCGGTGCCGGTGTCAATTTTCAGCTGCAGCAGCTTGTCGGCTTTTTCGACCTTCTGCGCTTCCAGCACCCGGGCCACGACCATCTGCACTTTCTTGAAATCCTGGATCTCGATCAGGCCTGTATCCTGTGTTTCCTGCCCCGCAGCCGTTAGGGGGGCCGTTTCCGTTTCGGCGAAGAAAACTTTGCTGTCCACGCGCGGAAAGAGCTGCGTACCGGGGTTGATGGCAAAGGCTTCCGGCAGTTTTTTCCAGCCCAACTGGAGGTCGGGGGAGTTGAAAATGCCGCGTACCTTGGCGGCGGTGTCGGGAAGCACCGGGGACAGCAGGGTGTTGACGCTCAGTATGGCCCGGGCCAGCGTTTTCAGGACTGCGGCCAGGCGCGGCAGGTTTTCGCGGTCCTTGGCCAGGTTCCAGGGCTGGGCCTCGACGATGTAGCGGTTCAAACGGTTGATGTACTCAAATATGTCTTCCAGGCCGCGGTTGAATTGGTATTGATCGAAACAGTTCAGCACTTTCTTTTCCAGTTCCAAGTAGTTGTTCAGGATGCCCTCTTCTTTTTCGCCGTACAGCCCCTCTACCTGAAAGCTGTTGCTGAAATATTTTTCGATCATGCCGGTGGTCCGGGAAACCAGGTTGGCCCAGTCATTGGTCAGATCGGTGTTGACACGGTTGATGAATCCCTCATGGGAGAAATTGCCGTCGGCGCCGATGGAGGCCTCGCGCATCAGGAAATAGCGGATGGCGTCGGCGCTGAAAACTTTCAGCAGGATATGGGGGTCCAGCACGTTGCCGCTGGACTTGGACATTTTCTTTTCGTCCTTCAGCCACCAGCCGTGGATCAGCTCTTTTTTTGGCAGGGGCAATCCGGCGGCCAGCAAAAAAGCCGGCCAGTAAATGGCGTGGTATTTGAGGATGTCCTTGGCCATGATGTGCAGGTCTGCCGGCCAGAGAGTGGTGAAACGTTCGCCTTCGTTCAGGTAATCGACGGCGGTGATGTAATTGGAAAGAGCGTCGAACCAGACATAGATGGTTTGCTGCTCATCACCCGGCACCGGCACGCCCCACTTGACGGTGGAACGCGTGACGCTTAGATCGCGCAGCCCCATTTTAACGAACGAGACCACTTCGTTCATGCGCGAGCGAGGAGTGACGAAATCGGGATTTTCCTCGAAGAATTTCAGCAACTTGTCGCCGTAGGCCGAGAGGCGGAAAAAATAGCATTTCTCCCTGACCCGGTTATCGGTCGGCCGGCCGCAGTCGGGGCAGGTTCTTTTGCCGTCGGCGGTCTCTTCGACGCTGTCAGGGATGAAATTTTCGCAAGCGATGCAGTAATGTCCTGCATACTCCCCCAGATAAATGTCACCTTTTTCCTTGACCTTGGTGAATATTTTCTGCACCCCTTTGATATGCTCCTCGTCGGTGGTGCGGATGAAACGGTCATAATCGATATTCAATACCTGCCACAGTTGCTTGAAGCGCTCCACCATGGCATCGGCGAGTTGTTTGGGGCTCAAGCCCTGCTTGCCGGCGCTCTTTTCGATTTTCTGGCCGTGTTCATCGGTCCCGGTCAAAAACATGACCTGAAAGCCCCGCAGCTGCTTGTAGCGCTTGATAACGTCGGCCAGGATGGTGGTATAGGCGTGGCCGATATGCGGCACATCGTTCACGTAGTAGATCGGAGTGGTCAGGTAAAATTTCGGCATCGTGATCTCCTCTTGCCCAAAGAAAGAAGGATTGAATTATAGCACAAAACAAGCGGGCCAAAAACATGCCGCTGCGGGAGGAATGCTGCCGTCTATTTGAAAGTGATCCGCAAAGGCTTGGTGTCTTCTTTTTTGTCCTTGCCGGATTCCGTGCTTGGGGATTTCAAGTCGACATCCATACCCGCGTCGATCTGGCGCAACGGCGCTTCGCCGCCGCTCAGGGCGCTCGCTTTTTGCCAGAGCGCGAACATTCGTTTTTCGAGATTTTCCAGGGTAAGGATGTTTTCCTTCTCGATTTCTTTCTCGGCTTCACGGATCAGGCTCGCGATCTCGCCTTTGATCTCCCCCGGCAGGCCGCTGCCGCGACTCAACTGGTTGAGAGAATAGATTTGGTTGATTACTTTGTTTTTTTTGAAGATCACTTCTCTTTTCTTCAGATCCAGTTCGGACAATTTTTTTGCTTCTTCCCTCAGCTTTTCGATCTCCTCCTTGCTCAACAGGCCGGATTGGGTGATCAGTATCTCTTTTTTGTTTTTTGAGGAAAGGTCCATGGCTTGAACGTTCATGATGCCATTGATGTTGATACTGAACGTGACCTCGATGCGCGGAACCCCGCGCGGGGCGCGCTTGACATCGAGAAGAGTGAATTTCCCCAGCAGCTTGTTCTCCTCGGCGATCTCCCTTTCTCCCTGATAGATCTGGATGTCCACCTCGGCCTGGTTGTCTTCCACGGTGGAGAAGATCAGGCTGCGGCTGACCGGGATGGTCGTGTTGGCGTTGATGACGCGGGTGAACGCCCCGCCGAAGGTCTTGACACCCATGCCCAGGGGCGTGACGTCGAGCAGCAATATGTCTTTGCTGTCGCCCTTGATGATGGACCCCTGCGCCGCGGCGCCCATGGCCACGATCTCATCGGGGTTAACCTTGCGGTTGGGTTCCCTTTTGAAAAACTCCTTGACTTTCTGCTGGACGTAGGGGATGCGCGTCGATCCTCCGACCAGGAGGAATTCGTCGATGTCTTCGATCTTCAAACTGGCGTTGTGCAGGGCCCGTGAGCAGATCTCCAGGGTTTGGTCCACATCCGTTTTGATCAAATTTTCGAATTCGGTTTTGCGCAGGTACTTGATCAGGTGCACGGGGCCGTCTTCGGACTCGGCGATGAAGGGCAGGTTGATCTCGCATTCATCTATCGCCGACAATTCGATCTTGGCGTTCTCGGCGGCTTCGCGGATGCGCTGCAGGGCGGCTTTGTCCTTGGCGAGATCGACACGGCTCTCTTTGGCGAATTCATTGACCAGTTTTTGGGTCAGGGCGATGTCGAAGTTGTTGCCGCCCAGATGGGTGTTGCCGGCCGTGGCCAGCACTTTGATGATGCCGTTTTGGATATCCAGGACCGATATGTCGATCGTGCCGCCGCCGAAATCATAAACGATGATCTTGGCTTTTTTCTTCAGGTCGATGGAATAAGCGATCGAGGCTGCCGTGGGCTCATTGATGATGCGCTTGACGTTGAGCCCGGCGATGCTCCCGGCGTCCTTGGTGGCCTGGCGCTGGGAATCATTGAAATAGGCGGGCACGGTGATGATCACGCTGTCGATGGTATCGTTCAAGTAGCGGTCGGCGGCATCCTTGAGCTTGATCAGGATCATGGCCGAGATCTCTTCCGGGGAATAGACATGGTTGTTGACCTCGATCCGCAACAGGTCGTCGCCGTGCTTGATGATGTGGAAAGGGAACTCCTGCAGGTAGGGCTCGACTTCCGAGTACTTTTTCCCCATCAGGGTCTTGATCGACGAGATGGTGTTGAGCGGATTGGTGATCATCTGGCTTTTGGCCGGCTGGCCGACGAGCCTTTCACCGGTGGAAGTGAAGGCAACGATCGATGGCAACAGCCGGTGCCCTTCCGGGCTCAGGATGATCTCCGGGGTGGTCCCCTCCAGGTAGGCGATGGCGGATTTTGTCGTGCCGAGGTCAATTCCCAATATTTTACCCATCTCGCTTTTTTTTATCACATTGAATTTAAAAAGTCAATTGCATTTGCAAGCAAACAAGCTGCCGGGAAGCGTAGGCGCGCCCGTTTCCTGGGCAGCGGAAACCGGCCGGCCCCTCTTGACTAATTGCATCTTTTAAGTTATTATTCCCATCCAGTGCCGGGATAGCTCAGTAGGTAGAGCGGTAGACTGAAAATCTGCGCGTCCGTGGTTCGATCCCGCGTCCCGGCATTTAACTTGACTCCAACCCGCCGATTTGCTATATTTTTTCAATGAAGACCATGTTACCCTCCATCGTTTCCCGGTTTAAAAATAAAAAGATCGTCGTCTGGGGAGATCTGATCCTTGACCAGTATGTGTTCACTTCGGCCGGGCGGGTATCGCGCGAAGCGCCGGTGCTGGTGACCGAATTCGAGAAAAATGAATACCTGCTGGGCGGCGCCGGAAACGTGGTGATGAACCTGCTGACCTTGGGGGCCGTGCCTTTGCCGGTGGGCTTCGTGGGCAAGGACTCGGCGGGGGAAATATTGCTGGAATTGCTGCGCAAGAACGGGATCAGTACGGACTACCTGGTGGTTGTCGACGGTTTTCAGACGCCATTGAAGAGCCGGATCCTCTCCGGTGGCGACAACACCAAAAAGCAGCAGATCCTGCGCATCGATACCCTGCCCCCGGATGCCATCAGCGAGCGGGCGCGGCAAAAACTTAGCAAGACGCTTTTTTCCGTGTTGGGAGACAGCGCCGTGCTGGTCCTTTCCGATTACCTCGCCAAAACGGTAACTCCGGGAATTTTCGCGAACCTCAGAAAAGCGTTTCCCGATAAAACCAGCGCCCTGGACTCGCGTGACAATCTGCTGGATTTCCCGGGTGTGACCCTGGCCACTCCCAACGAACCGGAAATAAAAAAGCTTTTTCCTGAAAAAAAATTCCTCAACGACGATGATTTTTTAAAAGCAGGAGTTGAATTGCTGGACAAATTGGCTGCCATGGGCGTTGTATTGAAAAGAGGACACAAGGGGATGCTGGTTTTCGGCCGTGGCGGCAAGCCATATCTGTTGGATATCTACGGCACATCGCAGATCGTGGACGTTACCGGCGCCGGAGACACGGTCCTGGCCGTTTTGGCACTGGGGCTGGCCGCCGGTGCCAATTTGCGCGATTCGGCGCGCCTGGCAAATATCGCCGGGGGCCTGGTGGTCATGCATGAAGGGGCTTATCCATTGCCGCGCCGGGAACTTCAGGATGCTTTGCCATAAAAAATTTTTTCGCCTGCCGCGGCTGGCCGCTGAAATTGCCCGGGAAAAAAAAGCGGGGAAAACCATTGTCCTGGCCAATGGCGGCTTTGATCTCCTCCATATCGGCCATATCCGCTACCTGCAGCAGGCCAAGGCCAAGGGCGACATCCTGGTGGTCGCCCTGAATTCCGATTCTTCGCTGAAAAAATTAAAGGGCGCCAGCCGCGCCCTGATCGATGAACAGGGGCGGGTCCTGATCATTTCCGCCCTGGCTTGCGTGGATTATGTGACCCTGTTCGCGGAAACGACGGTCGAACTCGTGCTATTGGCCATTACCCCGCATTTTCATTGCAAGGGTTCCGATTATACTATCGATTCTATTCCGGAAAGGGCTGTCGTCCGCAGTTACGGCGGGAAGATGGCCATTGTCGGCGGGGGCAAGGTCCGCTCCACTTCCCTGGTGATCGAAAAGATCAAGGAATTGTACGGTTAATTTGAAAACCATTGCCATTATCCGCTTGTCTTCACTGGGAGACATCGTGCATACCCTGCCGGCTTTCCAGTCCCTGCGCAGGCATTTTCCCGCTGCCCATATCAGCTGGATCGCGGAACCGGTCGGAGCCGCCCTGCTGGAAAATTTTCCGGGCATCGACCGCATCCTGGTCTTTGATTTGAAAACCCGGAAAGGCTGGGTCGCCAAACTGCGGTACCTGAGCGGTTTCGTCCGCCGCTGGCATCGCGAATTCGACCTAGTGCTGGATTTTCAGGGACTGCTCAAATCGGCGCTGCTCTCCTTTCTGCTGGGCGGCAGCAGGTTGGGATTCGGCTTCGGCAATGCCCGTGAATCCATGGCGGCTCTTTTTTATTCCCGCCGGGCCGCATATTTCCCCGAAAACCGTCATGTGATCCATAAAAACATGCATTTGCTCTCCCTGGCGGGCATCGGCGCCGATAGGATCGAATATCCCGTTCAAGAATGGCGGCCGTCCCGGCAATTGAGCGGATTTCTCGAGCAAAACAATCTGGCCGGCAAGCGCTGGGTCATTCTCAATGTCGGCGGCGGCTGGCCGAGTAAAATTCTCTCGGAGGATCAATGGCAGCAGATCGCTGCCGGCTTGAAAAACGATTATTCGCTGGTGATGCTCTGGGGCAATGAAAAGGAAAAAAAAACGGCCACGGCCGTGGCCCGGCAAAGCGGTGTGTTGCTGGCGCCATTCATGAATTTCAGCGATCTGATCTATTTTATCACCAGCTCATTGCTGGTGATCTCGGGAGACACTTTGGCCCTGCACCTGGCCGACCTGACCCGCACGCCGGCGGTCGGCATATTCGGGCCAAGTTCGCCACGGCGCAACGGTCCGCTGTTTTCAGGCAGCCGGGTTGTATTTCGAGAACTCAGCTGCAGTTTTTGTTACCGGCGCAGGTGTGATACAATGGATTGCTTACGTGGCATTGTGATAAAAGATATCGTCGAGGCAGCAAGAAAGATCGATGCGCAACGCAACCGAAACTCTGATTAAATACCGTTCTTTTGTCGGCATCTTGTGTCTGCTCGCCGTCCTATGGCTGGCCACGCCTAATTCCTGGTCCATTGTCGGCGGATTTTTTTTCATGATGATCGGCATGTTCTTCCGTGCCTGGTCTTCCGGCTATATCAACAAGGACCAGGAGTTGGCCATTGACGGCCCATATTCCCTGACCCGCAACCCGCTCTATTTCGGCAACCTGATCATCGGATCCGGGATCGCCGTTGCCTGCAACAATGTGCCGTCTTTTTTGATCTTCATCGTCTATTACTTCACTTTTTTCACTTTCCTGATCGTCGTGGAAAGAAAACGCCTGCGGAAACGCTTCGGCCCGCAATATGATGAATGGGCCAAGCAGGCCAATCTTTTTTTTCCAAAAATAAAAAAAATCAGAAAATTCAACTTTAATATCGCGTATTACATGAAAAACAGGGAATACCGGGTGTTGTTCTATTCTCTTTTCGTTATCGCGGTGCTGATCATAAAATTTCTTAAAAAAATCGGTTTTATCGACGGCATAGGCAGGTGATTTTTTTTTAAAGCCCGATAAAATTGATTTTTCCGGCTGATTTTGCTACCATATGCCCATGAGCAAACTCAGGGTGATTTTTTTGTCCAGTGTATTTTTAATCGCCATTATCGGGTTTTTCTGGCTCAACCACCCTGATTTTTCACTTTCTTCTTCGAGCAGGAGTGCCAGCCCTGCTGCCAGCGAATTTCAAATCACCGGCATATCCGAAAAAGGCAATGTCTGGCTGGACGATGACCAAGCCAGATTGGTGGATATCAAGACCCTGAATTTCTCCCGTGAAACCCATTTGCAATCCGACGCGCAAACCGCCTGGGAATTCTTTTTTGACGGCTTCCGTTTTACCGCCCTGCCCGGAAGCGCCATTGCCTACACGCCGCAGACCAGGGAACTGATCCTGGAAAAGGGGGAATTTTTCTGGGAAAAAAAATTCGCCGTTCAAAAAGTCGAAATTTCCTTGTTCAAGGCAGGCAACATTTTTCGGCTTTCCGCAGCCGGCAGGATCCGCCTGGGCGTCAACTCGCTCGAGATCTGGAATTATTCCGGGCAACTCGATTTTGATTACAACGGCAAATTTTTTCTTTTGAAGGAATTGCAGTACCTCGATACCAAAAACGGGAACAAGCAGCCGCCGGCCGACCTCTTCCCTGCCCCGCCGTTCGTTTCGCCCGAAATCGAAACCATCGCCCTCACCCGGCCCAACGATACCATTATCCAGTTCAAATGGAAAAATGTCCAGGGAGCGAGGAACTACCTATTGAAACTTTATCCTTCCGCATTGCGTGAAAATCTTCTGTTGAGCAAAGTGGTGGCCGGCAATACCATTATGCTGGACATCATGTCCTTCACGGAATACAACGAACTGTATTGGGAAGTGGCCGGTTTCGACGCACTGCACAACATCGAATCCGCGCCGGCCCGGATGGGCTTGATCAAGATCAGCAGTTCGCTTCTGAAAAAAGGGCTGCTGCCCCAGCCGCCGCAAGTCGAGGTTAGCTCTTTGTCGGTCAGCGGCAACATGGTATTGATCAAGGGTAGCGCCGATACCAATGCCCAATTGTCCATTGACGGCGTCGCCGTCAAATTGGACAGCGAAGGAAAATTCATCCATACCATTTCCTATAAAACCATCGGGATCAAAAGCATCGTTTTCAGGGCGGTGGCGCCTTCAGGGCTGGAGTCGGTTTTAAAAAAGCAGGTGACCATTTTTGAGGAATGACTATAAAGTGCGGCTGGAATTTTTGAAAGGAGTATGACCATGGGGCTATTTGCGAACATGTACAATTATTTCTCTTCCGATCTGGCGATCGACCTTGGGACGGCCAATACTCTTGTATATATCAGAGGCAAGGGAATCGTCCTGCGGGAACCTTCCATCGTGGTGGTGGATGACCGCAATGGCAGGATCCAGGCGGTCGGCACGGAAGCCAAGGACATGCTGGGCAAGACTCCGGCCAATATCCGCGTCATCCGGCCCATGAGGGACGGGGTGATCGCCGATTTTGAAACCACTGAAAAAATGCTGCAGTATTTCATCAAGAAGACGCGGACCGGGAACCAGTTCCTGAAGCCGCGCATCGTGATCGGCATTCCTTCCGAGATCACTCAGGTGGAGAGGCGGGCCGTGCGTGATGCCGCTCTGCGCGCCAGGGCCAACGAAGTTTTCCTTATTGAGCAGGCCATGGCCGCCGCCATTGGCGCCGATCTGCCGATCACCGAACCCGGGGGCAACATGATCGTGGATATCGGCGGCGGCACGACGGATGTCGCGGTCATCTCTCTCTCCGGCGTCGTGATCTCCAAGACCATCCGCATCGCCAGCAATGAAATGGACGAGGCCATCATCCAGTACATCAAAAAGAAATACAACCTGCTGATCGGTGAAAGAACGGCCGAACAGATCAAGATCAGGATCGGGTCGGCTTTTCCGCTGGATGAACCCCTGGAAATGGAGATCAAGGGCCGGGATCTGACTTACGGCATCCCCAAGACGCTCAATATCAACGACAGCGAGATCCGCGAGGCGCTGGAAGGGGTAGTGCAGACGCTGATCGAGGTCGTCAAAAACACCTTGGAGAAAACCCCTCCGGAACTGTCAGCCGATATCGTCGACCGCGGCATTATCCTTTGCGGCGGCGGAGCGTTGCTCAAGAACCTGGACAAGCGGCTGCGGGAAGAGACCTCACTGCCGATCTTCATTGCCGACGACCCGCTGTCTTCCGTGGTTTTGGGGGCAGGGAAAATCCTGGAGAATTTGCCGCTTCTGGAAAAAATCGGCAATGCCTTATAACGGCGGCAGGAGCGAACTAAGTACTGAAAAAAAATCGGCGGTCCTGGTTTTGGTACTGTTCGTCAATCTGATCCTGATCTCTTCCCAGATCATGTTGCAAAACCAGCAATCGCTGCTGCAAGCGGCCGTTGCCAACATGGTCATGCCTCTGCAGCTCACGTTTCAGAAATCATCCGATTTTGTCGTCAGCGAGTTGGACCGGTACTTTTTTTTGCGGAATATTTTTAAAAAATACCAGTTACTGAAAAAACAATCCCTGGACCTGCGGCTTGAAAATTATGCGCTGAAAAGAGACTTGCGCGATCTGAACGTTCTGGCTGGGGTCAAGAAAAAATTCAGCAAATTTATTTTGGCCACGGTAATCTCGGTTGATATCAATTTCCCTTTCGCCCAGGTCATGATCGATCAGGGAACGCACTCCGGAATGGCGGAAAATGACGTGGTGCTGAACACCGATGCCGAATTGGTCGGAAAAATCGTCAAGCCGCTTACTGCTTTTTCGGCCCGGGTCCGCCTGATCACCAGTTCCATCGGCGGTACCGGGGCTTATATCGAGAGCAACATGCTGGAAGGCCTGCTCAAGGGCGAAAACCGGGATGAATGCAGTTTCCAATACCTTTTGGCCAATAAGCCTGTACGCATCGGCGACCAGGTGATCACTTCCGGCAGTGATCTGCTCTATCCCAACTACCTGCCGATCGGGAAAGTGACAAGAATTGAAAAGGACTATTTGACCCAAAAAATTTCTGTCCGGCCCTTTTTCGTCGACAAGCCACTGAAAAAACTGGTGGTCATGCTCCATGAATAACCGTTTTCGCAATATCCTGTTCATCATCCTGGTCGTCGCCCAGGTCGCCATTTCCCGCTATTACTATTCCTGGCGCTTCAATATCGATCTGCTGTACCTGATCATTTTTTATATCGCCATCAAAACGGGATTCCTGCCCAGCATCATCTCCGCCTCGTTCATCGGCTTGTGCTCCGACTATCTGTCCGGCGGCGTCATGGGCGTCTTTTCCTTTTCGCGCACATTGGCGGCTTATTTTTTAAACGTCCTGGCCCGTTTCCTGGACTTGAAAAAGAGTGTTTTTGTTTTTTTACTGCTTTTTGTTTCCCTGTTCCTGTCCAACCTGCTGGCTTTTCTTTTTTATGTTTTGATTTTCCATTTGCAGATCACGGCCAGCCTCCTGTTTTTGCAGCCGTTGTCCACCGCCATCGTCGGCACAATCATTCTGGGATTCAAGAAAGCGAAATCCCTGCTGGATGTATCTTAGCAAAAAGAAGCTGACCCCCGAAGACGTGAAAAAAGCGGTCGCGGTCTCGATCGCTTTTCTGATCGTCATCTTTGCGGGAATTTTCCTGGCATATTGGAACATCCAGATCCTGCAAAATGAAAAATACAGCCAACTGGCCCTTAAAAATATCACCCGCCTGATCGAGTTGCCGGCACCGCGGGGATTGGTCGTGGACCGTTATGGGATGGTGCTTGCTGAAAACAAGATCAATTTCACTCTTTACCTGGTCCGGGAGAATGTGGAAAGCTTGGAAAAAGCCATTCAAATGGCCAGTTTTTTTTCCGGCAAAAGCGCCGCTGCCATTCGCCAGATCATTGACAAATACAAAAAATATGCCAATTTTTACCGCATTCCGATAAAAAGCAACCTGCCGCGGAGCACGGTCATTTTCATCCAGAGCCGTCAGGACGAATTTCCTGAGTTTGAGATCGGGATGGAACCCAGCCGGACATATCCGCTGGCCGAGCACGCCGCCCACGTGTTGGGCCAGATTTCGGAGATCGATGATGCGGAACTGAATGCCGGTTCGGCCTCCACCTACGACCTGGGTGATCTGATCGGCCGCAGCGGCATCGAAAAACAATACGAACCATACTTGCGAGGAACCAAGGGCAGCCAGACCGTGATCAAGAACAATGTGGAAAGGATCCAGCAGGTCAGTTCCGAGATTACCCCGGTTATCGGAGACACCGTGGTCCTCACCCTGGATCTCCGGTTGCAGGAGTTCATTGAGAATTTGCTGGCTGGCGAGAACGGCGTGATCGCTGTCCTGGATCTGAAAACCGGCGGGCTCCTGGCCCTGGTCAGCAAGCCCGAGTTCGATCCCGAAGTTTTTTCCCGGGAAATGGGCTGGGAGGAATGGCAGGCGATCAGCAACGATCCGCAAAAGCCGCTGCAGAACAAATTCTTGCAGGGGATCTATTCACCGGGCTCCGTCTTTAAGATCATCATGGCCCTGACCGGGCTGCAGGAAAAGATCATCACCCCGGCCACAACGGTCTTTTGCACGGGTAGCCAGGTTTTTTACGACCGCGTGTTCCATTGCTGGAAACCGGGCGGTCACGGGACGGTGAACCTTTTTTCAGCGCTACAGAATTCCTGCAATATTTATTTCTACAATCTGGGCAAAAAACTGGATATTGACACCATCGCCCGTTATGCCCATCTCATGGGTTTGGGAAGCTTGAGTGGCATCGATCTGCCCAATGAGAATTCCGGGCTCGTGCCCGACAGGGCCTGGAAGATGAATGCTTTTCGCCAGAAGTGGTTCCCGGGCGAAACCATATCGGTGGCCATCGGCCACGGCAGCCTGAATGCCACGCCGGTGCAGATGCTCAAAATGATCGCCACCGTGGCTTTGCGCGGGCGCATGCCGAAATTGCATCTGCTGCAAAGAATTGAAAAACAGGGAAAAGTCGTCAGGGAATTCGTGCCCGAGTTCTTTCGGGTCCCCATCGCTGAGGAAAATTTCGAGCTGGTCATCGAAGGTCTGTTCCGGGTGGTCAACAACGAGGGAACCGGACGGGCAGCAAAAATACCCGGGCTGGATATCTGCGGCAAGACGGGGACTGGCCAGATCCTTGCCAAGGAAAACCCCCGCTACAAAATGTTGACCCAGGAGAAAAAATTCATGCCCAATTCCTGGTTCGTTTCTTTCGCGCCCAGGAATAACCCGCGATTGGCCATTGTGGTTTTGGTGGAAAACGGCGGAGATGCGGGCTCCATCGCCGCGCCGCTGGCGGCCCAGATCTACAAAAAATATTTTGAAAAATGAAGGACTTCTTTAAATATTTCGACAAGCTCACTTTTGTTTTGCTGCTGCTGCTGGCGGTGATCGGGATTTTCCTGATTTACAGTGCCGGTCACCCGACGCAGGAAATTTATTATCTGAAACAGACGGCATGGCTGGTCTTTTCCCTGCTGGCCTTTTTTGTCGTCTTTGCGCTCAAGACCGATTTCATTTTCCGCAAAGCCTTCGCTGTCTACTTGGCGTTGCTCGTTATCCTGGCGCTGCAAATCGTCATCGGGGGAACCGTGGCCAGGACCAAAAGCTGGTTCCGCCTCTGGGGGGTCGGCTTGCAGGTTTCGGAATTCGTCAAGGTCCCCCTGGCACTTTATCTGGCCAAGATGTTGGCCCAATTTGATGTGATCAACGGCAAAGCATTCATCAAGGTGCTCGCGATGATCACCGTTCCCATGGCTTTGATCATCCTGCAGCCCGACATGGGGGTTTCCTTCATCCTCTGCTCGTTCGTGCCGCTGGTGATCTTGTTGAAAAGGGTCAAGCGTTCGGTGCTGGCGGTGTCTTTCTTGCTTGTGCTCTTGTGCGGCATCGTCGGCTGGTATTCCGTTCTGAAACCCTATCAGAAAAACCGCATCGTTTCCTTCCTGAATCCTTCCGCATACAAAACCTCCACCGGCTACCACATCATCCAATCCAAGATCGCCATCGGCTCCGGCGGTCTGGGCGGTAAAGGCTTCCTCAAGGGTTCCCAGTCCCAGTACCAGTTCCTGCCGGCGCGGCATACCGATTTCATTGTTTCGGTCATCGGCGAAGAATTCGGTTTCATCAATACCAGCATCCTGTTTTTCATATTCTTCCTGGTTTTCTACCGCCAGTTCAAGTTCAATTTCCAAAATGACGAGGAATTCTATTTCGTCTTCCTTTTCAATGGCCTGATCCTGTTCCAATTCGTGATCAATGTTTCCATGGCCATCGGTTTTTTCCCGGTACTGGGGATATCCCTGCCCTTTGTCTCGTACGGCGGCTCATCGCTTCTGTCATTCTTTATCGGTGAAGCCATCATCTTCCGCATCAAGATCAACAATTATTTGGCATGACCGCCGGCGAATTCCTCCACCGCATCAAAAACCCCCAGGCTTATGTCGGCAGGGAGATCAACTCCTGCCGCCGGGAGTTCAGCCGCAGTGATATCAACATCTGCCTGGTCTTTCCCGATACCTATGCCATCGGCATGAGCCATTCAGGGTTGAAGATCCTTTACCATCTGCTCAACGGCCTGGAAGGCGTGCATGCCGAAAGGGCTTTCCTGCCTGAGCCGGAGAATATCGCGATCTTCAAGGACAACCATATGCCGCTGTTTTCTCTGGAAAGCAAGCTCCCGCTTGCCAGTTTCGATATGATCGGGTTTTCCCTGCTGAGCGAACTGAATTTCACCAACGTGCTGCAGGTCCTGGCAATGAGCGCCTTGCCCCTGCTCTCCGCCCAACGGGGCGAGGCTGATCCCTGGGTGGCCGCCGGGGGGATCGCCGTAGCCAATCCCGAGCCCATGCGGGCATTCATTGATCTTTTTGCCTTCGGGGACGGGGAAGCCGTTTTCCCGGATCTGGTCGCGGTATTGAAAGCGGCGCGGCGCGGAAAAAAGGCGCGGCCCGAAGTGTTGAAGGATTTTGACCGCGTGGATGGGGTCTATGTCCCCAGCCTGTATGCCTTGAAAAAAGCGGGTCCCTTCCTGGTGCCTGATCTCGGAGGCAAAAAAATCAGAAAACAGGTATGCCCGGATCTGAACCGCATTCCGGCCGAGCCCGCGGAGATCGTACCCATTTGCGACGTGGTTTTCAACCGCCTGAACGTGGAGATCGCCCGCGGCTGCCCGCAAAATTGTCGTTTCTGCCAGGCCAAGTCCTATTACGCCCCTTTCCGCTACAGGGAACCCGGCCCCACGCTTGATTTCATCAAGGAATCCCTGGCCGCGACCGGCTATGAATCCTTTTCTCTGGCATCGTTGAGTTCCGGCGATTACCCCGGCCTGCCGGAACTGCTGCGGCGGATCCCGACGATCGTGCAGCCTGATATTTCCTTTTCCGTTCCTTCGCTGCGCCCAGCGACCCTGAGCGATGAGATGCTGTCCACGCTGGCCATGTTCCGCAAAACCGGGATCACCATCGTCCCCGAAGCCGGCAGCGAACGCCTGCGCCGGTCCATCAACAAAAATGTCACTGATGCGGAGATCTTTCAGGCCCTGGATATCGCCTGGCGGCACGGCTGGCAGAAGGTCAAGATGTATTTCATGCTCGGCCTTCCCGGCGAAACCATGGAAGACGTCGAAGCCATCGCCCTGCTGCTGGAAAAGATACTGTCCATGGCCAAGAGCCGGCAGGCGCGGGCCAGGATCCATGCTTCCTTCTCGTCTTTCGTGCCCAAACCGCATACCCCGCTGCAATGGGCGGCCAGGGAAACGGTGCCCGCCCTGGAAGAAAAAGTGGCCTGGCTGAAAAACCGGCTGAAGCGCCACAAAAACCTCGACCTGGATTTTCATTCGGTTTCCCGGGGCATGGTCGAGACTATTCTGGCGCGCGGCGACGCCCGTGTCGGCGAGATTTTGCTGGCGGCTTTCCGGCGCGGGGAGATCTTCACCGCCTGGGACATCCATTTCCATTTGCCGGTCTGGGAAGAGTTGCTCGGCCAGGCGGCCGGTGCGGATTTCCTGTCCGAGTTTCCGCTGGCTACGGAATTCCCCTGGGATTTCATCCAGATGAACTTCCACAAGCGCTACCTGGCCGAGGAGTACAGGCGAAGCCTGGCGGCTGAGGCGACGCGGCCCTGCGTCCGGCAGGATTGCTCCGCCTGCGCGGGCTGTTTTTTCGGCCAAAAGGATTCTCCGCCCGCACCCTGGGCGAACACCGCAGGTCCGCCGCTCAAGCCCCCGGACACCTACCGGCGGCTACGTCTGCATTACGAGAAAAAAGATGGCCTGCGTTTCCTTTCCCATTTGGCGATGATGCAATACCTGGAGCGGCTTTTGCGAAAATCCGGCCTGCTTTTCAAATACAGCGAAGGGTATCATCCGCGCATCAAGATGGCCGCCCTGCCGCCGCTGCCCGTCGGCGCTCAGGGGTTCGCCGAAGTGATCGAGGTTTTTGTGGCCGGCAGCTTGGAGGCCGAGGAAGTTCTGCAAGCGTTGAACCGGCCGCTGCCTGACTTTCAGTTCAGCAAGGCCGGTTTTGTCAGCGCCGATGCCTCCTTTCACAAGGATCTGCAATTTGTCGATTTTTTCTTTGCCTGGGGAGATGCGCTGGTCGGCCGCGAGGAGATCGCGGCCTTGTTGTTTGCCGGCGACAGCTATTCCAGCGGCGAAGAAGGCCTGGCATTGAAAATGGACTACGCGCATGGTGGTCAGGAGCGTTTCGCCCGCATTTACAAACTGCTGGACCCGGAAAGGGAATGGACGTCCCATTTGCGCCGGACAGCGGTCCATTTTAAAAATGAAGATTGAAATCACTTCCCGCGCCAATCCCCGGCTGAAGGAATTGCTGGCCGTCAAGGAAAAGCTGTTCTTCTTCGAAGGGGAAAAACTGGTCCGCGACATCCTGACCCGCAAGCTTTTGGTGCAGAAACTGCTGGTGAGTGCTGAGGGAAACGACCGCCTGCCCGAGATCGCGGCGGTGGTCGAAGAGTGCTGGCTGGTCAGCAGCCAGGTGCTGGAGAAAGTCTCCGACCTGAAGAACTCACCGCAAATGGTCGCTGTACTGGATGTCCCCGAGGGGGGAATCGATTTCCACCGGCAAAAGGTGACCCTGGGCTTTGTCGGTATCCAGGACCCGGGCAACCTGGGCACGGTGTTCCGCTGCGCTTCGGCCTTCGGCGTATCCGCCTTGGCCCTGGCCGGCGCCTGCGTGCGCCCCAACCACCCCAAGGTGATCCGCAGTGCCCAAACGGCCATTCTCGATGTGCCTTTCCAGATTTTTTCCAGCGCGGACGAATTGATCGACAAAGCCCTGGCCCATGATGCCCACGTATACGTGACCGGTTCGCATCAGGCTGAAACGTCCTTGCCGCTGGCGCGCCTGGAATTTCCCTGCCTGTTGCTCTTCGGCAATGAAGGCCAGGGGTTGGCGCCGCACCTGCTCGGGCGTTTTCCCTTGGTCCGTCTGGAGCAGAAAGAGCGCATCGATTCACTCAACGTCGCCGTCAGCGCCTGCATCCTGATGCATGAATTGAAAAGGATTCACGGCTTGTGAAAAAAAAACTGTTGCTGCATATCTGCTGCGGACCCTGTTCGCTGCACGTGATGCAAAAGCTGCAGGCGGATTTCGAAGTCAGCGGATTTTTTTACAACCCCAACATCCAGCCATTCCGTGA
>Ga0209540_10001492_pt1 | contig 17633 bp, 10 predicted proteins | sample BarGraIncu01121A_FD_184501 | JGI IMG/M metagenome (GOLD analysis project Ga0209540, IMG submission 184501) | Arctic peat soil microbial communities from Barrow, Alaska - Barrow Graham LP Incubations 011-21A (SPAdes) (version 2) | ecosystem: Environmental > Terrestrial > Soil > Wetlands > Peat... | reverse complement strand
AACAGACAAGTTATGAAAACATGCTGAAAACCTTCGATATCTCGGCACTGAGTTTTCACCGGGTACTTCAGACTGCATATAAACTGGATGCTATTAAAGAGTGGGGATCGGTTGTCGCTTTATCTTATGTTGCTGCTCAGAGAACACTTTCGGGTTATAACGATATGGGTGATGCCAAAGCTCTGCTAGAATCCATTGCCCGTAGTTTTGGGTATATTTATGGCCGCGACAGAAAAGTAAGGGTAAATACCGTTTCCCAATCACCTACTGCCACAACTGCAGGTAACGGGATCCATGGATTTGATTCACTTATCGATTTTTCGGAAAGAATGTCGCCTCTTGGAAACGCTACAGCTGAAGAATGCGCTGAATACTGTGTTGCATTATTCTCTGACCTGACACGCAAAGTTACGATGCAAAACCTTTTCCACGACGGCGGATTCTCAAGCATGGGTATGAGTCTGAAAGCAATTGAACAGTATCAGAAAAGCTTCGAAGATTGTAATTAAACCTATTGCCAGATAAGTATAAATACCTATTTTTCAGGCGACTTGCATTTCAGTGAGTCGCTTTTTTTATATTTGGATCTACCTAAAACAAGATCTGATGATAAAGATTGCATTATTGGTGATCTTCTATTTTGGCTTCCCTGTATTCATTATTTATTTATGCAAGCAATGGTCGTTCCTTCAAAAGATGGGATCAATTGTTCTTGCATACGGATTTGGTCTTCTGATAGGAAGTACGGGGATTTTGCCTCAGGGAAGCGAGGGCTATAAATTCGCTCTTCAGGGAAAATCATCTCTTCCGAAAGCTGAAGTCGAAACTCTCATTAGCCAGGGCAAAGCAACTGAAAATGATATTTTTGTAAACCAGATAGGCACTGTTCAGGATATTATTCCGTCAGTTGTAGTCCCGCTTGCTTTCCCTTTATTACTGTTTTCTCTCAATCTGAAGCGATGGCTCCGTTATGCAAGAAAAGGATTTATATCGGTCGTACTTGCACTGGTAGCCGGTCTTGTGATGGTTACTGTGGGCTTCTTTATCTGGAAAAATTCTATTCCAGAAAGCTGGAAGCTAGCGGGTATGTTCGAAGGAATATATGCAGGCGGAACTCCGAATTTTGTTGCGATAAAAATGGCATTGAATGTTGATGCTAACCTCTTTGTCATTGTCAGCACTTACGATATGATAGTTGGCGCATTTCTGGTTCTTTTCTTTATAACAGTTGCTCCAAGGATATTCAGGTTCATCTTGCCACCATTCGAAGAATCAAAAGGAATCTCTGGAGATGCTGCAGAGATTGCGAGCCAGACAGAAAACCTCGAGGATTATTCCGGAATGTTTAAAAAGGGGGTTTTCATGCCTTTGCTGGGAGCGCTTGGTATTTCTTTGCTGATTTTTGCATTTTCAGGCGGACTGGCATTGCTTCTACCTAAACTACCTATAATGGTTGTGGTTATCCTGTCAATAACAACAATCGGATTGCTATTGTCCTTATCAAAATACATAAACAGAATTGAAAAGACATTCCAGCTGGGAATGTACCTTATCCTGGTTTTTTCACTGACAGTAGCTTCAATGGCAAACATCAGGACAATGTTCGGAACTGGAATGGTTAGTCTGATACTGTTTATCAGCTGGTGCTATTTCGGATCATTGATCCTCCATATCATTCTTGCTAAAATTTTCAGAATAGATGCAGATAATTTCCTGATTACTTCTGCTGCATTTATTTTTTCTCCACCCTTTGTTCCCCTTGTAGCCAACGCACTTAAAAACAAGGACGTAATAGTTACAGGAATTACCGGAGGTATAATTGGTTATATTGTAGGTAATTATATGGGGGTTGCGCTGGCGTATTTTCTCAAAGGATTTTAGTCATGGAAGTCTGATTAAAGTTTACTATTTACTATTTACTATCCATTCTAAGTTTCACTGCTCTTATATTTAAAGAGGGACGTCTTTGCAGGAAGTGTTTTGCCGTTTTTAATGAAAATTAAATCATAAAAAACTCTGCGCAATTCGATTTTTTATAGTTTTGTTGAGAATTTAAAAAGGCATCACAGTATGATCCTGACGAAGATGAAAAAAAAGTTGAAAAAACTGAAATTTCCAGGAAAGAATAGCATCAGTTACTCTGGATTTAAAATAAAACCTGCAGAGTAATGTACAAAGCAATAGTAGTATTCATAGTTCTGTTAATTTTATGGGGTTACCTTTTTATCTCGAAACCTGATACGATAGCAGTAAATGAAAAAGGTAATGCGGAAGGTCTTATCAATAAGGCCAGGGCAATTATTCAGGGTGACAAATTCTGGAAATATCAGCTGAAGATGGCAACAGAATTATATAATAAAAATTATACACCTCAGTTGCCATCTTCTGCTGATATGCAGTCGCTGTACCGAAAGGTAAGAGAGGATCAAAGATTGTTGGATGAGAAAATGAGGGTCCTCTATTCTCATGAAGAACAGGTCGCAAAAGATCTGAGAATGAAGGCTGACAGTATTGAGATGGCTGGTAAATGGCATTCGATTGATGATGCGGCCGAGGCAGCCAGGGTGGATAAAATGGAAAGAGCCAGATTTATTATTCCGATCCTTGAAAATAAATTGCATATTGTCAAACCGCAACCTATACCGCTTACTAATTAATTTGATTACTTTAATCTGTTTCTTTTAAAACAGGAAGCTTTTCACAAAGATTAGTTTTACCCCCACCCCCCGAGGGGAGCTTTGAATACAATGAATAAAGAATGAAAAACAAAGGAACAGCGAATTCAGAATTGAAGAATAGTTCTGATTTCTTATTTCGATTGTTAGTTATTCTGATTTTCTTATGTACTCCTGGGTGATTTAGGTGTCAAACATAAAAAAAGCTGAATTCTCCTGAATTCAGCTTTTTTTATTTTATAAAATATTTATTAGAATAGGTAATTCAAACCGATTGAGAATCCTATATTTCCATCCTGTTCATTTAATGCCTTACCGATATCAATTGCTAAAATAAAGTTCTGATTCATTGCAACCATAATACTTACTCCTGCACTCTGATGGAGCTTATCAGGCCCGGGTTTAAAGTAATCGGCGTAAATTTCACTTGGATAATTTGTACTGAAAGTATTCGGAAGATCAGCAGGAAGCTTTATATCTTTTGTAACTCTTCCAAAATCATAGAAGGCATTAAGACCAAGGTAACAGTCCTGTTTAAAAAGTTTAAAATATACCGCTTTCCATCGAAGCTCAACATTGCCCATGATAAAAGCATCACCGACAACCCTGTCCCTTAGAACCCCTCTTAAAGTCTTTGCACCACCGAGTCCTTCAGATGTTGCACCAGTGAGTCTTGAAGTAATTACCTGTGACTGGTAGAAAAATGGTGCATGTCCCGAAATTGTAGCCTGATATCCGAGACGGTAAACAAGTGACAGATTCTTTTCAATCAGAGTGAAATATTGACGATGAATTATATAAAATTTTGAAAATCCCCAGTTATTTCCCATAAACTTTGGGGCAGCCTCAATGCCTATCTCAGTCCATATACCTTTCATAGGGTTCGGTCTGTTATCGCGGCTGTCCCACATCAGTCCTGCTTTGACTGTATTTATCCATCCGCCATTTGCTTCATCAGATGGAATTAACCCCAGAGTCTGATACCGTTCAAAAAGACCCGGTTCAGCGTCAACAGTTGGCAATTTATCTTTTTTGCCCTTATTGAGTTTATCAATATTCACAGAACTAACCTTAAAATCCTGAAATGCAAAACCTGCGCTCCATTTAAGGTGGTCACCAGATAGGTTTCCCTTTAAGTCATTTTTAAATCTGAACTGGTTCTTCTGTAAACGATAAAACATACGCGTTCTGTAAATGTCAGCACCTGATTTATCATCCATCCAGTCCTTATTATAAACAGATTCAGAGCCATTATAACCATAGAACGGACTTGCCTGATCGGGAAGATAGCTAAGATCGGTTATTGATTCAACTCCTTTTATAAGATGATTGGATTCGTACATAAATCTGTATATGCCGCTTCCTTTTGTATATCGGGATATCTCAGTATAAGTGTGATCAAACCAGCCAGGGTATTTACTGCCATCACCATAATTGAAAAATTCTGCGAGAGCTCCGTATTGAAATCCAAGGTCAGAGTCATAGGTTATAGCAGGCAAAGCACCACCGAACTTCCAGCCGGTCTTTACTTTTTTCTCCTGTGCTGATACGGCAAGCACAAGAATTGAAAAAAGTAAAACTAAAAGGGTCTTTTTCATAAGTAATAGGTTTGGTTAGTACCGTTAAAGATAAAGAAAAATGGAAATTACAGCCATTTTTTTTAATATTTGCTACCTTAGAACCATAATTATACGACTAAATGCTTACCAGATTACTTATAAAAAATATAAAGTCCCTGGTTCAGGTAGAAGAGGTGCCCAGAATTAAAGTATGCGGTCGTGATATGTCTGAGATTCAATCAATAGATGACGCTTATCTATTTATCGTTGATGGATTGATAAGCGATTTTGGGAAAATGGATGAGCTTAATATGAGTCAGATTCTTGTTGAGAGCCCCAATATTGAAACTATTGATGCCAGCGACAGATTTGTATTTCCTTCATTCTGTGATTCCCATACTCATCTTGTGTATTCAGGAAACCGTGAGATAGAATACATAGACAAAATACGAGGATTATCATATGAAGAAATAGCTAAAAGGGGTGGAGGGATACTGAATTCGGCAAAAAAACTTCATGAAACAACCGAAGATGAGTTGTTCCGACAGTCTGTTCAGAGAATAAATGAAATAATTTCTTTGGGAACGGGAGCAGTTGAAATAAAAAGCGGGTATGGTCTGAATTTAGACGATGAATTGAAGATGCTGCGGGTCATTAAAAGAATTAAAGAGACAAGTCCGATTGAAGTTAAAGCTACTTTTCTGGGAGCACATGCAATTCCTGAAGAGTATAAAAACAGAAGGGAAAGTTATGTTGAACTTGTTATTAACGAAATGATTCCTGTTGTAGTTTCAGAGGATCTGGCGGATTTTGTAGATGTTTTCTGCGATAAAGGTTTCTTTACTGTAGAGGATACCGAACGCATATTAATGGCAGGGATTAAGCATGGTCTTATTGCCAAAATTCACGCCAATGAGCTGGATTATTCTGGAGGTATACAAACAGGTGTTAAATATAACGCTCTTTCTGTAGATCATCTGGAATTTACAGGAGATAAGGAAATTAAAGTACTTCTCGGATCGGAAACAATGCCAACCCTTCTTCCGGGAGCTTCTTTTTTCCTTGGAATGCCGGATCCTCCGGTGCGAAAAATGATAGATGCCGGTCTTCCTGTTGCTCTTGCATCCGATTTTAACCCGGGTTCATCACCATCGGGCAATATGAAACTAATTATGTCGCTGGGATGTATCAGATTAAGAATGCTGCCCGAAGAGGTGATAAATGCAGTTACAATCAATTCAGCTTATGCTATGGGTATTTCAGATACACACGGTTCAATTGCAAGAGGAAAAGTGGCTAATGTTTTTATTACAAAAGAGATACCATCTTACGAGTTTATGCCGTATGCTTTTGGCAGTAACCTGATTGAAACAGTAATATTAAAAGGAATAATTATAGCTGAAAGAATTTAAACACAAAGGAACACAAAGCGGAGTGTATTTTACCTTAGTGTACCTTAGTGATGTACTTTGTGAACCTTTGTGGTAAAAAAAAATTCTAATTTATTATGGAGAAGAAGATAATAGAATGTGTACCGAATTTCAGTGAAGGAAGGGATATGGAAATAATCAGGCAGATTACAGATGCCATTGAATCGGTCGAAGGCGTTAAATTGCTTGATGTTGATCCCGGAAAAGACACAAACAGAACAGTAGTAACTTTTGTTGGAAGTCCCGAAGCAGTCTCTGAAGCAGCATTTCGCTCTGTCAAAAAAGCCTCGGAGGCGATTGATATGTCGAAACATCACGGGGCACATCCTAGAATGGGGGCTACCGATGTCTGCCCTTTCGTACCTGTTTCAGGCATCACAATGGAAGAAACGGTTTCGATTGCCCAAGATGTTGCCGAAAGGATTGGAAATGAGTTAGGTATACCTGTATACTGTTACGAGAATGCAGCCATTAAACCAGAGAGAAGAAACCTGGCAAACTGCAGATCCGGTGAGTATGAGGGACTGAGAAAAAAACTTGGTGATCCTGACTGGAGACCAGATTTCGGACCTTCAGTGTTTAATGAAAGATCGGGAGCAACTGCAGTAGGTGCCAGGGACTTTCTTGTTGCTTTTAATGTTAATCTTAATACAACTTCCACCAGACGTGCCAATGCAATTGCATACGATATAAGGGAAAAAGGAAGACCAAAAAGAGAAGGTGATCCGGTAACAGGAAAGATTTTAAAGGATGAAAACGGTGAAAAAATCATGATACCGGGTTCATTGAAATCTGTGAAGGCAATCGGTTGGTTTATAGAAGAATACGGAATCGCACAAATATCTATGAACCTGACAAATATTTCTGTGACACCTGTTCATTTTGCGTTTGATGAAGTGTGCAGGAAAGCAGATATCAGGGGAGTAAGGGTAACCGGATCTGAACTTGTAGGCCTTATTCCTCTAAAGTCGCTGCTTGATGCGGGACGATATTTCCTGGTAAAACAGCAGCTTTCAAGTGGTGTATCAGATGATGAACTGATAAAGATCGCAGTAAAATCAATGGGTCTGAATGACATACATCCTTTTAATCCCGAAGAAAAAATAATTGAATTCGTTATGGCTGATAAAAATAAACATAAACTGATTGACATGAATCTGAAGGCATTTATGGATGAGACAGCTTCCGATTCACCTGCTCCTGGTGGAGGATCGGTTTCGGCTTATATGGGAGCCCTGGGGATGGCTCTTGGTACAATGGTCGCCAATCTTTCGAGTCACAAAAGAGGGTGGGATGCAAGGTGGAAAGAGTTTTCAGACTGGGCTGAAAAAGGTAAGTCAATTCAGAATAGTCTTTTACAGATGGTCGATGAGGACACCATGGCATTCAACTTGATACTCGAAGCCTTTTCTCTTCCTAAAAAATCAGAAGAAGAAAAAACCATAAGGGAAAATGCTATCCAGGGAGCAACAAAAAATGCAACACTTGTACCATTCAAAGTGATGGAAATTGCCTTTTCCGGTTTCGAACTGATAAGTGAAATGGTCGAAAAAGGAAATCCTAATTCTGTCAGTGATGCGGGAGTAGGGGCATTGGCTCTGCGGTCGTGTGTCAGAGGAGCTTTTATGAATGTAAAGATAAATGCTTCGGGACTTAAAGATAAATTTTTTGCGAACGATATAATATCAAAAGGGGAGGAGATAGAAGCCAAAACCATAGCTTTTGAGGAGCTAATACTTCAAAACATCAATTCAATCATAGCAAATAAGTAAATATTCATAAACTCAAGTTAAAAATTCTTAATAGTGATAATAGTCATTAGAAATAATTAAATATATTAGCGACGCGAATATTACCTATTAACCTAAACTTGATTTTATGAAAAAAATCCTAATTCTTTTTTCACTGTTTCTCATGACAGGTGCTCTTGTTATGGCACAAACAGTGCAAATTATGGGGACTGTGACCAGTTCCGAAGATGGTTTACCCTTACCGGGGGTAACAATTTCTGTCAAAGGAACTACACTTGGTGCCCTTTCCGGCGCTGACGGGAAGTATCTTATCTCAGTCCCTTCAAGTGCTACTACTCTTGTCTTTAGTTATATTGGTTTTAAATCACAGGAGATTGCAATTGAGGGAAAGACGAAGATCGATGCACTCCTTGCACAGGATGTCTTCAAAGTAGATGAGGTTATTGTCGTTGGATACGGCGTTCAGAAGAAAAGAGAAGTTACCGGAGCAATATCAACTGTACCTGGTGCTTCGCTTTCGAACCTTGCTGCTCCAAGCTTTGATGCCTCTCTGGCCGGCCGTTCGGCAGGCGTACAGGTTACAACTCAATCAGGAGTTCTTGGTGTTGCACCTCGTTTCAGGATTAGGGGAGTTGGATCAATCAATCAGGGAACTTACCCTCTGGTTGTTGTAGATGGTGTTCCAATTCAAACCGGAGACCTGGGCGGTGATGCCAACACTAACTCACTTGGTGATATAAACCCATCTGACATTGAGTCAATGGAGATTCTCAAAGATGGATCAGCAACAGCCATTTACGGATCACGCGCTTCAAACGGAGTACTTCTTATAACAACAAAACGTGGTGCAACGGGTAAAATGAAAGTTAATTACAATAATTATTTTGGTATAGCTCAACCGGTCAGATTATTTGATCTGCTTACTGCAAATGATTTTGTTACAATATCTAATGAGAAAAGATTAAATGCTGGATTAACTGCAATTGCTGCAAATGATGGAGCTGCACATCCCGGGAAAGTTTTTGACACCGACTGGCAGCGTGCAGTTCTCCGGATGAACGCATTTCAGCAGGACCACGCCCTCTCTCTTTCCGGAGCCAGTGAAATGTCGAATTATTATTTTTCTGTCGGGTATACTTCTCAGGATGGAGTTACACGCCCTAATTCAATGAATCGTTATAGTATAAGGGCAAATCTTGATCAGAAAGTCAGAAAATGGTTGTCAGTAGGCGCAAATATTGGCGTGACAAGAACAGATTACTCCGGTTTAAATACTGGAGCAAACTCACTTTCCGGTAATATCTGGAACGCAATACGTCAGCTTCCTAATACTCCGGTTTATAATCCTGAACATCCTACCGGATATAACATTGATGATATAGCATATCCTGCACCAATAAGTGCGACTGGAGATCCTGCCGTAGTTGGAAGATGGAATAATCTTGAAAAACAATCTGATAATGCCACAAATATCAGATATGTTCTTGATAATAACGTACAGACATCCGTAAATTACCGGGTCCTTGCCAGCACCTATGCACAGATCAACTTCAATAAGTCACTGAATTTTAAAACACAGGTAGGTCTTGATAACTCGCTTGCTGAAGGTTTCTATTATTGGAACCCAACTCATGGTGATGGAAGAAGCACAAACGGTAGAGTCAATAATGATTATACTAAAGGTGTGATCTGGAATGTTCAGAATATCCTGAATTTTAACAGGACCTTTTTTGATTATCATAATCTCGCCATTGTTCTTGTAAATGAGTTCCAGTTTACAAGAAATAATAGTTTTTACGGGCAAGGAACTGATTTGTCAAACAGCTTCTTCAATAAGAATATTATTTCCGGTTCATATGGTACTCAAACTTCAGGAGGTTCTCTTTCAGAACAAGGATTTATTTCCTATGCAGGGAAGCTGAATTATAACTTCAAAGGCAAGTATTTCCTGCAAGCTTCACTTCGATATGACGGTATATCCGCATTACCTAAAGCAAATAAATGGGGCCTCTTCCCGGGCGTATCGGCCGGATGGACAATTACTAAAGAAGAATTTATGTCGGGAATTACCAATGTTATTTCTGATTTCAAAATCAGAGGATCATATGCTAAAGTTGGTAACGTAAACATAGGTCGGTATCCTTATCTTGGACTTTATGGTTCGGCTAAATATGCGGACTATAACGGAATAGCCTTTTCTCAGATTGGTAACCAGGAATTGAAGTGGGAAACAAGTACCAAATACGATGCAGGTTTTGATGCACTATTATTGGATGGCAAATATAAGCTCACTTTTGACTACTTTATGAACAATCAGGATGGACTTATTCTTGATGCTCCACTTGCTCCTTCACTCGGTATTCCTGCTAACATAATTAAAAAGAATATTGGCAGTATGAAAAGCTGGGGATATGAATTTTCTGCTGAAGCATTTATAATACGGAGCAATGATTTCACCTGGTCTCTCGATGGAAACCTCTCTCTGGTCGGCAATAAAGTCACTTCGTTGTATCAGAATAAAGACATAACTGGTAACTATTCAATTATCAGAGTAGGTGAGTCACTAAATGCAATATATGCCTGGGAGTATGTTGGTGTTAATGGTGCTAATGGTAACCCTTTATACAGGAAAGCGGATGGACAGATTATTCAGGGTAACATACCGAACAGCGCATGGGTAAATTATGATCCGGCTAATCAGACAAATGTAAGTGTTCCTGCTGCTTCTCTTACCACATCGGATAAGAAGATAATTGGCTCCTCACTTCCAACATTCTATGGTGGATTCGGCACTAAATTTAACTACAAAGGTTTAGATCTTGGTATAATGTGCAGATTTAGTGGTGGTAATTACATTTATAACAGAACACGGACAGATCTTTTCAGCATGAACTTCTCTAATAACGGGAAAGAAATCCTTGGAAGATGGAAAGATGTTAATAATACCGGTGACGGCTGGACCCCTAAACTTTGGTATGGTAGTACTTTCATTAATCAGGCAGATCAGGGTATGACTAGGTGGATTGAGAAAGGTGACTTCTTTAAATTATCTAACATTACTATAGGATATACCTTTCCGAAAAATTGGATCCGTTTCATGAGGATTGAAAATCTTAGGGTATTTGCTCAGGCTCAGGATTTGTTTATGATCACCAAGTATACCGGTATTGACCCGGAAATGGAAGATGGTGGTCGCGATTTTAACGGAACTCCAAATCAGCGAGTCTTTACATTCGGGATCAACTTAGGCTTATAACTTTAAAAATCATTAGATTATGAAATATATAGTTACAATATTAAGAAACAGAAGGAAAATGCTCTTAATTCCAGTTTTCCTGCTCGTTTTGTTTTTTGCATCCTGCGAGAAGATAATTGATCTAAAACCATATTCAAGTATAGATGAATCAACCGCATTCTCGACTCCAAGTCTTGTGGCACTCTCTGTTACAGGATTATACAATGCTGCTGAACTTGGGTATTATGCTAACCCTGTTGACCCAGCCTACCGTGGTTATCCTTTTGGCGCCGCTTTTGTGGAACAGGGAGACTGCAGGGGTGAGGACGCTGTAAATACTGCTACTTTCTTTCAGTTGACTTACACTGCTACGTATGACAGGACAACTGCTAATAATGTGAATTATTGGAAGGATTGTTACAGGCTTATTAACCGTGCCAATATTGTAATTGACGGAGTAAATAATGCTGTTACCAATAAAGTAATTACCGAAGCTCAGGGCAATATGTATTTAGGAGAAGCGTACTTTTTTAGAGCTATCACTCATCTTGAACTTCTTTTCCATTTTGCACGTCCGTATAAATATACTTCTGATGCATCCCATTTGGGAGTTCCGTACCGTGACAAAGCATACACTAATCTTGCAGCAATTGACGAAGGTACAAATCAGGGAAGAAATACTGTTGCGGAATGCTATTCAAAAATTTTAGCAGATTTGGATTTCGCAGAAGCAAATCTTCCTTTAAAAGGTATACTCACTGGCAATGCAAAAATTGTCAGGGCTACAAAAGGGGCCGCAATAGCATATAAGACAAGAGTTAATCTGCACAAATGGGATTTTGCTAACGTTTTAGCCGAAGGGGCAAAATTAATGGCTTATACAGGCACCAATCAGTATGTACTCACAGCTGACCCGAATACCCCTTTTACAAGTGGTTATAGCAATACGGAATCAATTTTTTCAATCGAAAATTCATCTGCAAATAATCCCGGGGTAAATGCTGCCCTTCCTCAGATTTACAATAACCGTCACCTGGTTTGTATGAGTCCCATTATTTGGAGAAATATGTCGTGGCTACAAGACGATAAAAGAAGGAATGCCGCATCAGGAGGGATGATAGGTAATGTCGGTGGTGTTATTTATACTAATAAGTATAAGGATATTTTAAATAGTACAGATCCGGCACCGGTAATCAGATATGCTGAAGTAATTTTAAATATGGCCGAGGCATATTGCAGATTAGCTTCAATGACCGGTGCTCCTGATGCAAATGCTTTGCTTTACCTCAATCTGGTAAGGAACCGATCGCTTGCCACTCCTGCTACACAGGCATTCACTGCAGCAAGCTTTGCGGACAATAAAGCACTTCTCGGTGCAATACTCACTGAAAGGAGAATTGAGTTCGTAATGGAGGGCCGCAGATGGCCTGATATTCACAGACTACAGGATTGTCCTTATTTCCCGATAAATGGGATTCCAGCAAAAATTGCCAATGCCTCTGTTCCAGCAGCTTCTTTTACTCTGGGAACTCCATATACCGGAGCATTGACTGTTGTCGCTATCCCCGGTACTGATTATAGATTTCTATGGCCAATACCCCAGGCTGAAGTCGACATTAATCCGACTCTGGCAGCACAACAGAACCCTGGATGGTAAACTGTTCTGACCTATAACAAAAAGGCTGACTCGGAAGAGCAGCCTTTTTTAGTTGCGTGTTCCTGGTTCCCGGGTATTGATATTAACTTACTTACTTGAAAGGTTATTGCGAGCCCTACAAAGGAGGACGTGGCAATTCTTCCCTTTAATGTCCCCATATTCCTATGTCATCCCGAACGAAGTGAGGGATCTCCAACTCACAACACGTAACCATCTTAACAATAATATTGACTACAACCAGTAAAGTAAATACTAACAATGTAGCGAAGCGGAATAATGAACCGAGTCCCGCGTCAGTGGGACGAGATCACCGACTTCGTCGGCCATAGCCGACTATGTCGGTCGAAGGCCGAAGGTAATCTCTACTCTTATTTCGAAAATTCCATCTACAGAATTCTTCTTATCGTCCTGAGTTTATGTGAATAGCCCCCAATTTCAGCCTTGAATATTCCTTGATGATCGATCGAATCTATTCTCACTCTTCCCGAAGCATGTATTACAAGACCTCTCGATAAGATCATACCTACATGCGATATTTTACCCCGGTCATTATCGAAAAAAACCAGGTCACCGGTTTCTGCCTGATCTATAAAATCAATAGCTTTTCCGGTTTCGGACTGTTGCCAGCTGTCGCGCGGAATCGGAATCCCCTGTATTTTGTATACAAGTTGTGTAAAGCCGGAGCAGTCAATACCCGAAGGTATTCGTCCTCCCCATAGATATGGACTGTTTATAAATTTCATTGCCGAATCAGCCAGAGAATCATTTGTCGAAATGAAGTTGTTATTAAAGTCACGACCAGTGGTGTACTGATTCTTGCCTACATAGAAAACTTTATCTTCGAAATCAGGATCGAAAATATCACACCCGGCCTCAAGTACCAGCTTTGTCTTATCATTTTTATGGCAAAGCAAAGGTCTGTTCAGCACATGTCCGCATGACATGCCCTCGACAGGCGAATGCTGAAGCTGATCCAAATCTATCCATCCCTGATACTTGTCAAACAGAGTTTCGATCTTCAGCCAGCTGCCGGCCTTATCAATTATTGAATATTTCTCTCCAAAAAGTACCTGGCTCAGCATCTCAGTTTTATGTGATGGCCCCGATCTTAACGGGACGAAGACATTCTCGCATATATAGTATTCCATGTTTCAATTATTTGATTCAAAATTAGTAAATATCCCGGATTTTATTTCCTTATTTCTCTGTGGTTCTCTGTGTCTCCTCAGTGGTTCTCTGTGTAACAAAAAATCAAGAACTGACACGGAGTTACACAGAGGTGGCACAGAGTTACACAGAGGAGTTTCAATCATGGATTGTACTGTAATTCTATGTATTTATTTATGAAAAATAGTCTATTTTTGTTCCTTAATTGTATTGTCAATGTCTGAAATTAAAGATGTTTGGAAACCATCGAGGAAATTCTTTTTAAATATTATCTATTTCATCCTGAGTATAATAATTGTTGTAGTAATCTGGCCTCATCAGTCAGATGATAACTGGCTAAAAATTCTGGGTACTCTTATTCTCGTTTCGTCATCCTATATGATACTTTATCTTTTCCTTTCTCATTTTCGTTCTGAAGTGCTTCATGTTACACGAAAGACTCTTTTTATAATTCTTATGATCCTCTCTTTCGTACTCTTGACCCGGATCGTAATCGCGTATACTGATCAGAATCTTGTATTTCTAATTCCGTTTGTTATCATACCCGTTGTAGTAAGAACTTTCTATGATGCACGACTTGCTTTGTTTATTCTGCTTATAACCATCATGCTTTCAGGATTTATGGTTCCAGATTCTTTTACTTATATATTCATGAGTTTTATTTCCGGAATGGTCGCAATTTTTACATTGACAAATATTTACAGAAGGGCTAAATTCTTCTTTACTGCTTTAATGGTAGCTATAACCTATTCGGTTCTTTATTTGGGTCTGCACCTGATTCACAATGGAAGTTTTGCCAATTTAAAGTTGTTAAACTTTTGCCTGTTTGCAGGAAATGGACTGCTTGTATTATTTAGCTATCCAATAATATTTATTTTTGAAAAGAAATTCCTGTTCCTGTCAGATACAACTCTTCTGGAACTTGCTGACATTAATCAACCTTTACTACGAAAACTTGCAGTAGAGGCCCCGGGATCATTCCAGCACTCACTTCAGGTGGCCAACCTCGCCGAGGAGGCAGCAAGAATAACCGGCGCTAATCTTCTTTTGGTAAGAACGGGAGCTCTTTACCATGATATCGGCAAAATTGCGAACCCCAATTACTATATTGAAAATCAGACAGATAGAACCAGCCCTCACGATAATCTGAACCCTGAAGAGAGTGTAAAAGTCATAATAAATCATGTCAAAAACGGAGTAACACTGGCAAAAAACTTTAAGCTTCCCGTGCAGATTATTGATTTTATCAGAACTCATCACGGGACAACTGTTGCCTATTACTTTTTTAAGAAGTATACTGATATGCATCCATGGGATACAAGTAAAGAGAAAGATTTCTCCTATCCGGGTCCAAAACCATTTTCCAGGGAGACCGCGGTCATTATGATGGCTGATGCAGTAGAGGCCACCTCGCGTAGCCTTAATAAATACACTGCTGAATCAATAAGTGAACTGGTTGAAAGGATTGTGTACATCCAGGAACAGGATGGACAGTTTTCCGATATTCCGCTTACATTCAAGGATATTTCGGATATAAAAGATGCCTTTAAAAAAAGATTATCGGATATCTACCACGTTAGGGTTGCTTACCCTGAAAGAGAGGTTTGACAGATTGGTTGTTTTTTCTAAACCTGAATTCTGCTTTACTGTGGTTTCCCGCCCCCTTCCCCCTAAAGGGGGTATAAATAGGCTGGTCATATGTTAGCCCCCCCTTGGGGGGGTTGGGGGGTAAAATCCGGGATATCACCTCATATCAATAACCTCAACTCCCTTAAATTTTTCAGGTTGGAATATAAATGTAGCCGCGTCGGGCTTTGTTTTCAAATCATACTCCAATACCTGAAGTGTGCTTACGACTCCATCTTTTCTTTTGTATTCAAGGCTGATAAGATTAAGAAGAGATTTCCCTATTGAAAGCCTGACTCTCATCAAATCGCTTTTCAGGTCTTCCGGGTAGAGATCAATTAAATAGGAATCAGATCTATCTTCAATAAGCCGGCTTTTATAATCTTTTTTATACATGGTAAAGATCATTGACGGACGACTTTGAAAAGTATTGTCTTTCCTGTTGGCTTTGGTTATTGTTACTTCTTGTTCTGCAGGCAGATAACTCCATGATGTTTCGCCATTAAACCATACGATATTATCCGGAAGAGTCAGCTTGTATTTATCCTTATTGAGAATAACGGATCCTTTGAGAGTATCAATCTTATTATCAGTCAGGTTTTTGGTTATCAAATCGAATCTTATTGAAACAGAAGGTGCTTTCTGAGCATTTTCGGAAAATTTATCGAGAATCTTTATTGCTTCCTGGTCATTCTGTCCTATGAGGTAATGAGGAAATAGAATCAGAAATAAGAGAATGGCTGTAATTGGTCGCATAGTGTAAGTTTTACTCAAGACGCTTCAAAATCTGTTCCAAAGCTATAAAGTCGGTACAGAGAACATCTCTTGCTTTGCTTCCTTCGAAAGGTCCGACCACACCTGCAGCTTCAAGCTGGTCGATTATCCTTCCGGCCCTGTTGTATCCTATTGAAAGTTTTCTCTGAATAAGTGATGTGGAACCCTGTTGATGCTGAACAACGAGACGGGCAGCTTCATCGAACATGGTGTCTCTTTTACGCAAATCAACTTCGAGGGCACCTGAATCGCTGTCATCTATAAACTCTGGGAGATGCATGGCATCGGCATAACCTTTCTGAGATCCGATGAATTCAGTAAGCTCTTCGATCTCCGGTGTATCTATAAACGCGCACTGCACCCTTACCGGTTCGTTCCCCGAAGAAACCAGCATATCTCCCCGCCCGACAAGCCTGTCAGCTCCGGTTGCATCGAGTATGGTACGCGAGTCAATTGATGAAAATACACGGAATGCTATCCTGGTCGGGAAATTTGCCTTAATAAAACCTGTAATAATATTTGCTGATGGCCTTTGAGTTGAAATAATCAGATGTATGCCTATAGCTCTTGCCAGTTGAGCAAGCCTGCCTATCGGACCTTCAATTTCCCTGCCTGCTGTCATTATAAGGTCGGCAAACTCGTCGATAATCAGAACTATATATGGCAGGTATTTATGCCCTTTTTCAGGACTAAGTTTCCGTGAAATAAACTTTTCATTATATTCTTTGATATTACGCGACTGGGCGGCTTTAAGCAGTTCCAGCCTGTTGTCCATCTCAATGCACAATGAATTGAGAGTTTTAATAACTTTCTGGGTATCGGTTATAATTGCATCTTCCTCATCGGGGAGTTTCGCCAGGAAGTGTCTTTCAATTTTCATATAGAGTGGCAATTCCACTCTTTTAGGATCGATGAGAACAAATTTGATTTCAGCCGGATGCTTCTTGTACAGGATAGAGGTTATGATCGCATTTATCCCAACAGATTTTCCCTGGCCGGTTGCTCCGGCAACCAGCAGGTGAGGCATTTTGGTCAGATCTACAATATATGGTTCATTTGTAATTGTCCTTCCCAATGCCAGGGCGATATCGAATTTTGATTCCTGAAAAGCCTTTGATGTAATAAGAGATCTCATTGAGACCATTTCGGGTTTTTTGTTTGGGACCTCTATACCTACGGTTCCCCTTCCCGGAATAGGTGCAATGATTCTGATCCCAAGTGCGGAAAGGTTGAGGGCTATGTCATCTTCAAGCGACTTAATGCGTGCCAGTCTGACTCCCCGTTCGGGTACGATCTCGTAAAGTGTCACTGTAGGACCAACAGTGGCTGCAATGCTTTTAATGCTTATCTTATGATCGCCAAGGGTTTTAATTATGTTTTCCTTGTTCTCAAAAACCTCAGAATTGTCAAAAGCACTATCTGATTTGTGTTCTTTCAGAATCGAGACTGGCGGGAATTTGTATCTCGAAAGATCCAGACGTGGATCATAATCTCCCATCATTCTATCAACTTCATGATCGGGGAGAGTATCTACTGCTGCAGGACGCGTAATATTAATCGGCACCTCTTCGCTATGCGGCATTACAGATATATCATTGTCAAAATCACGGATTATTGATCCTGTCGACACCAATTCAGGAATCTCTTCGTCTGAATCTTCTATCTCTTCATACTGCTTTGTGGTCCTCACAACAAATTCAACATTATCTTTTTCATGGTATTTATCATTTACTGATTTTGTTTCTGTAGTCAATGAATC
>Ga0209540_10001490_pt1 | contig 17658 bp, 22 predicted proteins | sample BarGraIncu01121A_FD_184501 | JGI IMG/M metagenome (GOLD analysis project Ga0209540, IMG submission 184501) | Arctic peat soil microbial communities from Barrow, Alaska - Barrow Graham LP Incubations 011-21A (SPAdes) (version 2) | ecosystem: Environmental > Terrestrial > Soil > Wetlands > Peat... | reverse complement strand
CCGACTTCATCGCCCCGATCAGTTGCTCCTGCGTGTCGGTGTCGATCCCGTAGAAGCACGGCCACTTCACCGGCGGAGAGGTTATGCGCATGTGCACCTCGGTCGCCCCGGCCTCTCGCAGCAGCGCGACCAGCTTGCGGGTGGTGTTCCCGCGCACGATCGAGTCGTCGACCACGATGATGCGCTTGCCCTCCAGGGCATGCCGCATCGGATTCAGTTTCAGCTTGATCCCCTGCTGCCGCAGCATCTCGCTCGGCGCGATGAAGGTCCGGCCGACGTAGCGGTTCTTGGCCAGACCCTCGCCGAATGGGATGCCGCTCTCGATGGCGTAGCCGGTCGCGGCAGGCGTCCCGGAGTCGGGCACGCCGATCACGAGGTCGGCCTCGACCGGCGCCGAACGCGCTATGGCCGCGCCCATGCGCTGACGCGCGACGTAGAGGGTGCAGCCGTACATCGAGGAGTCGGGCCGCGCGAAGTAGACGAACTCGAAGATGCACAGCGCCTCACGTCCGGGCGGGACGGCCTGCTCCGACTCGAGTCCCGCAGCCGAGATCTTGATGAGTTCGCCGGCCTCGACGTCGCGCACGAACTTGGCGCCGATGATGTCGAGCGCACAGGTCTCGGAGGCGACGACCCAGTGGCCCCCGGGCAATTGCCCCAGCACGAGCGGGCGTACCCCGTTGGGGTCACGGAAGGCGTAGAGCGCCTCCTCGGTCATCATCACGACCGCATACGCGCCGGTGATCAAGCTCATCGCCTCGCGGATGCCGCCACGGATCGAGTGGTGCTCCTGCGTGAAGTGGTTGATGAGCGTGGCCATGACCTCGGAGTCGGTCGTCGACCGGAAGCGGATGCCATGGGTCTTGAGCTTGTCGCGAAGCACCACGGTGTTCACGAGGTTGCCGTTGTGCGCCAGCGCGATCGTGTTCGGCCCGATCGACGAGAGCATGGGCTGCGCGTTCTCCCAGCTGCCGGACGACCCGGTGGTCGAGTAGCGCGTGTGGCCGACTCCGATGTGCCCGTCCAGGGTCGCGAGGTCCGACTCCTTGAACACCTGCGGTACCAGGCCGAGCTCCTTGCGCAGCGTCATCGTGTGCCCGTCGGCCACCGCGATGCCCGCCGACTCTTGGCCGCGGTGCTGCAGCGCGTGAAGGCCGAAGTAGATGAGACGGCCGACCTGCTCGCCGGGCGCGTAGACGCCGAAGACGCCGCACGCCTCCTCGGGACGGTCGGGCCGTTCTGAAAGGATCCAGGGTTCCAAGGTCGGGACTACCCCTCCACGAGTTCTTCAGGCTGCGGGATGTCGCCGGAGACGAGCGCCTCGAGCGTCGGGCCCCAGGCCGCCACGAGCGCCGCGACCGCAAGATCGACCTTGTCCTCGATGACGAGCCGTTCACCGCCGACCTCACCTATCACGCTGAACGGGACGCCGCGCGACACGAACAGGTCGGTGAGCGCTTCCGCGTCGGCCTCCGCACAGGTCACGACGATGCGGCCCTGCGTCTCGGAGAAGAGCGAAGACGCCGGAGCGAGATCGTCGTCAAGAGCAACGGTCGCGCCAAGCCCGCCGGCGATGGCCGCCTCGGCGAGCGTGACGGCCACTCCGCCTTCGGAGCAGTCGTGCGCGCTTCGGACCAGGCCGGCTTCGATGGCCGCCAGAAGCGCCTCGTGGATCTCGCGCTCTTCGGCGACGTCGATCGCGGGCGGCGCGCCGGCGATGACGCCGTGCACCGTCGAGAGATACTCGCTGCCGCCCAGTTCGTCCGCGGTCTCTCCGAGGAGGACGATCACATCGCCGGCCTGCTTGAAGTGCATCGTCATACGCTTGGATGCGTCCTGCAGGACGCCGACGAGGCCGACGGTGGGCGTCGGATAGATCGGCTGGCCGAAGGACTCGTTGTAGAAGCTCACGTTGCCGGAGATGACCGGCACCTCGAACGCCCTGCAGGCGTCGGACATGCCGCGCACCGACTCGTGGAAGGTCCAGAACACCTCGGGCTTCTCGGGAGAGCCGAAGTTGAGACAGTCGGTGATCGCGGCGGGACGCCCGCCGGCGCACGCGACGTTGCGCGCGGCCTCGGCGAAGGCGATCTGCGCGCCCACGTAGGGGTCGAGGTAGCAGTAGCGGCCGTTGCAGTCGGAGGACACGGCGATCGCGCGCTTCGTTCCCGCGATGCGGATGACGGCGGCGTCACCGCCCGGCAGCACCAGCGTGTTGAGCATGACCTGCTGGTCGTACTGGCGGTAGATCCACGCGCGCGAGCACACGTTCGGGCTCGCGAGCACGCGCAGGAGCGCCTCGCCGAGAGCGCCGGGGGTCTCCGGGTGCACCAGCGTCGAGGGGTCGAACGCCTGCGCCTCGTCGAGGTAGGCTGGGCGGGTCATCGCCGGATCGTACACGGGCGCGTCGGACGCCAGGGTGTCGGCCGGCATGTCGGCGACGATCTCGTCGCCCTCGCGGACGACGAACCGGCGGGTGTCGGTGACGGTACCGATGACCGTCGAGCGCAGGCCCCACTTCTCACACACGGCCTGCGACGCGGCCAGATTCTCCGGCGTGACGACCGCGAGCATGCGCTCCTGCGACTCCGACACCATGAACTCGAACGGTTTCATGCCCGTCTCGCGAGCGGGGATCTTCGTGACGTCGATATCGAGTCCGACCCCGCCGCGCGACGCCATCTCGGAGGCCGACGACGTCAGCCCCGCGGCGCCGAGGTCACCGAGACCGACGAGCAGCTTCGCGTCGAGCAGCTCGAGGCACGCCTCGATGAGCAGCTTCTCCTCGAACGGGTCGCCGACCTGGACGGAGGGCCGCTTGTCCTCGGCCTTCTCGTCGAACTCCTGGCTGGCGAGCGTCGAGGCGCCGCCGATGCCGTCGCGGCCCGTCGTCGAGCCGATGAGCAGCACGAGGTTGCCCGCGCCCGAAGCGACGGCCGACGTGAGGTTCTCCTCGCGCATGATGCCGATGGACATGGCGTTGATCAGACAGTTGCCCTCGTAGGCGGCGTCGAAATAGACCTCGCCGCCGACCGTGGGGACGCCGATGCAGTTACCGTAGCCGCCGATGCCGGCGACCGCGCCCTCGAACAGATATCGCTGGCGCGCCTTGTCGAGCGTGCCGAAGCGCAGGGAGTTCAGCGACGCGATCGGGCGCGCACCCATCGTGAAGATGTCACGGATGATGCCGCCGACGCCGGTCGCAGCGCCTTGGTACGGCTCGATGGCGCTCGGGTGGTTGTGCGACTCCATCTTGAACGCGACCGCCCAGCCGTCACCGACGGAGATGACGCCGGCGTTCTCGCCGGGGCCCTGCAACACGTACGGGCCGGTGGTCGGGAACATGCGCAGCGCCTTCTTGGAGTGCTTGTAGCTGCAGTGCTCGCTCCACATGAGCGAGTACATGTAGAGCTCGGTCACCGTGGGCGTGCGTCCCAGTATCTCAACGATCTTGCCGAACTCGGCGAGCTTGAGGCCGAGTTCGACGGCGAGTTGCGGCGCGAGTTCGGCGGTCAGATCGTCACGCATGCGTCGGGCTCCTCGTGATCGTGGGTGTCGTCCTTGGGGGCTTGCGAGACCGCGTCCGCCAGCGCGACGAACCGCGCCTCCAGGCGCGCCTCGAGGCGTGCGTGCGTTGGAAAGGCCACCCGCAACAGGTACGCGACCTGCAGCAGGAGCACCAGGGGCGCGATCAGGGCGTAGGCGTTCGACCACGGGGCCAGCGCGGTCAGGAAGGGCACCTGCGCCACGATGTAGACCGCGACATACAACGCCATGGGGACGATGTAGAACCAGCGGCCCTCGGGCACGCCCGCGTAGTCGGTTGCCGGCCGGCGCCACGCATCCAGGACGATGTAGGCTGCGGCGCAGGCGTCGACGAGCACGAGCGCGATGAGCGCCATCATCCCGGGACCTATCAGGCCGACGCTGGGTCCCACGGGCTAGACCCCCGCCATGTGCGCGACGATCGACGTGAAGAACGGCTGACCGTCGGTGCCGCTCGCCTCGGGGTCGCAGACGCGCTCCGGGTGCGGCATGAGCCCGAACACGTTGCCGCGCTCGCTGCAGATGCCGGCGATGTCGTCGGCCGCGCCGTTGGGTGCGCTGCCGCCGGGTGCGCGCGTGCCGTCCGGCTCGCAGTAGCGCACGACGATCTGGCCGTTGGCGTCGAGGCGCGCGAGCGTCTCGGGGTCCGCGGTGAAGTTGCCCTCGTTGTGGTTGATCGGGATGCGGACGACGGTGCCCTCGGGCAGGTCGACCCACGGGCAGATGTTGTGCTCGACACGCAGCGGCACCGTCTCGCAGATGAACTTCAGACCGCGGTTGCGCAGCATCGCGCCGGGAAGCATGTGCGCCTCGGTCAGTATCTGGAACCCGTTGCACACCCCCAGCACCGGGCCACCGCGCTCGGCGAACCGAACGACCTCACCCATCACGGGCGAGAAGCGGGCCACGGCGCCGGTGCGGATGTAGTCACCGTAGGAGAAACCGCCCGGCAGCACGACCGCGTCGAAACCGGACAGATCGGTGTCGCCGTGCCACACGTAATCGACGTCGATGCCCAGGTAGCGACACGCGATGACGATGTCCTGCTCGCAGTTGGAGCCCGGGAAGCGGACGACGCCGAACCTCATCGGGCAGCTCCCTCGGTCTCGACGATGCGGTACTCCTCGATGACGGGATTCGCGAGCAGCTTGTCGCACATCTCCGCGACGCGGGCCAGCTCGTTGGGGCCGTCGGCGACCTCGAGACGGACGTACTTGCCGATCTTGACGCTCTCCACCTCGTCGTAGCCGAGGCTGGCGAGCGCGCGCTCGGCCGTGGCGCCGGGAGGATCGAAGATCCCCTGCTTGTAGGTCACGAAGATCTCGTAGCGCGCCATCGTGTTCCTTTCACGCGTCCGGGGTGTCGTCAGCTGAAGCGACCACCGGCTCGGCGGGCGCCGTATCGGCGAGTACTTCCGCGGTCGCCGCGGCGGCCGAGCGCTCGTCGCCGCGGGGAGTGCCGTCGTCGCGGCGGTAGCGCTGCAGGAACATGCGGACGAACTGCAGAGCGACCATGCTGCCGAAGAAGATGAAGATGCCCGGCCAGGCCCCGGCGGGCAGCTCGCGCGTCGCGGCCGTGGCCCCGAGCGCGGTCTCGATGCGGATGATGTCGACAAGGCTCCAGGCGAACAACCCGATGCCTGCGAGCGCGGAGACGAGCAGCGTGCTCTCGGCTACGCGCAATGCCCAGTAGGGGCGCGCGTCCTTGGGGTCGGCGGCGTGGGACACGGTCACTTGTCGTCCGGCTTGGGCGCGTCGCCCGCGTCCTTGGCGGCGGAGACGCCCTTCTTGGCATCATCGGCCTTCGCCGGCTTGCCGCCCTTGCGGGCGCCCTCGATCGCCTCGATGCGCGCCTTGCGTATCGGGCCGAACTCGAGGTAGAACGCGCCCGCCATCGACGCGGCCCAGAGTCCCCAGGCGAAGGACACGTACTGCTCGAACGGACCGCCCTTCTGCCCCACGAGAACGATGACCAGCGCGACCGCCAGCGACGCTCCCCACAGCACCCACCAGATCTTGCGCAGCTGCTTCATCTTCGGCGTGGGCTCGAACACGGGAACGGGGGTCGTGGCCGGGCCGCGGCCCCACCACGGCTTCTTCGCCGCCGCCTTCTTCTTGGGCGAATCGAGAGGAGTGAGGTCCGCGACGTCGCGCTTCGGCTTGGACGATGAAGCACTGCGGCGGGTCTTCCCCTTCTGCTCGACCTTGTAGCGGTCGTTGTACGGGCTGCGGGAAGCCATTGACTAGCCTCGTTCCGGTTCGAAGGTGCGGCCCGTGATCAGTTCATAGGCCCTGATGTACGTCTCGCTCGTCTTGGCGATCACAGCCGCCGGGAGCGCGGGCGGCGGGGGCGTCTTATCCCATCCGGTGGCCTCGAGCCAGTCGCGGACGTACTGCTTGTCGAAGGATGGCTGCCCGTGCCCCGGCTCGTAGATCGCCGCCGGCCAGAAGCGCGAGGAGTCGGGGGTCAGCACCTCGTCCACGAGTGTGACGACGCCGTCGACCAGGCCGAACTCGAACTTGGTGTCGGCGATGATGATGCCGCGCTTCGCGGCGTGGTCGCGGGCCGCGGAGTAGAGCGATACCGAGGCCTCCTGGAGCGCGGACCCATGCTCCTCGCCGACGATCTCGAACATGCTGCGCACGGAGATGTTCTCGTCGTGGGTGCCGAGCTCGGCCTTCGTCGAAGGCGTGAACATCGGCTGCGGCAGCCGCCCGGATTCGGTGAGCCCGGCGGGAAGACGCATCCCGCACACGGTGCCGGCGCGCCGGTACTCGGCCCACCCGCTGCCGGCGAGGTACCCGCGCACGATGCACTCAACAGGGAAGACGGTGGCCTTCTTCACGAGCATGAACCGTCCTGCGAGCCACTCCGCATGCGGCGCGAACTCGTCGGGGAGATCCGCCACGTCCGCCGAGATCAGGTGGTTGGGAACGATGTCCCCGAGCAGCTCGCACCAGTACAACGACAGCTTGGTGAGGACCTCGCCCTTGTGGGGGATCGGGTCGCCGAGTACGACGTCGAAGGCGCTCAGACGATCGCTGGCGACCAGCAGGAGACGGTCTCCGAGGTCGTAGATGTCGCGGACCTTTCCGCGCGCATCGGGGCGGATGTCCATGGGTTCGCTCACTTGGGTTCCCTTTGCATCGTGTGACACCGAGCGACATCGCGTGGATACGTCGGCGCCGTCGTGTGTCGATACGGCTGCGGAAGGGCGCCGCGGTGTGCAGACATTGTAGCCGTTGGAGAACGCTGACGGAGCGTCAGAACCAGCCGAAGACGACCGTTCCGAGTGCGTAGGTCCCGTGGCCGAGCGCGAGCGCGATGAGCGCGAAGGCGATGTAGCGGTGCACCTTGCTGTGTAGAGCGCCCTGGAGCTTGATGACGCGCAGCCCGAGCAGCGTCTGGAACACGAGCAGCAGGAACATGACGACGCCGCCGACCACCACCAGGTACAGGGGCTGGAACACGATCACGGTCATCCTCTCCCTTGTTCGTCGGCCTCGGGGAACCCCAGCGCGGCGACGAACCGCTCGCGGAAGTCCGGGCGCCCCGCAAGGGGCACCGTGCGTACGTGCGCAGCGAGCAGATCGGCTTCGGCGCGGGCGTCGCTCGACAGCAGCATAGCCGACGCGCCGGCGAGCGCGGCGTTGCCCGCCAGGGTGATCCGCTCCGTCCACTCGGCCGGCACCACGCCGATCGCTGCCAGCGAGGCCGGCCGCAGGTGCGAACCGAAGCCGCCGGCGACCATGATCTCGGCGACACCGGAGGTCGGGCGGCCCGCCACCTCCAGGACCGTCTCGATCGCGGCCTGGACAGCGCCCTTGGCGAGCTGGGCCTGTCGGACGTCCTGCTGCGTGAGCAGCACGTCGGACGCGACCTCGAACACGCGGCCGGCCGCCGTCTCCCCCACGCGCGCGGCCAGCGGACCCTCGGGCTGAAGGCGGCCCGTCGCGTCCAGCGCCCCTGTGGCGAGCAGCACGGCGAGCAGGTCGACGAGGCCGGAACCGCACAGCCCGCGCGGACTCTCGTCACCGATCGTGCGTACGCCGAGGATGTCGCCGTCGAGCCAGACCGCCTCGATCGCTCCAGACTCGGCGCGCATCCCGCTCGACAGGCCGTACGCCTCGAAGGCCGGGCCGGCCGCCGCGGAGGCCGCGTACAGCTTCCCGGCGGAGGCGAGGACCACCTCACCGTTGGTGCCGAGGTCGATCAGCAGCGTGTCATCGTCCCGCCCGTCGAGCGCGGTCGCGAGCAACGCGGCGACAGCGTCGGCGCCGATGAACGCGGAGACCTCGGGGCCGACGACCACGCGGGCGTCACCGAGCCTGTGCAGGTCCGCGGCCCACGCGTCGCTCACCCGAGTCGGACGGTCGACGCCCGGTGACGCGCCGTCGCCGAGCATGCTGACATCCTCGCCGGCGAACAGGCGGATCATCGCGGGGTTCCCCACGACGACGACCTCCCGAAGCGTGCCCGAAGCGGCCTTCGGCGTGTTCGTGAGTGCGAGTACGAGGTCCTCGATCGCGTGGGTGACGACGTCACGCAGTGCGCCGGCGTCGCCTTCGAGCGCACGGGAGACGCGGGACAGCACGTCGTGTCCCCACGCCGCCTGCGGGTTCAGGTCGGTGATCTCGCCCAGGACCCGTCCGTCGGAGAGGTCGTGGAGGCGCACCGCGATGGTGGTCGTGCCGAGGTCGACCGCCGCGCCAAGGGCGACCACGCCGGGGGAGGCGAAGACCCCGCGGGCCGCGGGGGGTTCCACCTTCGGCTCGGCGCCGACGCCCGATACCTGCGCCCGGACCGCGCCCGCCTGCGCGGGGACCTCGACCACGACCTCGCCGGGGCCGTCGACCCGGGCGCGACATGCGAGCCGGGTGCCCGCGTGCGCTGCCGCGCCGAGCGCTTCGATCTCGGACCTGTCGGGCGGGCGCACCGCGCCGGAGACCCGGACGCGGCAGGAACCGCATCGGCCCATGCCGCCGCACGGGGCGGTCAGGCCGACACCCGCTTCAGCCGCGGCGGCATGCAGGGTCGTGCCCGGCGCCACCTCGGCTACCAGGCCACCCGGCTCGAATCGCACGCGCACGACCGACATCGCGACCTCCCTCTCGCACTCAAGTATCGCACCGCGAGTCGCGACGCAGGCGCGTTGCGAACCCGACGTGCGAGGCGCGCGTCACAAGGAGTACGCTCGAACAGGAGAAGGAGGCCCACGATGCGCACCATACGGCTCGGCCTGCTCGCCCTCTCGCTCGCCGCCGCGGCGATCCTCGTAACGGCCTGCGCCGCGGGCGTGCCCGCCGACCCGCCCGCCATCACCGGTCTCGTCTCGACCGTCTCCGGATCGGGCGACGGCACCTCGATCCTTGTGACGGGCAGCGGCTAGGTGGACAGAGCGTCGGTGTTCATCGACGCACGGACGACGCTGCTGCGGAAGACGGACCGGGGCGCCTCGGCGCTGCTGCTCGCGGACGTCACCGCGGGTGCACGGGTGAGCGTGTGGTTCGACGGTCCGGTCGCGGAGTCGTACCCGGTCCAGGGCCACGCGGGGACAGTGCTGCTGCTCCCGCCGGCCACACCCTAGCCGCGGACGCACCGGGCGGCGCTACATGCCCGCCCAGACCTCGTGCACGATGCGACCGCGCCCTTCCTGCTTGCCGCGGTACATCGGAGCGTCGGCCGCGCGCACCATGTAGTCGACGCTGGGCGGAGCCGACGTGAAGGTCACAGCCCCGATGGTGCAGCATACGCCCCACTTGCCGTAGACGGCCTCGCCGATCGCCTCTCCGATGACCGCGAGGACCTTCGGCGCCATCGCTGCGTCCGTGTCCCCGAGCAGGACCCCGAACTCGTCGCCGCCGAGGCGCGCGACCAGGTCGGTCGCGCGCAACCTTCCGGACACCGCCTGCGCGACCGCATGCAACAGGCGGTCGCCTTCCGAGTGACCGCGACTGTCGTTGACTTCCTTGAAGTGGTCGAGGTCGATGTAGGCGATCGTGACGGGCCGCTCCGCGCGGCGAACGCGAGCGCGTGCTCGCGTTCGCGGGACATCTTAGTGCGCGTGACCCGTTCGAGCGCCGTGAAGTAGAAACCGAGCCGCACGAGCGAGTTCCAAGCGGGGACCAGCGAGTGGAAGCCCGGGCATCGCGACGTCTGTCTCGCGCTCGGCCTGCGGATCCATGTGGGCGGTCGTGTCGATGTCGTCCCCTCGCGCAGTCGGCTGGCGCAGGTCTAGCGTCCGAGGGGCGCCGACGACAGACCCGCCTGCTCCGCAGACGCCGGGCGTGTGTGCTGCGCGTCTAGACGGAGCCCGTAGCGCTCTCGCCTCCGGGCGTCTCGGGGAGCGTCTCGGCGGCGTCCTCCCCGATCGCGGCCTCGATGCGCGGGACCTCCGATTCCGGGATACCCGCGTACCGCGCGGCCTCGTCTGCGGACTCCTCGATCAGCGACTTCTGGCGACGCCACAGCTCGCGCTCGTCCGGTGCGCCGAGCGGCGGCTCATCGCGGTCCGGCTCGGAGCCCGTGCGCCCAACGGAACCGAGACCCGTCGCGCCACGCTCGAGGCTGAGGATCATCTGGTCCGCGGGGAGGGCGACCTCGACGCCGTAGCCATAGGGGACGTCGTCGGGGGTGCCCGGGACGCCGTCGTCGGCGATCAGGTCCTCGACGATATCGTCCGGGGCGATCGTGCCGTCTTCGTGCCTGACCTCATGCCCGTTGTTCACGGGTACGAGGACTCCGCCGATGCGCACGTACTCCTCGTCACCGTACGGTCCTTCATCGCGTGTATGAGGCATGGACGGTCTCCTTCTCCGACGTCACGGCTGCACACCCGGTATGTGCCCAGCGAGGCCGAGGTCCGCACGCAAGCGAGGTAGAGCGGCCTCCATCGCAGCGACGCCCGCGTCGTAGGCGTCCCCCACGCGCGAGAAGTCGGAAAGACTGAGCGAGCCCACGGCGGGCGTCACCATCAGGTCGGGCTGAGCTCCGTCCCGCTGGCGCCGGCGCTGGACGATGTCCCACGACATCAGGATCACGTCGCGGAGTTCGGCCGGCTCGGCGCTGTTCACCGGCGGCGGCATGATGTCGACGCCGAGAACGTAGTCCGCCCCGAGGTCGAGTGCCTCCTGCGCAGGTACGTTCTCGATCAGCTGTCCGTCGACGAGCAACTGCCCGCCGCGCCTGACCGGCTGGAACAAGCCCGGGATCGCCGAACTGGCGACGATCGCCTCCCGCAGCGACCCCGAGGTGATGACCACCCTGCGGCCCGTGAGCAGATCGCACGCGACCGCCGCGAACGGCAAGCGGAGGTCGCTGAAGTCGCTGACGGAGGTGACCTTCTCGATCAGCGCGCCCAGCGGCGACGAGTCCAGCATGCTCAACCGGGAGAGCCACGCCGGAATCGCGATCTGGAGCCAGGAGGACTTGCGGAACGCCTCCATCATCTCCGCCGCGGGCACGCCGGCGGCGATGCCCGCGCCGACGATGGCACCGGTGCTCACGCCCGCAACGACGTCCGGCGAGATCCCCTCCCGCTCGAGGACAGCCAGCACGCCGACGTGCGCCGCGCCGCGGACCGCCCCTCCGCCGAGCGCAAGGCCCAGACGACGCGGAACGGGTTCCGGAGGCGCCTGCGGGGCGCGCTTCAGCCAGTTGAGCTTCACCGTGCTTCCCCCCATCTGTGAGCCGGCGAACGAACGAGCATCACGTCGCCGGCTGCTGGATGCCGATCAGGTTGCCTTCACTGTCCTCGACCCACGCGACCCAGCCGACCATCTCGCCCATGAACTCCTTGGGCTTGAGGACCGTGCCGCCCGCCTCGGGAACGCGGACCAGCATCCCGTCGATGTCGCCGTTGGATCCCAGGAACACCCTCGCGCCGTCGTGGCTCGGAGTCCCTCCCAGATAGAGGTCGGCGCTCACGCCCGGCTCACCGCCGGGACCGCCGATCACGGCGACGGTGCCGTCGGTGTTCTCCATCATGACCACGCGCTTGCCGGTCACGTGACCGTAGAACTCGATCGCCCGCTCCATGTCGATCACAGGGATGTCCGCCCACACGATGATGTCGCTCACAGGAGTCCCTCCTGACGGGATGCCACTCTACGACTACATACCTACCCGGCCCGGCCCGACGCGCACTGAGGAGAGCGCGATGCCTCGCCCCTCATGCGGGTAGGAATAGTCGTCGGGGAGATGTCTCCGCACGAGGGGAGGTGTTCACGATGCAGGAGCTGTCGCAGGAGCGCGAGGTCGGTGTCGTCACCCACTACTGGGGCAACATCGGAGTGGCGAGCGTGCAACTGGAGGCGCCGGTCGACGTGGGGGATCACATCCACGTGTCCGGCCACTCGGACGACTTCGAGCAGACGGTGGATTCGATCCAACTCGACCACCACCCCGTGCTTCACGCCGAAGCCGGACTCGAGGTCGGCATCCGGGTCACAGCGCACGCGCACCCGCACGACCGCGTGTACAAGGTCTAGGACCGGGCGGCGCCCGCCGCAGCGTCGAGCGCCTCGTAGTGCATCGGGTAGTGGCCGAACGCGTCGGTCTTGATGAGTCGCCACGGAGGCTCGCCCTCGAGCCACGCCGGGTCGAGCGAGGCCGTCGCGCCGACCGCGGAGTCCAACTCCTCGTCGGACAGCTGCCCGACCTCGTGCAGGAGCGCCGAGAACACGTCGGCTGCACGGTGGAGCACGACGTCCGCCTTCAGATCCGCGGCCTCGCGCCAGGTCCGGTCGTTGAACGCTTCCCAACCGCTGCGATCGCGGTCGAAGGCGGTCGTGGCGCCGTGCCGCGCCGCGACCAGGCGCTGCACGATCAGGTCGTCGTATGCGCTCACGTGGGCGACGATGTCCTTGGCCGAGTGCGCCGATCCGGGTACGGGGATGTCGAGCGCCTCGGGTGGCACGGCGGCCACCTTCTCATCGAAGATCGCGCGCGTGGCTCTGAGCTCCGCGATCACCTGGTCACGCTTCATCTCCCGACCTCCCTGTCGCCACCGGTTCGTCATAGATCGAGCATACCCTCGGCTCGGCTGCGTTCACGCGGGTATCCTCTCTAGACCATGGACTCCCTCAACAAGAACAGCATCTACTCCCACACGTCGCCGTACCACGACATCCACGTCGAGGACATCGGCTACCTTCGCGTGCTCCGGTTCGAGCGCAACCGTCAGTCCTCGATGTACCTCGACGCGCCGTTCGACACGGACTTCGAATACCCCGCGTACCTGCACACCCCGCTCGCACTCGTTCCCGAGGCGACCCGGACGCTCGTGATCGGCCTCGGCGGCGGGTCGGTCGTGAAGCGGATGTGGCGGGACTACCCTCGCATGAGCATCGACGTCGTGGAGCTGGATCCTGAGATCGTCGAGGTCGCCCACCGGTACTTCGAGCTGCCCCGGGATCAGCGCATCCGGGTGTTCGTCGGCGACGGCCGCGCCTTCCTGGAGACATGCGCGGACACCTACGACATCGTCATCGTGGACGCCTTCGACGAGGACCGCGTCCCGCGGCCGCTGACCACGGAGGAGTTCCTCCGGTTGGCGCGCGACCGGCTGTCCCCCACCGGCGTCGTCGCCTACAACTTCATCGGCGCGCCCTCGGGCGACCACAGCAAGCCGTTCCGCAGCCTGTACAAGACGATGAGCAACGTCTGGCGCCAGGTCCGGGTCTTCATGACCGACGAGGGGCTGCTCACGGAGGGCGCGAACCTGATCCTGCTCGGCTCCGACGCCGAGGTGAGCGACGAGGTGCTGAAGTCGCGGATCGCGGACCGCGTCGGCGGGATGGTGACCGTGCCCGCGTTCGATCGGTTCGGCGAGGACCTCTACACGCGCGGGATCCCGACGGGCGACGTGCCGATCATCACCGACCCTCCGAACGGCAAGACCCGCCGGCGGCGCTAGCCCGGCTTGCGCGCCGAGAGCGAGAACATCAGAGGGATCTCGGGGAACTCGGGGGGCAGGCGCCAGAACCCGTCGTCGCCCCGGATCATCCAGGGCAGCATGCGCCAGGTGGTCTTCGGGTACTCGCGCAGCGACTCGATGACCAGCCCTTCGGCCAGCAGCGAACCGACGATCTCCTCGAAGGTGTGTGCCCAGGAGTAGGAGACGGTGGTGACATCGGCATCGGGAGCGGCGTAGCTGCCGTGCTCTTCGAAGCGCAGCGGCCCGTCCCCGAAGTACGGATAGCGGACCCGCAGCGGCGGCTCGAGCGCCTCGTCATCGAAGATCCACGGCGTGGGATGCCCGTCGATGACGTGGAAGACCCCTCCGGGCGCCAGACTGTGCGCGACCGTGGCCGCCCACGGACGCAGGTCAGGTAGCCAGGAAAGGACGCCGTGCGAGGTGTAGACGACGTCGAACGCCGCGCCCGGCACTTCGTCGGGCAGAGCGCGGACGTCAGACTCGACGAAGACCGCCGGCAGGCCCGTCCGGTCGGCAAGGACACGCGCGGCGGCGATCGCCTCGTGCGAGAAGTCGACGCCTGTGACCCGCGCGCCGGCCAGCGCCAGGCGCAGCGTGTCGAGCCCGAAGTGGCACTGCAGGTGCAGCAACCGGCGGCCCGAGACGTCCCCGACCACCTCGCGGACGATCGAGTCGAACGGCTGTGAGGCCGGGTCCGCGACGAAGCCCTCGACGTCGTAGAACTCGGACGCCACGTGATGGGGCGTCCAGGCGTTCCACAGGTCGCGGTTGGAGGAGACGCCTTCGGCGTCGATGTCGGTCACGGTGTTCTTCTCCTTCGAGGTACGGATCGGCGGCAGTACGCTCCTAGAACTCGAGCGTCTCCAGACGCTCGAAGAGCACGCCGCTTCTCTCCAGGAACTTCCGCGGATCGAAGCACTCGTCGAGCACCGCGGGGGTGAGCAGCGCAATCGCCTCGGGGTCGGCCTCGAGCATCTCACGGTAGCTCGCGCCGCTGCGCGCCTGCTGCAGGTCGTCCCAGACCTTCATCGCGTTCCGCTGCACGACCGTATAGGCGTCCTCGCGCTGCATCCCGGCATCGACGAGCGCGAGCAGCACGCGCGACGAGTAGATCAGCCCACGCGTCTTGTTCAGGTTCGCGAGCATGTTCGCCGGGTAGACGACCAGCCCGTCGAGGATCCACTCGAGCTTTGACAGGATGTAGTCGAGCGCGATGAAGCTGTCGGCGAGCACCACGCGCTCGGCCGACGAGTGCGAGATGTCGCGTTCGTGCCACAGCGCCACGTTGTCGAAGCCGACCTGCGCGTTGGCCTTGATCACGCGCGCCAGACCGACGACGCGCTCGGACGTGATCGGGTTGCGCTTGTGCGGCATCGCCGACGAGCCCTTCTGGCCCTTCGCGAACGGCTCCTCCGCCTCGAGCGTGTCCGACTTCTGCAGCGCCCGGATCTCGGTGGCGATCGACTCGGCGGTGGCCGCCACGACCGCGAGCACCGCGAGCACGTGCGCGTGGCGGTCGCGCGCGATCACCTGCGTGGAGAGCGGGTCGGGCGTCAGGCCCAGCTTCTCGCAGACGTAGCTCTCCACGAACGGGTCGATGTTGGAGTACGAGCCGACGGCGCCCGAGATCGCACCCCACGCCGCGGAGAACCTGCGCGTGGCGATGAGCCGCTGCTCGGCGCGCTTCAGAGCCCACGCCCACGCGCCGAACTTCATGCCGAAGACCATCGGCTCGGCGTGGATGCCATGCGTGCGGCCGACGCACAGGGTGTCCCTGAACTCGAGCGCGCGTCGCTGGCAGATCCGCCCGAGACGCCTGACGTCCTCCAGGACGATGTCCATCGCCTGCGTCATCTGGTAGCACAGCGCGGTGTCGCCGAGGTCGGAGGAGGTCATCCCGTAGTGGACGTACTTCGACGGCTCGCCGATGTGCTCCGCCATGTTGGTGAGGAAGGCGATTACGTCGTGGTTGAGCGTGGCCTCGAGCTCGTCGATGCGCTCGACTTCGAAGGCCGCGCGTTCGCGGATGAGCCGCGCGTCCTCGGTCGGGATGACGCCGAGTTCCGCCTGAGCCTCACAGGCGAGCAGCTCGATCTCCATCCAGATCTCGAACTTGTTCTGCGGCGACCAGATGCGGCCCATCTCGGGTCGGGTGTAGCGTGCGATCATCGGATGCCCCTTAGGTGGCGCGGAAACGTCACGGGGGCATTATCGCAGGTTCGCCCGGCAGCGCGCCCGACTCGGGTACGAACAGTCAGTACCCCTCTCGCTGGAGGAACCATGGACATCCGCAAGACCTACGTGATCGACGCGACGCGCGACGCGGTGTGGAAGGCGCTGACCGACCCCAAGGTGATCGAACGCTGGAGCGGAGGACCGGCCGACATGTCCGCCGATCCCGGCTCGACGTTCTCGCTGTGGGACGGCTCCATCTTCGGCACCGTGATCGAGGCGGACCCCGGCAGATCGATGCTGCAGGAGTGGTACGGCGGAAACTGGGACGCGCCGTCTCTGGCACGCTTCACGCTGAGTGACGACCCCGGTGGCGCGACGCGCCTCGAGTTCGAGAACACCGGCGTGCCGGACGAGGACGGGCCCGACATCGACGCCGGATGGGACGACTACTACCTCGGCCCCCTGAAGACCCTTGTCGAGGGCGCGCGCGGCAGGAAGTAGAGGCGAGGTCACGTGACGGGACGCATCCGGATAGCGACGGCGCTGCCGCTCTCGCTGCTGCTGGCCCTTACACTGTCGGGCGGTTGCGCGTCGCGCACGGCCGTGACGACAGCGCCCACCGTGGCGGTCACGGCCACCTCCGCGCTCACTGCCACCTCGGCGGCGCTGTCAGCGGTCGAGCCCCCGACCGAAGCCACAGTGACCTTCGCGGTCATCGGCGACTACGGCTGGCGCGGCGCGCACGAGCTCGCGGTCTCGAAGCTGGTCAAGTCGTGGGACCCCGCCTTCGTGATCACCACCGGTGACGACTACTACAGGCCTGCGGGCGGCACTGGGACGGCCCGCTACGATCGGTCGACCGGCGCGTACTACTCCCGCTGGCTCAAGGACATCACCACCAGCGGCACGATCCGCCCGTCGGGCGAGGCGACGGTCAACGCGTTCTTCCCCGCCCTCGGCAACCACGACTACGCCGACGCGACCCCGGCCCCGAAGACGTACCTGACCTACTTCAGACTGCCCGGTACCGAGTTCACCAACACCTCGGGCAACGAGCGCTACTACGATTTCGTCGAGGGCCCCGTCCACTTCTTCGTGCTGAACTCCAACAAGGTGGAGCCGAGCGGCACCGGCAGCACATCCGCCCAGGCCCGGTGGCTCAAGCGACGGCTGGCGGCCTCGACCTCCACCTGGAATGTGGTCTATGACCACCATCCGCCGTACTCGTCGGACAAGGTCCACGGCTCGAGCGTCTACATGAGATGGCCGTTCGCCACCTGGGGCGCCGACGCCGTCATCTCCGGACACGCGCACGACTACGAGCGTGTCATGCGCGGCGGCATCCCCTACTTCGTGAACGGCCTCGGCGGCGCGCCCCGGTATGCCTTCGCGACGAAGCACGTCGCCGGGAGCGCGAGGCGCTATCAGGCGGACTGGGGCGCGCAGAGGGTGACGGTGACCGGCACGACCCTGACGTTCGAGTTCTACACCGTCACCGGGGCGCTCAAGGACCGCTTCACCCTCGTCGTCGGAGCACGCTGAGGGCGCTCAGTTCTCGAGCTTCGCGGCCAGCCCCAGCGCCCATGAGTCGATCGCGGCAAGGTCCCGGAAGTCCCCCGGCTTCGCGCCCCACAGGTTAGCCTTCGAGTTCCCCGCGCCCCCTAGGATTCCAGCGCGTCCTTGACCGACTGCGCCTCGATGTAGACGCGGCTGATCTCCGGGCGTGCGGCTTTGAGGGCCGACTCCACCCGCTGGATGGCCTCCGCCACCTGGGCGTGGCCGAGACCATCGCGGAAGGCCACGTCGAGGTTGACGAGCAGGTCCGTGGGCCCGAGGAACATCGTGCGGATCGCGCCGACCTGCGCCACGCCGGCATCGGCCGCGACCACCGCGCGCATCGCGTCCAGTTCGGCGGGCTCCACGCCCTCGCCGATGAGGAGCCCTTTCGACTCTCGGGCGAGCAGCCATGCCACGCTCATGAGGATCAGCCCGATGATCAC
>Ga0209540_10001489_pt1 | contig 17660 bp, 14 predicted proteins | sample BarGraIncu01121A_FD_184501 | JGI IMG/M metagenome (GOLD analysis project Ga0209540, IMG submission 184501) | Arctic peat soil microbial communities from Barrow, Alaska - Barrow Graham LP Incubations 011-21A (SPAdes) (version 2) | ecosystem: Environmental > Terrestrial > Soil > Wetlands > Peat... | reverse complement strand
AACGGGCCGGGCTTCGTGAGAAGCCCGGCCCTTGCCAGTTACTGGATCAGAGGCTCCGGGGAGCCTGACGGTTTACCAGCGGCTGCGGCCACCGCCGCTGCTGCTGCTGGAACGACCACCACCACCGCCGCTGGAGCGGCCGCCGCCGTAGCTGCTGCCACGGCTGCTGGTGCCACCGCGCTGCTGCTGGTAGCAGTCAGAGCAGTAGACCGGGCGATCGCCGGTGGGCTTGAAGGGGACTTCGGTCTCCTTGCCACACTGCGCACACACGGCCGGGTACATCTGGCGCTCGCCAGTGCTGCTGCTGCCGCCGTGGTAATCGCTGCCACCGCTGCGAGCGGCCTTGCGGGCCGCCCGGCAGTCCGGGCAACGGCTGGGATCGGTGAAGCCCTTCTTCGCAAAGAATTCCTGTTCGCTCGCCGTGAAGGTGAATTGTTGGCCGCAATCGCTGCAAGTGAGAATCTTGTCCTGTGTGTTGTTCACGCTGACTCCTAAATGAAAATGGTTTGGTTTGGAACGATCCGCCAGCGAAAGGAGGAACAGGGCCGAGCGCCTGAAGGGACTTGGTCCACCTAGTTTCGACCGTGCTAGGGAAAGTTAACAACGGGCATACTCTACCATACTCCGTCACAAAGCGCAAATATGGAAGAGAAGAAATGCAACATTTACAGAGCGTAGTTCTCAGGCCCGGTCAGGCGTAGGCCTTGCGGGCGAGCAGCAGCAGGCGGCGGCTGTTGAGGTTCAGCGGGCTGCCCTCCAGGTCCCCATAATATTGATCAAGCCTGAGGCCGGCGGCGGCGAGCATCTCGGCCAGCTCGGTCAGCGTGTAGACGCGGATCGACTGGCGATACTCTTTGCGCCGCCCATCCGGCTCGATCATGGTGATGCGCACGCCCAGGCGGCTGGTGCGCAAGTCAAGCTCCTGTTCCTGCAGCACCAACAACCCGTGCTCGTGGCGCTCGACCTCGGCGGGCAGGAAGTGGCGCACCAGGGCCTCACGGTTCACGACGTCTAGCAGGAAGGCGCCGCCGGGGACGAGGGTGCGGGAGACCTCACGCAGCACCTGCCGGTCTTCGGCCTCGCTTTCCAGGTAGCCGAAGGCTGTGAACACGTTTATGATGGCATCGAACTCGCTCTCGAACGGCAGGTGGCGCATGTCTCCTTGCACCCAGCGTACCCCGGCTTCGACGTCGCGGTCCAGCGACCGGGCGTGGGCGAGCAAGACCGGGTTGAGGTCCAGGCCGGTCACCCGGTAGCCCAGCACCGACAGGGGGATGCTGTGCCGGCCCTGGCCGCAGCACAGGTCCAGGATGCGGCTGCCCGCGGGCAGAGCCAGCCGGCGAATGAGGCCGATCACCTCAGCCTCGGTGCGCTGAGGCGTCAGGTAGGGATGATAGAGGCGGAGATAGTCTTCGCCGAAGAACTCGGCATACCAGGGCTGGTCGGACAGGTCGGACATTTGCGGCTCCATTCAGCGACGCAGGATCAAGCGCAGTCTAACGCAAGGACACAGGGATGCCAAGACCCGAGAAACGGATGAAGAAGGCGCGCAGGGATTTGGGAAGCAGGGCAGGTTACGCTAGAGTGCGCAGGAAAGGGTTGGCGGATGGCGGGTGAGGCTTGCGCGAAACTGGCCCGGCTGGAGACGCCGGACGGCTACCGGGAGTTGTTCAGCGACTGCAACCCTGGCGGTCGAGCCGCCCGCTCGATCTACCTGGATCACGAGCATAGCCATATCGTCGTACTGGTCCGCCGCGCCGCGGTAGCCGGCCGGTTCGCTGAAGGTAGCCGCGGAGAGCTCGGCCGGGGGGGACCCGGACTGCCTGCACAGAAAGGCTTACAGGCGCTCCAGGCCAAAAGGCCGGCCATCCGCCCCCAGGGTGTCGGCCAGGCCGTCGGTGTAAAACACCAGGCGATCGCCGGGCGTGAAGCGGGCCCGGCGGGTCGAGTGGACGATCATCAGGCCCACGATCTCGTTCTGGGAGATCAGCGGCATGCGCAGGCCGGCCCGCAGCTCAGCGCCCTCCACGTCCGGATGGCGGTACGGGATGCCGGGCGGCCAACCGTTGAAGGGGGCGGCGGCTGCCCTTGCAGCGGCGGCTGCGCTGGCGGCCGCCGGCGGTGGGCCGGCGTGACCGCCGCCGCCGAACACTTGGAGGGCGTCCAGCCGTGTGCCGACGAACGCCGGATTCCAGCCGCTGACTGCCAGCACCCCGGCCGTGGCATCGGGGCGCATGACATAGAGGATCGAGCGGTCCGCGCAGCAGACATCGACCACATGCCGGGTGATGCGCTGCGCCAGGTCGTGGAGTTCAGTGGAGGAAATCAGAGTCTCGGCGATCTCCTGCAACGAGACCAGCGACTCGGTGCGCTGCTCGATCACCCGGTTGGCGGCTTCAAGCTCGGCCAGCTTGCGCGCGAGCTGGCGGTTGGTCTCGTACAGAGCGCGCTCGCTGGCGATGAGCAGCAGATAGGTGCGATGCAATTGGCCGGCCTCGAGGCGGGCCAGATCATCCTGGGGCACCTGTCCGGCCAACGCCAGGCGCAGAACGTACTCCTGCAGGGACAGCGAGCTTGGCTGCTCGAAGAGGGCCGGCGAGGTCGCGTCCGCCAGGAAGAAATCGAAGGCTACCACGTCGCCCAACCGGCCGGCGCCGTTGCAGTGCGGGCAGCCTGCCGCGCGGAACACCGCTCCGGCTGCCGGCAGGTCCGGATAGAGGCGGCGCAGCTCGCTCACCCGCACGGGGTCAAGCTGCGCCGCTCCCGGCAGTGCGGGCAGAGCGTCGGCAGGCGTTGGACCGTCACGGCCCAGGCCAGGCCGGCAAGGGAATCGAGGTCCGCGCCGAGATCGGTCAGGTAACGGGCGACCGAGGCGCCGCTGAAGACGCAGTCGAGCTGGGCCACGACGCGCGCCCCGGCCTGGCCGGCAGCCAGGGCCAGCGGCACGGTCTCGGCTTCCAGCCCGTCGATGAGGATGATGTCGGAGCGCCGGTCGACGGCGCCGGCAAGCTGCTCGGGAACAGGGGGCACGTTCTTGAGCGGCGGCACGCGCACGCGTGCCTTCAGCGTGCGCGGCAAACGGACCGCGTCGCGCTCGGCGGATACCAGCGTCGCTTGCGCGTCAGGATGGGCAGCCAGCACCTCACGCGCCAGGATGCCGAAGATGGTGGGGCGCCCGCTGGGCAGGAAGCCGTCCACGGCGCCGCCGGCCCCCGGCCGTGGATCGAGCCCGGCGACCACCACCAACCCCGGCCGCCCGCTCACCACCTGCTGGACGAGCGAGTCCACCTGCGGAAGATGGTAGAAATCCTTGAGCGCCAGCATGCCACTCACCCCCGGCGGTTATGATACGCCGGGCGGGCCGAATGTCAAGCGCTCCGGCAGGGGTCTTCAAATCTGAGGTGGCTCGCTGGCTTGACACGTGATTCGGACTGTGGTAAGTTGCATGCAATCGGTTGCATTACCAACACGTTGTTGGAATTGAGCGCCGCGCTGGGCTTCGTAAGAGGTCAGCCGACCACCCTGCGACGCCTTACGAAAGTGCATAGGTCATGTCAAGCAAGAATACCTCCATACGCGACGTCGCGGGGCAGTCGGGCGTGTCAGCAAGCACCGTATCGCGCGTAATGACCGGGTCATCGACGCAGATTCCGATCAGCAAAGAGACGCGGGAACGCGTGATGAAGGCCGCCCGCGAGTTGGGATACCGCCCACATCCCAGCGCACGCGCCCTGAGCGGGAAAAGGACAAACCTGATTGGGGTCATCGCACGCGAGATCGGCGACCCATTTTTTGCAGAGCTGATTGAAGTCATCAGCAGCGCAGCCAAAGAGCGGGGATACGATCTGGTGTTGGGCAACGCGAAGCGCGACCCAGAACAAGCTCTCGCCTTGCGAGATACCATGCTCGATCTGAGATTCTGCGATGGAATCCTGCTCTGTGGAGACCTCGCCGAGTCGCCTGAGGACCATCGCTTTCTCAGTCGGCTCGAGGCAGATCAGCGGCTGGTCTCGGTTGCGCGTGGAATCACCCAACACGTTGGGCAGTCCGCTTCAGTGGGGGTTGATAACCGCAAGGGCACCCTGCTTGCCATGGACTACTTAGTCGGACTGGGTCACCGCAAGATCGCGTGCTTTTGCGTCGACCGCGTGGGCGATCTTTGGGAGCGCCTGGAAGCGTATCGCGAATTCATGTTAAACCATGTGGGCGAGATCCCGCTCGACTACATTCAAAGTGCCGAGAACAGCCCTTCCGGGGGCTACCGAGCGGCCAGGGATTTGCTCATGCTGGCCTCGCCCCCTACCGCCATCTTTGCTCTCGATGACACAATGGCAGTCGGCGCGCTGTCCGCAGCGATTGACCTCGGGATGAGTGTACCCAGGAGCATATCCATAGTGGGGTTCGATGACGCCCCAATGAGCAGCTTCGTCCGACCGGCTCTCACGACGATCCGACAGCCAATACAGTCGATGGGGGAACAAGCGGTCGCATCGCTGGTTGGAATGATCGAAGGGCGGGTTCTGAGCAACTCAGAGCGGAGGGTTTGCCTTGAGCCCGTCCTGGTGGTGCGAGGGTCCAGCGGTCCACCGGGCGTGTAGGAGTGCTTTCCCTGCGCAAGGACCAGGCGAGAAGGGGAAGAAAACATGAGGCAGTACAACGACCGGGACGCCTGCCTGCCATCCTGGTCGCTGGGCTGCCTCACGACGTGCCCTCACCTCTGGCTATGCCTTGACCAATCCTGACGAGACATGTCAGTCGATGGCCGGCAGCGACAGCGACTGGTAAGCCAACTCACCCCCTATGATCGTGGCAATCAGCCGCAGATGGCAATCGAGGATCACTATGTCGGCGTCCATCCCGAGCGCCAACAACCCTTTCTTGCGTGCGCCAAGCACCCTGGCTGGCGTGCGGGAACAGAGACACGACGCGGCGGGGATGGACCGACCGAACTTGAGTACAGAGTTTTGGAACGACACCAGCTGGGTCAAGGCGCTTCCGGAAAGGCCGTCGTCCAGCGTGCGGCGCACGCCCCGGTCTGCCGTTACCTCGATTTCGGTCCCCGCATAGAGCCCCGCGTACCGACCCGGCGGGTTGCCCGCTCCTCTCACGCTGTCAGTGATAAACGCTGTGCGCTCTGTTCCCTTGCAGCGCAAGGTTTCTTCGACCAGGTAGGGATGCACATGAACCCCATCGGGGATGATCTCCGCAGTCAACCGGTCCTCAATGAGAACGTAATCCACCAGGCCGGCCGGGTATACGCCCGGGTCGAGCTCGATGGGTAGATCGAACGTGTCAAAGAGATGCGTGACCAGGCTCATGCCGGCATCCACAGCTCGACGCGTTTGCTCGATGGTAGCCGAGGTATGCGCCAGACTGGTGACGATGCCCTGCGCGGTCGCCCACTCGATGAAGGGGACAACTGCTTCCAGTTCCGGCGAAACGTCCCAGATCTTGATGTGCCCTTCGCCTGCTTCGTACAATGCCTGGGTCGCGGAAGATTCGATGGCGGCCAGCGCGCTCGGCTGCGCCGCCCCCGGCTTAAAGAGATAAGGCAGCTCCAACCGGAAGCCAAGTATGTTGGGCGTTCGGCGGAAGCTATCGGTTTCCTGCAAACCGGCTCGCATCGCAGCAATGTTGGAGGTCACCGAGCCAAGGAGAGTCGGCGTACAGGCCGTGACCCCTTGCTCGAGCTGGTATCGCGAGTACTTGACGAGCCCATTTTCCTGAACCAGCACGTCGCGGATCCCGTGGGTGTGCAAGTCGACGAAACCAGGGAGCGCGAGTTGCCCGTCCGCGTCAATTACCTGCTCGCCTGGCTTGGGCTGCAGGCCCGAGGAGAGCGCCGTGATTCGCCCATCGGATACCCGCACATCGGTATTGGCCTCGAGCTGGTCACGGCTAAGCACCGTCCCGTTCTTGATGAGCATATACCCCTACTCCGATTTCAACGAGGCCACGTTTCTCCGCATGATCGTTGGGCTACAGTTTCACTGGCTGCCCGGTTGCGGCAGACTCCTGGACAGCGCAGAGGATGCGGGTATTGGCCAGACCATCTTCCAGGGTGATGAACGGCGCCTCGTCCCGAATGACGCAGTCCACGAAGTACTGGATCGACTGCAAGGTGAAGCCGAACTGGACACCGCGGATATCCAGTTGCGTCAAATAGTCGTCGCGATGGTGCCCGTCTGGCCCATACGATTCGCTGACTTCCGGCGCCAGGAGCGTGGTGTAATAAACGCCGTGCTCGGCGATAATCTCGGCGCGAAAATCGCCGTGCATGGGGAGATTGTCGGGCAGGATCCACGTGTTTTCAATTGTGCCGATGCCTCCGTCCGCGAACTTCAGAATATAAGCCCAGGCATCTGGAGCATCGATTCCCTTGCTGCGGAGAATGCCAGAATTACACGTCCCGTAGACCTCCACCACCTCGCTACCCATAAGCCAGCGGACCAGATCGCTCGAATGGCTGCCCAGGAACCACAGCGCCGACGTCCGGTTGGCCCATGATAGCATAGAAACGGGCACATCAACCGAATTGCTGTGTCTCATGGAGATGAAGCGCGCCTTTCCCAGCCCATTCTCCAGGCGCTTCTTGGCGTTATCGTACTGTGGATTGAAGCGGTTATGGAAATCCACCATCGCCTGGATGCCCTTGCGCCTGGCGGCAGCACATATTTCTTCGGCATCGGCCACTGTCGTGGCAAGCGGCTTTTCGATCAGCAGCGCCTTGCCCTCGTTGATCACCGCCAATGCTCCCTCTTTGTGAGCAAAATCGGGGGTTACCACGGCCACGGCGCGCACTTCGGGATCCGCCGCTACCTCTTCGGCCGACCGACACACTTTCGGGATGCCGAACTCCTTGGCGAAAGCCCGCCCCCTGGCTTCATCCTTGTCATACACAGCTACTAGCTCTGCGGATGGGTGCGTTCTGTAGGCCAGGGCGTGAGTTCTGCCCCACCCACCGGTGCCGATCAGACCAAGCTTGAGTTTCATTCTGCTGCCTCCTTGTGTAACCCTAAAGCCGTCAGATACAGGAGAGCACAGCGCGTCAACCCCTGCCCCAGGCGGCACGGCGTGGCCCACAAGACCACCTAGGAGCGTGCTGAAAAACCCCTGTTTGGAGCGACCGACCGCGAACGATGCTACCATATGCAGTAGTCATGAGATACTCAGCTACTAGCTGTAGTGGGTCCGATGAGGGTTTATGCTCGGAAACGGGACTTTTTCAGCGGCCTCCTAGCGGCGTCTGTACCTGGGATCCAGGATGTCGCGCAGTCCATCTCCCAAGAAGTTGAACGACGTCACCACATAGGCGATTGCCAGCCCAGGAAAGATCACCAGGTGTGGTGCCATCCACAAATACGAGCTGCTCTCACTGAGCGTGAGCCCCCAACTCGGCGTCGGCGGCCGCGTGCCCAGACCAAGGTAACTGATAGCTGCTTCGGCCAGGATAGAGAAACCCATGATCGATGTCGACTGGATGATGAGCGGCGAGAGTGTGTTCGGCAGGATGTGTCGAAACATGATCAGCAGATCTGTCTGCCCGATGCAATGCGCGGCCTGCACATACTCCAGCTCGCGCAAACTCAGGACTGTGGAACGCGTAAGCCGCACCAGAATAGGAGTGTAGACCACCACCAGCGAGACCAGGACGGTCTGCAACCCTGGACCCATGATCGCGGCCAGCGCCAATGCGATCATCACCCAAGGAAACGCGAAGAACATCTCGACAATCCGCATGACCAAATAATCGACAATGCCGCCCAAGTATCCCGTGAATAGCCCAACAGGAACCCCGATCGCAAGCGAACAAGCGATCACGGCGCCAGCTGTAAGCAGGGAGATGCGCGCGCCGAACACCAGGCGGCTGAAGCTATCACGACCGAAGTTGTCGGTTCCAAGCAGATGCGCACCCCCCGGCTTAGCCAGCAACGGTCCGGTTGACAGGGTATTGGGATCGTACTGGGCCAACAAGGGCGCAAAGACGGCCACCAAGACCACACTAAGCAGCATGATCGAGCCGACGAGGGCCTTCTTGTTGCGCCAGAGATCGTATAGGACTTGGGCCAATCCCGAACGGCTCCGAGATCGGGCGAGCGGCCCAATCATCGTTGATGCAGTTGCATCACTCATCGCCAGTTCCTTGACATCAGTTGCATCGATATCATTTGCACCCTCATGGAACCGTGCTCCGCGCAATTTCGCGGCATGCCTGCTAAGTGTACCGGATACGCGGATCAATGAGGGTATAGAGAACGTCGGTGATCAGGTTAACCACGAAGAACACCAGGGCAAACACCAGAATAGTGCCCTGGATCAGTGGGTAGTCGCGCGTATTGATGGCCTCCATGAGGAGTAGCCCCATGCCCGGATAAGCGAAGACCCGTTCGATCACAATTGCCCCGCCAAGCAAGTAACCGATCTCAATCGCGACCACAGTAACCACCGGGATGGCGGCGTTGCGGAGCACGTGGATGTACAAAACCCGGCGCTCGTTCGCGCCCTTCGCTCGGGCGACCATCGCATAGTCCTGGCGCAGCGCATCCAGGATACTGGAGCGCAGGAGGCGACCGATCATCGCCGCCTCGGAAGCACCCAGGGCCACGCATGGGATCAGCATGTGTCGCAAGAAATTCCCAAAGCCCTCGTGCGGATAGACAAACCCGGTGGCCGGCAGAACCTTAAGTTGCACAGCCAAGAGGAGGATGAGCATGATCGCGAGCCAGAATTCGGGTATTGACATGAGCACCAGTGTGAGCGTAGAGAGACCGAAATCCACCCAGCTATTGTGCCTGGCTGCACTCACGATTCCTGTGGGAATGGCAAGCGCCAACGCTACTAACATCCCTCCCAACAAGAGGTACAGTGTGCGGTCGAACCGCTCGATGATCATCCTTGCTACAGGTTCCTGGCTGCTGATCGAATAGCCCAGATTGCCCCGAAGCGCGTCGCCAAGCCAGATGAAGTACTGCTCCGGGAGGGGCTTGTCCAGCCCATATTGGGCCTTCAGGGCCGCCATGACTAGCGGATCTGACACGCGCCCCATCATGGTCGAGATCGGGTCACCGGGTATCAGATGGATCATTAGAAACACAAAGATGCTGATTCCCAGCAGCGGCGGGATCATGCCCAGCAACCTTCGTGCCAGATAACGTAGCATGCCCTGTCACCATCCCAGATGTCGAGCAGGACGCCTGGCCCGATTCAGGGTGGGCGGCCTCCCAACGGTCAACTCATGTATGACTGGCCGGCGGCGGCGCGATCGGGCCGATCGCGCCGCCGCCGGATGCGGCACAACTACCCATCGGCGACCTACGGACCGCGGGTGACAGAAGCCATATGCCACAAGATTCTACTACTTCGGTTTTACGAACTGCAGGTTCCAAAACTCGTAGCGCAGGGTCGGCAAATTCACAAACCCACTCAGGTAATCCTGGTAGGACGATACGCGGGTGCCCTGGGTCAGCCAGACCATCGGTGACTCATCGACGGCTATCTTGAGCGCAGCCGCATAGTCCTTCTGACGCTCTGCCAGGTCGAAAGTTGAACTCGCCTTGTTGAGCATGTCATCCATCTGAGCGTTCTTGTAGTTATGGATGTTGGTTGGGCTCGTGCTCAGGTAGTAGCTACCCAGGAGAGCTGCCGGATCGGGGCCAGCCGTATCGCCGCAGATATCCATTGCAAAGTCTTTGTTGGTAAAGACGCGCTGGATGAACGCCGGCACGTCCAGCACTTCAAGGTCGACATTGATGCCGACCGCTTTGAGCTGGCTTTGGATCACGACACCGATAGGCTGCTCCTCAGCGGTCTGCGGCACGGTCACCTTCACCGAGAAGCCATTGGGGAAGCCAGCGTCTGTCAATAGTTGCTTGGCCTTAGCAATGTCCGGCTGGTACTCCACCTCCGGGACGTAGAACGGGCTGGTCTTGGGGATTGGGATAAACGCAGGCTTTCCCTGGCCGGCTGTCGTGGCATCAACGATTGGCTGGCGGTCGATGGCGAGCTTCACGGCCTGGCGCACCCGAACATCCGTGAAGGGAGCCTTGGTGACGTTCATGCCCAGCCATTCGTAGCCCAGAAGTGGCGCGGCCGAGACCTTGATCCCAGACTGGGCTTGCATCGCCGGGGTGTCCACCAGATTCCCCATCAACAACACATCGCTCTCCTTCGAGAGCAGGCTGGCTTTTGCGGCACCATAGTCCGGCAGGAAGACAAACTTGAGGCCATCGGTCTTCGGCAGCCCAGGCTCGAAGTAGTCTGGGTTTTTGTCCAGCGTGATGTAGCTATTCTTGCGCCACTCCTTGAACTTGAATGGGCCGCAGCCCACTGGCTGGGTCTTGGCGGCACCCGGGGTCGCATACACCGACTGGGGCAGGATAGGCACGCGATCGATGAGCACGTCGAGGAGGGGAGCATACGCCTCCTTGAGGTGGATGACCGCCGTGTACTTGTCGACTACCTCGACGGAATCCACGGCTGCCAGCCGGGCGGCTATCGTACCTCCGTACTCTGGCTTCGTTTGAGCTTCGATCGAAAACTTGAAGTCGTCGGCCGTCACTTCTTGGCCATTATGAAATTTGATGCCGTGCTTGAGGTTGATGCGCATCGTCTTGTTGTCGACGACATCCCAGCTGCTGGCGGCGGAGGGGATGACCTTCAGCTGCTGGTCATAGCGGGCGATAAAGCAGTTGACTTCGTCCAGGACTGTAAAAGTCACGCGCGACTGGCCCATCATGGGGGACAGGTCAGAGGGCTCACCGTCCAGAATGATGACGGGCACGCCTCCCAGACCAGCTGCGGGCGCTTGAGTGGCGGCTGGAGCCGCGGGCGCCTGAGTCGGCGCGGGGGCTGGCGCTTGCGTTGGCACAGGCGCAGCCGGCGGCTCAGTGGGTTGGGGTACGGACGGGCCGGCCGCGGGCGCGCAGGCAGCAAGGACCGTCAGGACCAGCAGGGCAGTCACGATCGCACTGAGACATCTGGTTTTCATGGCTCTGTTTTCTCCTTATGTCTTCATGGACTCCGAATCGAGGCTAGTTGCCATGCAGAATTCGCTCCACACCAAAACAAATCACGTCGTCGGCGTTCTCCGTGAAGGGCGCACCGCTGGCTACCTGGGTGCCATATCCGCCCTCGCCGATCGCCTTCTGGGTCGGCAGGTAGCCGTGCGAGCCGTTCCCCAGGCTAACCGGGAAGATGCGCAGGGTTGACGATAGCGCTTTGACGCGTCGGCCAATCTCGGTGAACAGCTCACCGGGGATGCCGACAAGCAGGGCATCGCCGAGCCGGATGCCTAGCAGCTCGAAGTCGATCCCTGACTCGGGCTTGTCGGCCGCTTCGAGGATCATTCGAGCCATGATCTCATCTGAGATGCCGTCGCGCAGGGTAACAAGCTGCGCGCGGGCAGTCGTGGCCACGGCTTCCGCCCACCTGAGATTCTGCGCCCGAACGCGCCGGTAAGGGAGCAGGAATGAGACGGTGGACGCGCCCACCACAGGACCGGGCTGTGGCGCGATCCCAGCACAAACGCGCAGTACCTCACGGCCCAACGCCCTCCCGCGCCGTTCAATCCCGTAGAAGTCGCGGTCCACGAAACCTTCGACGTCTACGCTACCCTGGGCGCCGTTGGTGAAGAGGGCCACTCCGCCCAGCTCCGCCTCCACCAGGCCAGCGGCGAAGCCGGGGAAGTCGGCGGTGATGGTAAAGTTGTCACCCGTGAGCGAGTTCGGGTGGCATGCGAAGTTGAACACCACGGCGATCGTCTGCCCATCTAGCGCGTTGATCCGCACCACGCCCACTTCCGGGTCCCCTTCCTCGGCGGGGCCAAGGATCTCCTCCGGGGGATATTCCTCCCAGTTCATCACGATGCCGCCGTTACGGTGCCACAGCCGGCGATAATGGCTGATACTGGTTTCCTGGCCTTGACCAGTGCCGAGCAAAGCGGGCTGCATACCCGCCGCGGCTTGCCGGCAGACCTGAACTAACTTGTCTGCCAGCACCAGCAAGTATTCCTTTTCGGGTTGGCTGAAGTACCCGATGGTTGCCGGACCGGAGTGGTCGTGGGAGCATGCGATGAGAATGCGGCTTACCTCGACGTCCAGCGCCTTGCCGATGGCCTCCCGCACCTGCCGCGCATACCCGGCGCCCAGGCCGATCAGATCGCAAGTGACCAGGCAGGCGGTCTCCGGCGCTCCGGACTGTCCCCTGCCCGAAACCACCAGAGCTCGAGCATGCAGTGGGTCGCGGACCGCATCGGACGGCTGCGCTCTGGGGATCCCGTCCAGCCAGACGCCCACAGGGGGCGTGATGTCGATTTTGGCAGCTCCCGCCTTGAAAAGGGTTGATCCTGGCATGCTGTATCCCTCCCTTGCTTCTGGACCGTTCAGTGCATCTCGGTGTTGCACGTGCCGATGCCGCCTCGGTAGAAGTTGAATTGGACGTTGGGGTGTTCGGCAAGCAGCGACATGGGCACTGAGCTGTCGGGCAGACATTTCGAGATCATCAGGGTGGTCAGCCGCATGCCGAACGGGCCGTCGTGGTTTCCCGCCTGCCAGATGGACACCTTCTCGGCTTGCCAGGTTTCCACCGGACCCACAGTCAGCGCCTGGCTCGGGACCATCTGCACTACGCCACCGCCCGACGTGCGTGCATTCTGGATCAGTGTGATGGGATGCAAGTCCACGATGCGCGTCGACAATCTCCGGTACTCCATCGGCGAAGGCGGTTGCTCACAATGTATCCCTTGCCGGCGGGGCGGATCGTTGAACGCCCAATGCTTGACTTCGCCCTGCCCTCCCTGCATTACCACGCAGCGCGCCAGGGCCCAACTCTCGCGGTACTCGCGCAGGTCCGCCGTGGGGAAGTGCAGGTTCTGGGGCGGCATCCGCAAGCCGGGGCGGATCCGGTTGAAACAGAGGTCCAGATCGGCCCGCTTCAAGCTCAGAGGATGGGTGACCGCGACTTCCTTATCGTCAACAACCCATTCGTCCATCGCCCAGAAGTGGGCATAACGTAGGTCGATCTCTAAGTCGTTAACGAGACGGGCTACGAGAGGCAACTGTTCAGTGGGGCCGACCGGGCCGCAGATTCCGGCCGGCTGTTCCTCGCTGGCCTGCTTCCAGGCCATCACATATTCCAAGGCCTCGGCCAAGTAAAAGTCCTCAAGGGTATCGTAAAAGACAACCTTGAAACCCGGACGTGATAGACATAACAAGTCTTCTGCAGTCAGCTTTGCCGCATCATCGAGGATCTCGCGATCGAGTGTCGTGTAGTCCCACCATTCTGGCGCTATCTTGCTCAGTGGCCGCATTGCCTCCCTCCAGGTTCTTTGATGATATTCTTACCCGTTGGGCAGCATCACCGCTTTGATGATCGGTTGGCTGCCATCGACGATACCGCTCATGATCTCCCTGGCGTTCTCAAACCCGAAGGTGTGGGTCACCATGGTCTGCGCGTCGATCAGGCCGTCGCGCAAAAGGCGATTCGAAATGGGGAAATTGATCGCCGGTTCGGCAAACGTCGGTTTCAGCGTGATCTTGCGAAAGATCAGGTCATTGACGTCAATCTGAATAGTGCTTTGGCCGCCAAAGTGCAACCCGAAGAACGTGATTGTGCCGCCGAAACGGATGATCTTGAGCGCGTCGTAGATACTCCTGGGAGGTGAAGTGACTATGACGCTATCGACGCCCTTTGGAAACCGGCGCTTGATTTCCTCTTCAACGTCCTGCTTGCCGATCTCGATGGTCACGTCGCAGCCAAGCCCGACTGCCGCGGCCAGCCTGGCTCGCTCGCGAGGAGTATCGGCCGCCTGCCCCGTGATGGCCACGAACCCTGCCCCGCGTAACTTGGCCAGCCTGGCCGACATCAGTCCCAGCGGCCCCGGCCCAAGGACGACCACGCTGCCTCCCAAGGGAATGTCGGCGTTGAGGACCGCAGTAAGGCACACCGCGAGTGGCTCGGTCAAACTGGCCGAGACAGGGTCGAGCCCATCGTACTTGTTGAGGCAGTTGAAGCGCACAGACATGTACTGACCCATCCCGGGCTGCCCTTCCATGTTGTACATGTTTCGACAGAGCTCCGGGTGCCCGCTCTTGCAGGCTTCACAGATCCCGCACATCGTGCAATCTTCGACGATGACCGAGTCCCCGGGTTTCACGCTGATGACGTTCTTACCTACCCCGAGCACCTCCCCGGCGATCTCGTGCCCGAGAGGCATGAGCGTGTCTGACCAATCGCGGACGAAATTGACATCCGTGCCACACACGCCGCATGCGTTCACTCTTACGATCACATGGTCTTCATCCGGCGGCGCGATTTCCCACTCGCGTTCCTGGATGTCCAGGAACTTCTTGCCCCAGAGCCCTTTGCTGCGCATCCTCGTCTCCCTGCCGTGGCCCCACGGAGGGGCCGCAGGCCCCCAGCGGTGCTACGCCACTTACCCTGCCCCGTACAGCTTCCCGTCCGCCCCAGGGTAGATGGCATCGTCGGCGTGCTCGAGCGCTTGCCCCAGGTTGCCGAACACCTTATAGAACGCTGCCGCGATCTTGGCCATCAAGTCCTGGCCGTTGGGCGCATGCATACCGTGGACGATGGTATAGGTGTCACACAACATCTTGGCGACCGGATAGTCATCGATGTTGTAGTCGTAGTGGATCCCCTTGGCTTCGTTGATTGTCCATGGGTAACTTGAGCCGGCGTAGCCAAGCTTGCTTTGGAAGAGGTCCTGGGCAGGAACCGGCATCGTTTGCCATTGCCCGACCAGCATACCCTCTTTGTACAGAGCCTTCTCCACGGCAATCCGGAAGCGTCGCGGCTCGCAGTCCACCTGGGCCAGGCCAGGATCGAAACGCACGTTGTACATAAAGTAAACATGCTTGCATTCCGGTGGGCAGTAGGGAGGAATGACACCGGGGATCTTGCTCAGCTCGCGCGTGAGGTACTCCGCGTTGGCAATCCGAACGGCGTTGCGCTCGTCCAGGTGCATCAGCTGGCCGCGCGCTAGTGCGGCTGGCAGCTCCTGATTCCGATACATGTAGCCGAGGATTGACGCATTGTAGACCCGCCGATGGCTGACCTCGTCGACCTCGTCACCAAAACACCGCAACAGCATGCCCTTCTTGAGATACGTTTCACTGTCGGTCGTAAAGAGGCCCCCCTCACCGCCGGGCAGGTTCTTGAAGTTGTTCAGGCTGAAGGTGCCAATGTCGCCAATGGAGCCCACTTTCCTGCCCTTGTATTCAGCCCCGTGCGCCTGACAAGCATCTTCTATGACCGGTATTTCATGCTTTCTGGCGATCGCCAGGATCGGGTCCAGGTCAGCCGGCAGGCCCTGAATGTGCACTGGAATGATGGCCCTGGTGCGCGCCGTTATGGCGCTTTCCAGTTTGTTCGGGTCGATATTGTAGGTACGAGGGTGGATGTCTACGAAAACGGGGACGGCATTCTGATGCAGCGCGCAAGACGCTGATGCCAGGAACGTGAAGGCAGATGTGATGACTTCGTCGCCTGGCCCAACGCCCAATGCTGCCAGCGCCATGTGTAACGCTGCCGTGCCGCTGGTCGTGGTCAGACAATAACCAGTGCCCACGTACTGAGCCCACTCATGCTCGAGGGCTGCGACTTGTGGTGCCGTCCCACCGGCGATGATCCCACTGTCTAACACCTGGTTAACCAGGCGCCGATCGTCCGCCGAAATAATCGGCCAGTTTCTGTAGTCACTGCGATTGAGAACGGACGTGCCGCCAGCAATAGCCAGTTTCTCAGACATGCTCCCTCCCAGATCCAACTATGGACTCTACCCGAATTGGCTGCTTTGGATCGACCTGCCGGGCAAGGTTGCCGGGCTGATACAAACAAGGAAAATTGAGCAAGGATATGCACCAAAGGCACTGCGCAGCGCTTTCATGCAAGCCATCGCCTGCAACCGTTTGCAGACCAATGATATCACAGGTGAGTCTTCATGTCAATAGCCATTTTTCCGGTTGTTGCCATTTTTCTGGTGATTCCCCATAAGTGCCGGTCGGTTTGGGGAAGGGGTGCGTGGCGGCATAGCGATGGTAGCGGAGGTGACAAGGACGGCGCTGATGCCAGCCAGCAGGACATAGGGGCCGTTCTGCTTGAGGATTTGCCGGGCCAAGGCCCATTGTGTGAGTAGGGCGTCCATGGTCGTGTGTTATGGCTAACAACCGATTCTGTCCGGTGGAACAGCTCTTTCTAGCCGTTAGCTGACGATTGCTCGATTGATGCTCCCGGGCGCACCAACCTCTGCAGACCACGCTGGCTTGGTGCCAATCCGCACAAATGCCACTCAAGTGGATGGGCGCCGACGGCGTTACCGGCTGGCTGCAGTTCTCCGCCAGTCGGGGCAAGTATGGCCAGGAGCACTTGTCGTACCGGTCGAACGTGAGACAGTTCCGTCTCAAGCGGTGCTAGTGGGTCGGCCCCGTCACGGCAAGGGCCGCGTCAAGTGACCCTTCAAACGGTCAGCGTCGTCTCCGGCTGGCCCACGTGCCGGGTATAATCCGGGAGGAGGACCGGGCTGGTATGGCCGGGGAGGCCGGCTTCCAGGCCGGCCTGGTCCAATTCACGGTTCCAGGCGTCGAGGTGTGCCAACGTGGCTGCGCCCAGCTGCACGCCGCCCGCATACGCCCCGGCCGCCCGGCCGGCTCGCCGGCCAAAGACCACAATATCCAGCAGGCTGTTGCCCATGAGGCGGTTGCGCCCGTGCACGCCGCCGGAAGCCTCGCCGGCAACGTACAGCCCCGGCACCGGGGTGGAGGCATCAGGCTTAATGGCCACGCCTCCGTTCTGGTAGTGCAACGTCGGGTAGACGAGGATCGGTTCTTTGGTCATGTCGATGCCGAAGCGCTTGTACTGGCGGACCATGGCCGGCAGGGCGCGCGCGATGGTGCCCGGTCCGTGCAGCACGTCGATCAGCGGGCTATCGAGCCAGACACAAGGCTGGCCGGCAGGCGTGATCAGCCCCCGGCCGCGCTCCTTGCACTCACGAATGAAGGCCGAGGCCTCGACATCGCGCGTCTCCAGCGGGAACACGAATTGTTCGCCTTCCGCATCACAGACCTGCGCGCCCAGGCCGCGCACCTTCTCGGTGACCAACTGGCCGAGGATCTGTTCCGGGAAAGCGGCGCCGGTCGGATGGTACTGCATTGTATCGATGAAGGCCAGCGGCGCGCCCACCCGGTAGGCCAGGACCAGGCCGTCGCCGGTCGCGCCATAGTGGTTGGTGGTCGGGAAGGCCTGGTAATGCAGGCGGCCGCTGCCACCGGTGGCGATGATAGCGGCCTTCGCCCGGATGTAGCCGGTGGCCTGCGTCTCCAGATTTTGCACCACGGCGCCCGCCACGCGCCCGTTCTCGTCCAGCACCAGCTCCAGGGCTGGCGAGAACTCCGTGACGGTGATGTCCGCCCGGCTGCGCACTTCGTCGCGCAGCGTGCGCATGATCTCGGCCCCGCTATAATCGCGCGCGGCGTGCATGCGCTTGCGGCTGGTGCCGCCGCCATGGATCGTGCGCATGGTGCCGTCCGGCTCCTTGTCGAACATGCAGCCCAGGCCTTCGAGCCAGGCGATGACCCCAGGCGCGTCCATCACCAGCGCCTCAACCAGGTCCGGATCGTTGGCGTAGCCGCCCCCGCCAATCACATCCA
>Ga0209540_10001488_pt1 | contig 17670 bp, 17 predicted proteins | sample BarGraIncu01121A_FD_184501 | JGI IMG/M metagenome (GOLD analysis project Ga0209540, IMG submission 184501) | Arctic peat soil microbial communities from Barrow, Alaska - Barrow Graham LP Incubations 011-21A (SPAdes) (version 2) | ecosystem: Environmental > Terrestrial > Soil > Wetlands > Peat... | reverse complement strand
CAACCCGCGGCTGATCTTCTGCTCCAGTTCCGGGTTTGGCGCTACCGGGCCGTATGTCAATCGTCCAGGCCAGGACCTGCTGATCCAGTCCATGGCCGGCGGCATGGTGCTCAACGGCAAGCGCGGCGACTTCCCGATGGCTACCGCGGTGGGCCTGGCCGACCTGGTCACCGGGCTGCATATCGCCTACTCGATTTCGGCCGCGCTGTTCAACCGCGAGCGCACCGGCCAGGGCCAGGCCATCGAGTGCAACCTGTACAGCTCGCTGCTGCACCTGCACCAGCAGGAACTGACCGCCTATCTCAATGGGGGCGGCATCCCGGAACGCAGCGAGACCAACATGCCCAACCCCTACCTGGGCGCGCCCTACGGGCTGTTCGAGACCGCGGACCACTACGTCGCCACTGCCATGAACCCGGTCAACAAGCTGGCCCGATTGGTAGGTGTGCCCGGCTTCGAGACCATGGACGGCAACAACGTCATGGAAGACCGCGACGATATCCGCCGCGCCTTCATGCCGGCCTTCCGCACGCGCACCACCGCGGAATGGCTCAACATCCTGCTGGCCGAAGATATCTGGTGCTCGCCGGTGTACAGCTTTGCCGAGGTCGAGACCGATCCCCAGGTGCTGCACAACGGCATGATCACCAGCTACGAGCACCCCACGGTGGGCACGGTACGCGCGGTGGGCTTCCCGGTCAATTTCCTGGGCACGCCCGCCGAAATCCGCCGGCCCGCGCCGCTGCTGGGCCAGCACACCGCGGAAGTGCTGGGCGAGTTCGGCTATAGCCCGGGCGAGATTCGCGACTTGGCGCAGCGACGGATCGTGACCGCCGCCGAGGTTTCCCATGCCTGAGCCTCGCTTTGTGTCAGTCGAGGAACTGGCCGGCATGGTACGGGATGGCGAGCGCCTGGGTGTGGGAGGCCTGCACTTCGTGCGCCTGCCCCTGGCCGCGCTGCGGGCCCTGATCGCGGCAGGGCGCCGCTATCTGCATTTCGTCAGTTGGGGCGGCGGGCTAGGCTTGGAGATGATGCTGGCCGCGGGCGCGGTGCGCCGGCTCTCCTTCTGCTTTTGCAGCCTGGACATCTTCGGCCTGGCGCCCCTGTTCCGGCAGGCCCTGGAACAGGGCACGATCGAAGTGGAAGAGTGGCCGGCGCTGGCCATGATCCAGGGCTTCCACGCCGCCCAGCAGGGCCTGCCCTCCATGCCCTTCCAGCCGCCTGTCGGGTCCGACATCCTGCGGCGGGGCGACGTGGCAGCCGAGGTGGCCGACCCACTGAGCGGTAAGCCCGTGGCGCTGGCGCGGCCGCTGCCGATGGACACCTTCTTGCTGCACGCGCAGCGGGCCGACGAGGACGGCAACCTGGAGGTCCAGGGGGCCAGGGGCCTGGATATGAGCATGGCCTGGGCCAGCCGGCGCATCCTGGCCACGGTCGAAGAGATCGTGCCGCGCGGCGCGCTGCGCCGCGGGCCGGGCGGCGCAGCCATCATCCCGCACAACTTCGTGACAGCCATTGCCCATGCTCCCGGCGGCGCTTACCCGGCCTCGTGCCTGCCCTACTACATCACCGACTACACCGCGCTGCTGAAAACTACCCAGCACGTGCCCGCCCGCGTCCCGCTGCCCGAGGCCGGCCGCCTGGAGTTCCTGCGCCGCGCCGGCTGTATCACCCCCGAGCAGGCGGCGCCCGAGTTGTTCTTGCGCCATGCCGCGACCGTACGTGACGATGCGCCGCCGGCCGAAGACGAGATCATGGCCGTGACCATGGCCCGGCTTTACGACAATGACAGCATCTGCGCGGTGGGCGCGGTCTCGCCCCTGGCCATGGTGTCGTACCTGCTGGCCAAACACACCCACGCGCCGGCCATGATCATCATGCCCATGAGCAGCGGCTTCGTTGGCATCGCGGCCCGGCCGATGACCATGCTGCTGGGCGAGACGCTGGACTGGCAGACGTCGTTCATGCACTGCGGCGGCGACGATACCTATCACCAGTATTACCAGCGCGGGCTGGTGACTCACGAGGTGGTTAGCGCGGCGCAGATAGACCGCTATGGCCGCACCAACAACGTGGCCGTCAGGGTTTCAGACAGCAAGACCGTGCGCCTGCCCGGCCAGGGTGGCATGGCCGACGTGGCCAACATGCATCGCAACTTCCTGCTGTACATGACGCGCCACTCCCCGCGCTCGCTGGTGGCGGAGGTCGACATCAGCAGCGCCGCACGCGGCTTGCTGACCGACGAAGAGCGCCGCGCCGCGGGCTACCAGCCCGGCTACGTCCGGCTGGTGACCAACCTGGGCGTGTTCGATCTGAACCATGAGACGCGGCGGCTGGAGCTGGTATCCGTGCATCCCGGCGTCACCGTCGAACAGGTGGCCGAGGCCACCGGCTTCCCGCTGGAGATCAGCCCGAACCTGGTCGTGACCGAGCCCCCCACCCCGGCCGAGCTAGCCATGCTGCGCCACGTGGTCGACCCGCTGGGCATCCGGCGGCTGGAGTTCATCCCCGGTAAGGAGCGCACGGCTCTGCTTGGCGATCTGCGGGCTGCCGAGGAAGCGGTCATTGCCGGGATCCTCCAGGCCGGGGGTGACCGGCCATGATTGAGCTCAAGGGCATCACCTGGAACCACCCGCGCGGCCTGGATGGGCTGGCCGCCACCGCGGCCGAGTACCACGAATGGCATCCCGAGGTGCAGGTAACCTGGCAGACCCGTAGCCTGCAGGACTTCGCCGATTTTTCGGTGGAGCGGCTGGCCGAGCGTTTCGACCTGGTGATCTACGATCATCCATTTATCGGCGAGGCCGCGGCCCTGCGCTGCTTCTTGCCGCTCGACGAACATCTCGACGCAGCGTTCCTGAAAGACCAGGCACGCCACTCGGCCGGCGCGAGCCACCGCAGCTACCAGTGGGATGGCCACCAGTGGGCCCTGGCCGTGGATGCCGCCTGCCAGGTCAGCGCGTACCGCCCCGACTTGCTGGCCGCCATCGACTCCCTCGACGCGGGCCTGCCGGCCACCTGGGACGACGTGCTGGCCCTGGCTGCGGCCGCGCGGCGCCACGGGCGCTGGATTGCGACGCCGCTGATCCCAGTGGACTCCTTGATGTGCCTGTATACGCTGTGCGCCAACGCCGCGGGACCGGGCGAGGAGCCGTGCGCCACGCCCGATTGCTTCGTGGGCCGTCCGCTGGGACGCTACGCCCTGGAACTGCTGGAGCGGCTGCACGCGGCCGGCCACCCGGGTTCGCCCGGCTGGAACCCGCCGGCGCTGCTCGACCACATGGCCCGCGAGAATGATATCGTCTACTGCCCGCTGGCCTTCGGCTACACCAATTATGGCCGCGCCGGATTCCGGCCGCAGCGGGTGCTGTTTGCCGATATTCCGTCGGCGGGCCGCGGCCCGGCCGGCGCGGTCCTGGGCGGCGCGGGCCTGGGCGTCTCGGCTCGGGCCGCGCACCCGGCCGAAGCCTGCGCCTACGCGGCCTTCGTCGCATCGGCCGGCGTGCAGCGCACAACCTACGTGGCGGCCGGCGGCCAGCCGGGCCACCGAGGCGCCTGGCTCGACCCCGGCGCCGATGCGCTGGCCGGCGGCTTTTTCGCCGCCACGCTGGCCACCATCGACGCGTCGTACCTGCGCCCGCGCCACCGCGGCTACATGGCCTTCCAGGACCAGGGCTTCGCCCTGATCTACCGCCACCTGAACGAGCATGGCAACATCGACGCCACGTTGGATGAACTGGATGCGCTGTACCGGGCGAGTACTCAGGCCACGAAATCGCCAGGGCACTGAAGCGCACGAAGCACAATTCGCACACAAAACGGCTACCAGGCGCCCGGTGCAGAAGCCGGGTCGCTCCAGTAAGACCAGTAAGAGAGGAAAGCTATGACCACTGCCATGACGGGAACAGAAGGCCAGCAGCCAACGGCGCAAGCCGGGCCGTGCCTGGCCAGCGAGCTAACCCTGGCCCACTCGCTGGCTGCTGTGCGGATCGAGAATGAGGCCTTGTCGGCCACGGTGCTGGCCGGCAAGGGCGCGGATATTTACGAGCTGACCTACAAGCCCCGCGGCATTGACGTGCTGTGGAAGAGCCCCTGGGGCCTGAAAGACCCCGCGCACAGCGCGCCCACCAGCCACGACTCGCAGACCGCCTGGCTGTCATACTACCCCGGCGGCTGGCAGGGCATCTTCCCCAACGGCGGGGCGGCCTGCAAGTACCAGGGCGTTGAGCTGGGCTTCCACGGCGAAGCCTCGCTGGTGCCCTGGGATTACGAGATCGTCGAACCGGGAGGGGACGCGGCCGAAGTGCGCTTCTCGGTCCGGCTGTTTCACAGCCCCTTCCGGCTCGAGCGGACGCTGCGCGTCGAGGCCGGCCGGCCCGTGCTGACGGTGCGCGAGCGCATCGCCAACGAAGGCGGCATGCCGCTGGACTTCATGTGGGGGCACCACCCGGCCTTCGGCGCGCCGTTTATCAGCGGCGCCTGCCATATCGACATTGGCGCGACCACGTTCTGCGCCGATGACCTGGCCGCAGGCACCTACAACCCGGCGGAGCCGGGCGCCTGCTTCCCATGGCCAATGGGCGAGCGGAACGGCAGGCAGACCGATATGTCGCAGGTACCGGGTCCCGAGACCCCGCGCGACATCATGGCCTACTTCCGGGATTTCGAGGCCGGCTGGTATGGCATCACCAACCGCGACTTGGGCTTCGGGGTGGGCCTGGTCTGGCCTAAAGAGGTCTTCCCCTATGCCTGGTTCTGGCAGGAGATGCACGCCTCGGCCGGGTTCCCCTGGTATCGCGGGGTCTACGTGATGGCCATTGAGCCCTTCACGTCGTTCCCCGGCCAGGGCCTGCTGAACGTCATGGCGAAAACAGGCACCCACCGCACGCTGGGCCCCGGCGAGTCGGTCGACGTGGAGTTCCGGGCGGTCTTCTACGAGGCGCACGACGGCATCGAACGCATCAACCCCGACGGCAAGGCCGTCGTGCGGGGCTAAGCCAGGCAGCCAGGGGAGATGCCAGGGTCATTGGGAGGCCCGGTCCGCTATGTCCGGCGGCGGGCCCGCCGGGCCGGGAGGCCAGGCCGAGGCCAACGACGAGTTCCTTACGGCATTGGGAGACACTTTCAGGAGGTCAGGTATGGCTGATGCCGTGCAAAAGGTGGCAATCGTAACCGGCGCGGCCCAGGGCATCGGCCGGGGCATCGCTGCCCAACTGGCGAGCGATGGCTACGCAATCTTGATCGCCGATATCCGCCTGGAGGCCGCTGAGAAGGCCGCTGCCGAGCTGCGGAGCGCGGGCTCGCAGGCCGCGGCCGGCCAGGTCGACGTGTCCGACGCGGACGCGTGCAGCGCGATGGCCGCCCGGGCGGTGGAGCAGTTTGGCCGACTGGACGTGTTGGTCAACAGCGCGGGCATCAGCAAACCCGGCCCGTCACTGGAGGTCAGCCCGGCCGACTGGCAGCGCATGATCGGCATCCAGCTCAACGGCCCCTTCTTCTGCTCGCAGGCCGCGGGCCGCCAGATGGTGGCGCAGGGCTGGGGCGGCGTCATCGTCAACATCACGTCTATCAACGCCGAAGCCGCCTTCCCGCAGCGTGCGGCCTACGCCTGTGCCAAGGCCGGCGTGACGATGCTGACCAAGACGCTCGCCATCGAGTGGGCTCAATACAAGATCCGCGTCAATGCGGTCGGTCCGGCGCACACCGACACCGAGATGACGGCCCGGCTGGTGGCACAGGGGCTCTACGACCTGGAAACCGTGCAGCGCCGCATTCCCCTGGGCCGCCTGGCGCAGGTGCAGGATGTGGCCAATGCGGTCTCGTTCCTGGTATCAGACAAGGCCGATTTCATCACCGGCCATGCGTTGTATGTCGATGGGGGTTACCTGGCTTACGGGTACTGGTAAAGGGAGATGGTGCGATGGGAAACACGATGCGATTCGAGAACAGGGTTGTGCTGGTCACCGGCGGGGCCAACGGCATCGGCCGGGCCTCAGTCGAGGCATTTGCGGCCGAGGGCGCGTCGGTGGTGATCGCCGATATCGACGCCGAGGAAGGGCAGCGGCTGGCGGCCGGCCTGTCGAGCGCGACATTCGTCCGGACGGACGTTACGAAGATGGCCGACGCGCAGCGGGCCGTGCAGACCGCGGAAGACACCTACGGCGGGCTCGACGTGCTGTTCAGCAATGCCGGCATCGCGCTCTACAGCCTGATCGAAGACGTGACCGAAGAACACTACGAACGCCTGATGGGGGTCAACTTCAAAGGCCACGTCTGGATGTGCAAATACGCCATTCCGGCCCTACGCCGGCGGGGCGGTGGAGCTATCGTCTGCACCTCCTCGGTGCAGGCTCTTTCGACCCAGACCACCGTGCCGATCTATGCGGCCAGCAAGGCCGCCACCCTGGCCATGACGAGGGGGCTGTCCATGGACCACGCGCACGAGAACATCCGCGTTAATGCCATCGTGCCCGGCTCGGTGGATACACCCATGCTGCGCAATGCCGCTAAGAACAGAACGCCCGACAACGTGGAGGGCACGATTGCCAGTTGGGGCCGCATGCACCCCATCGGCCGGGTCATCTGCCCCGAAGACGTCGCCAAGCTGGTGCTGTTCCTGTGCAGCGATGATGCCAGCGCGCTGACCGGCGCCTCGTACCTGGTGGACGGCGGCCTGATGGCCAAGCTGCCGGTGATCCTCCCCGACGCCGCGGGAGAGACTGGGGAGGTAGCCTAGCATGGCCGGCCTCGATTATCGCCAATGGATGCAGCAGCCGCTGATCTGGACCGAGCGCATACGCTCGCGGGCCCTGGTGTGGACGCCTGACGCCCGCTGGTTTATCAACGATCCCCTGGGGCAACTGGCCCACTCGCATGACGATGCGTCGGAGATCCTGTACATGACCGCGGGCCAGCTCGACATCCAGATCAGTCCGGCCCGCCAGCGGGTGGGCCCGGGCGACCTGCTGATGCTGCCGCCGGGCACCTTCCACAACTACTGGTTCGCGGGCGACGAAACCGCCTGCCTGTTCGTGGTGGTAACACCCAACCACAAGAACGCGCGCTGGCGCTATAAGGATTTCCCGCCAGAGGCGTACCGGCGCACGGGCCAGATCGCCAACGTCTTCCGCGACGAGCCTATGCCCTCGGACGAGCGCATCACCACCAACGTGGCTACGCTGGCGCCCGGCGAGGCCGATGACGGCGCGGCGGAAACGCAGCGCGAGAAGGTGCTCTACGTGCTGCGAGGCCGGGCGGCCATCCAGGTGGGCCGCCTGCACGGCGAGCTGGGGCCGGATGAATACCAGCACATCCCCGTAACGACGCCGCACCGTATCGTTAATGCCGGCGCCGAGCCATTGCGCTACTTCGAATTTGTCTGCTTCGACCCGACGGCGCCCGCGCCGATCCGGCCCGAAGATGCGCACCTGGCCCAAGAAGATTGATCTCATCAGCAAAGGGGAGGAATGATCCATGCACAGTCGAGACCGCGTCCAACGTGCTATCCACTTCCGGTGCCCCGACCGGGCGCCGATCTCCCATGCCGTGCTGCCCGCCGCGCAGCAAAAATACGGCCAGGCGTTAAATGACCTGCTGGCCGAATACCGCGAGGACTTCGGTTGGGACTACATGGCCGACCTGCCGCCGGAGAAATTCCCGGCGCTGTACAAGCCCGGCCGCAACGCCGACGATTTCGGCACAGTGTGGTGGGTGGAATGGGCCGGGGTGTGCGGCATCCCGATCGACTGGCCGATCAAGGACCTCGGCCAGTACGACGCCTATCGCTGGCCGGCTGACTTCACTGCCGGTCCCCCCAAGGGCCGGCAGTATAGCGGCCACATGTGCGGCTTCGACGACCGCTGGTACGCGCGCGGGGCCTGGATTACCTACTTCGAACAGATGCAGCAGTTGCGCGGCATGGAAAACTTCCTGATGGACATTGCCGGCGAATCGGCCGAGTTCTACCGGCTGCTCGATGACATGCTGGCCTTCAACCTGCGCTGGATCGACCAGTGGGTGCGGCTCGAATATGACGGGCTGCACTTTGCCGATGATTGGGGCGCACAGAAGTCGCTGATGATCCGGCCCGACAAGTGGCGCCGCATGTTCAAGCCGCGCTACGCCGAAATGTTTGCGGCGGTCCACGCCGCGGGCATGGACGTATGGTACCACAGCGACGGCCGCATCAACGATATCTTGGGCGACCTGATCGAGATCGGCGTCGACGTGATCAACTGCCAGGTGCCGGTGGTGGGCCACGACTGGATCGCGGCCAACGTGCGGGGCAAGGTCACCATCCGCACCGATATCGACCGCCAGCACGTGATGCCCTTCGGCTCGCCGGGGCAGGTCAAAGAAGAGGTGCACCGCACCTTCGAAGCCTGCGGCACGGCCGGCGGCGGCATCATCGCCTGCGGCGAAGTGGGACCCGACGTGTCACTGGAGAACATCCAGGCCATGTACGAGGCGTTCCGCGAGTACGGCGCGTATCGCCGGGATTAAAGCACTGGGCACTCCCGAGCATCACCTGGCCGGCGCCGGTGTGGAGGTCTCGAGGTTCAGGCGCTCACCACATGCAAAACTTTGAACCGCACTCTGCGATTCCAGATCACTTGACGGTACCCACAATTGGGACTATAATTATGGGTGTGGTGCCAGCACATCGCTTTGCCCTGTTATATGACCCTGGTACGATCAGACACTTCGCGGCCATTGAGTGCAAGCATCGGTTGCTGATCCTTGACAGCATCGAGAGCCAATTGCGGTTTGAACCGGATGTACAGAGTCGAAACCGAAAATCGCTTGAACGGCCCAGTCCCATCGGTGCGACATGGGAGCTGCGACTGCGACCTCACAACTCTTTCCGGGTGTTGTACCGCGTGAATCGGCTGGGCCATGCCGTGCTCATCCTAGCTATCGGAGTGAAAGTGGGCAACAAGCTGTATATTGGCGGAGAGGAGATTGAATTATGAGAATCGCCCCTATAGCAGATGTGAAAAAACGCCTGAGTAGTTACCTGGAGCAATGCCAATCCGGACCGATTGTTGTGACCAAGAACGGGCGCGCCGTTGCGGTCCTGATATGTGTCACGAACGATGACGACGTGGAGAATCTCGTGCTGGCCCACAGCCCAAAACTACACAAACTGCTGGATGAAGCCGAACAACGCATCCGAGAAGGAGGCGGGGTGAGCCACGAACAAATGCGCGCTTTGGTCGACCAGATGCCGTTATAATGGACAGGAAAATCTAGACACGAAAACGGGCAGAGTTAAGGTATCAGTGGTAGTTTTCACGGAATTGTGCGGAATTACTCAGAAAATAGAAAATCAATGCAAGGTTGTCGAGTTTCTGGTCGCCATCCTGGCCGGCATAGTAGTGGGTGTGAAAATCGATAATCAACTATCCCTCCCAGTCATATCTGACCGAGACGGGCTCAGACGGGCAGCGTCAGGCTTTCCAGGTCGCGCGGGTAGTAGGTCAGGATCTCATTTCCTTCCTCGGTGACCAGCACCGTGTCGGAATGCCTGAAGCCGCCCAGGCCGGCGATGTACAGGCCGGGCTCGATGGTGAAGAGCATGCCCGGACGGATCTCGGTCGTGTCCGCGATATCAAGGAACGGCCCTTCGTGGAAACGCAGGCCGATCGCGTGCCCGGTGTGGTGTTTCCAGTAGCCCACCAGGTCGTGCGCCTGGTAATAGCCGCGCACCTCCCGGTCGACGTCGCAGCAGCGGACTCCCGGCCGCAGCGCGGCCAAGGCAGTCTCTTGCAGCGCCAGCATGTGTTCGAACATCTGCCGCTGCGCGTCGGAGGCCGGCCCGAGGACCATTGTGCGCTCCAGCTCCGAGCAGTAGCCCCAGGCCGCGCAGTCACCACTGCCCCCCAGGACGTCGCCGGCGCGGAAGATGATGTTGTTGGCCAGCGCATGCGGGATCGCCGCGTTACGGCCGATCTGCCCGCGGTAATTCGCCGAAGGCCCACCGTAGATCAGGCTTTGCGGCCGGTAGATCGGGCCAATAGCATCGAAGAGCGCCAACGTGGCTTCGGCGCTGGCGCGCAGCGAGACCTCGTTCTCGGTCGCGCCGACCCGCGTGTAGCGCTGCAGCAGCGTGAGCGACAGGTTGCCCCAACGCACGGCTTCGCGGATCAGCCCTACCTCCGCCGGGGTCTTCACCGCCATCTGGTCCTCGATCTCCTGGATCAGGCGCGCCGGGCGGATGCCCATCAGCTCGCTCAGAGCCGGGCCGCGGTAGCCCAGGATCCACGGGTAACCGTCCTGGTCCGCACCAAAGGCCGCGCCCTGGCCCGCGACTCCCATATCCGCCAGCAATTGGCGCAACGTCTCCATAGGGTGCGGGTCTGCCGGGTATTCCGGGTAGAAGGCCACGCGGCCGACCAGCGCGTTCGCCTGCGCGTGCTCCAACTCGAGCCGCGGCACGAACAAGGCCGTCTCGCCCTCGGCATTGAGCACAAAGGCCATCGGGCGCTCGGTGGGCATGAACGCGAACCCGGTATAGTAGAGGATGTAGTAACTGTCAAACAGGACTCCGCCCGCCAAGCCCTGTGCCCGGAGATACTCCTGCAGCCGCGCGCAACGCGACCGGTATTCGGCCTCCGAGATGCGAATCGATGTCAACATGCTAGATCCTTTCCACCGTTCGTCCTTACATCCCCCGGTGCGGGAAGCGCTCAGGAGCTTACGCTTGCGGTGGGAACAGATCGTCGTACTTCCCCCGCAGATAGGCCAGGTAGGGCCCCGCGTCCAGCGAGGCGCCAGTAGCCCGGTTCAACAGCTCGTCAGGGCTGTAGGCGCGGCCGTGCCTGTAGACGTTTTCGGTCAGCCAACCGCGCAGGGGCGCGTAGTCGCCCCGCGCCAGCGCCGTGTCCAGGCCGGGGGTGGCGCGCCGCGCGGCCGCGAAGAACTGGGCCGCCATGACGTTTCCCACCGTGTACGTCGGGAATGACCCGATCAGCCCGGTGGACCAATGGATGTCCTGCAGCACGCCGCGGCTATCGTCGGGCGGATCGATCTCGAGGTACTCGCGCACCCCGGCGTTCCAGGCAGCCGGCAGGTCCGCCACGGCCAGGCTGCCTTCCAGCAGCGCCATCTCGATCTCGACGCGCAACATAATATGCAAGTTGTAGGTAACCTCGTCGGCCTCGACGCGGATTGGGCTGCGCCGCACGCGGTTGGCGGCCCGGTAGAAGGCTTCGGCGTCCACGCCGGTCAACTGCTCCGGAAAATGGCGCTGCAGGGCCGCGAAGTGCAGCTGCCAGAACGGCCGGCTGCGCCCCACCATGTTCTCCCAGAGCCGCGATTGTGACTCGTGGGTGCCGTAACTCGTGCCGCCCACCGCGTAGAGGTCCAGCAGATCGGTCGTGAGCGGCCCGCGCGCCAGCGCCGGATCGACGCCTTGTTCGTAGAGCGCATGCCCGGTCTCATGGAACAGCCCGAACAGCGCCGCCGGCGCATAGCGACGGTTGTAACGCGTGGTAATGCGCACGTCATCGCGGGTAAAGGAGATCTCGAACGGGTGCGCCGACCGGTCCAAGCGGCCGCGGTTCAGGTCGTAGCCAAAGGCCTGGGCGATCTCCAGCGCGAATGCGCGCTGCTGCTCCTCGGGGTAGTCGCGATCCAGAAAATCGGCGCGCACCGCCTCGCTGCCAGGGGCCGCGCGGGCGAGCAGCGGCGCGATACCTTCTCTCAGCGTCGCAAACAGGCCGCGCAGGCGGGCGGCCGTCATGCCCGGCTCGTAGCGTTGCAGCAGCGCGTCGTAGGGATGCTCCTGGTAGCCGATGGCCTCGGCCAGCCGGCGGTTCAGCTCGACCATCCGGCTTAGGTCCGGGGCAAAGCGACCGAAGTCATTCGCCACGCGGGCTTCCTGCCAGGCCTGTTGTGCCACCATCTTCAGCTCGGCGATGCCGCTCATGAGCTCTGTGGGCACGCGCCGCAAGAGGGTGTACGCCTCGCGCGCCTGGGCGACGCTACGGGCGCGGTAAGAGTCCGGCCCTTCCCCAGAGACTTCGGCTTCGGCAGCATCCAGCAGGCGCCCGGTCGTGTCGCTAACGAAGCGCTCGTTGGCCAGGCGCGTGACGGTGGCGACCTGGCGCCCACGCGCCGCGGCGCCTCCCGGGGGCATCTGCGTGCGCGCATCCCAGGTCAGCAGGTTGATCACACAGCACAAATCGTTGAGCTCGGCAAAGTAGCCTTGGAATTCCTCGTAAGCCGTCATATGTCCCTCTATGCCCGCTGCCCCAGCAGCTCCCAGTAGCGCGCCCATGCCTCTAGCCCTTCCCACAGCCGGTTGATGCGGAAGAACTCGTTGGGCGCGTGAAAATCTTCATCGGCAGTGGAAAAGGAGAAGAAAACGGTCTCCATCCCCAGGATCCGGTGGAACGCGTCGCAAATCGGGACTGTGCCGCCCATGCGCACGAGGACCGGCTCCTGCCCATAGACCCGGCAGAGCGCGGCGCGCGCCACGGCGAGGCCGGGATGGGCTGCAGGGATCTCATAGGGCAGGGCTGCGTGGCCGCCGGGCGCGATCTTCAGCCGCACGCCGGGCGCCAGGTGGCCGCGCAGGTGTGCCGCCACCTTGTCCAGGATGTCCTGCGGGTCTTGCGCCGGCACCAGCCGGCACGAGAGCTTGGCGTGCGCCTCGGCAGGCACGATCGTCTTGCTGCCCGCCCCCTGGTAGCCGCCCCAAAGGCCGTTGATCTCCAGGGTCGGGCGGGTCCACTGGCGCTCCAGCGTGCTATATCCCGGCTCGCCAAAGGTCGCCGCCGAGTCCACCTGGGCCAGGTAAGCTGCCTCGTCGAACGGTAACGCGGCGATGGTCGAGCGCTCTTCAGCGCTCAGTTCCTGCACGGCGTCGTAGAAGCCGGCCACGGCCACGCGGCCGTCTGCCGCGTGCAGGCTGTCGATCAGGGAGGCCAAGGCATGCAGCGGGTTGGCCACCCCACCCCCGTGGCGGCCTGAGTGCAGGTCTTTGGCCGGGCCGTACACGCTCAGCTCCATGCCGGCCAGGCCGCGGCACGCCACCGTGATCGACGGCTCGCTGATACGCCACATAGCGCCGTCGGCCGACAAGACCAGGTCTCCCGCCAGCCGGCTCGCATGCTCGCGGACAAACGGCTCCAGGCTGGGGCTCCCGATCTCTTCCTCGCCCTCAAACAGGCACTTGACGTTGACCGGCAGGGCCCCGGCAGTCGCGAAGAAGGCCTCGGCCACCTTGATCGGGATCAGCACCGGCCCCTTGTCGTCAGAGACGCCGCGGCCATAGAGCCGGCCTTCCCGCACCGTGGGCCGGAAAGGCTCGGTCGCCCACTTCTCCAACGGGTCCGGCGGTTGCACGTCGTAGTGGCCATATACCAGCACCGTCGGCGCGCCGGCCGCGCCCAGCCACTCGGCGTAGACGACAGGATGGCCCGCCGTGGGCAGGATCTGAACGGCAAACGGCCCGGCCGCGGCCAGGCGGTCCGCCAGCCAGGCCGCGGCCCGGTCGATATCCGCCCGATGGGCCGGATCGGTGCTGACGCTGGGGATGGTTGCGAACTCGATCAGGTCGGACAGGATGCGATTCCGCCCCGCGGCCAGGGCCTCATAGACTGTGCCTGCCATCACTTGCCTCCATCGACTGACAGCACCTGGCCGGTGATCCAGCCGGCGTAGTCCGACGCGAAGAAGAGGACGGCGTGCGCGATGTCTTCCGGCGTGCCCAGGTGTCTCATGGCGATCGCCTGCACCAGGGCACGCTGTCCCTCGGGGCCATAGGCCTCCCACTGGCGCTCGGTGGTCGGGTTCGAGCGGACGAAGCCGGGGGCGATGTTGTTGACGGTGATGCCGAACGGCCCCAGCTCGTGCGCCAGCTGGCGCGTCAGCCCGATCTGCGCCGCTTTGGCCGAGGCATAGGCCTGGATCCCCGTCAGGCTGATCCCCAGCCCGGCGCCGCTGGAAATGTTGACGATGCGGCCGTAATGCGCGGCCTTCATGCCGGGCGCGACGGCCTGTGCGAAAAAGAAGACGGCGTTCACGTTGACGGCGAAAATGCCGGACCACTGTTCCAGTGTGATCTCTTCCAGGGGCCGGCCCACCTGGCCCAGCACGCCACCGGCATTGTTGACCAGGATGTCGACGCGGCCTGTCGCGGCCGCGGCTTCGCCGGCCAGCGCAAACACGGCGGCACGGTTGCTCACGTCGACCTGCCGCGCTTCGCAGGCCCCGCCGGACTGCCGGCACAACTGCTGGGTCTCGGCCAACTCGTCGGCCAGCACGTCACAGGACCAGACGTGTGCGCCGCGCTGCGCAAAGGCAAGGCTGATGGCACGCCCGAAGCCGTGCGCGGCCCCGGTCACGATGACAGTCTTGTCGGAGAATTCGATTTGCATGTGGCCACTCTTCTTTCTCTGCAACCCGTCCGGCACGGCGCACCGTCTTAGAACGCGCCGGCCCCGAGCACGGCTACCAGCAGCAGCGGCTCATCGCCCGCGTTGCTGATGGCATGGTCGATCCCGCCGGGAAAAATCACGCAGTCGCCCGCGGCGATGGCGATCTGTTCGGTGCCTGTGTCGACCAGGCCGCGACCGCTCACGACCCAGTTGCATTGTTCCCAGTGGTGCCGATGGCGTCGGGAGATGCCGCCCGCCTCGATGCGGGCCAGCTGGAAAGTGAACGCCTGGTCTGCCGCCTGGTAGAGGCGCGCCAGGCTCAGACCCGCCGCGCCGTCGCCCTGCACGACCCGGAAGGGCAGCTCGGCGCCGCGCATGACGGCGATGGATGCCGGTTCAGCCATGCCGCGTCTCCATACATGCTCGTAACAGGTCCAGTGTCCCCAATGACTGGGGCCGCCGGCCCTCCTCGATATCGTGGATCAGCTCGATCAGGCGCGACGTGAGCGGCGTGGGCACCCCGGCCTCTGCGCCCAACTCGGCGACGATGCCGATCTGGGCATCGACTTCGGTGCGGCGCTTGCGCACGGCCAGGTCGCGCCAGATACCGCTGTGCGTCTTGGCCGACCGCCGGTTGAAGGCTACCAGGTCCTCGAGGCTGCGCTCGGCCAGCGCCTCCGCGCCGGGCTCAAAAGCGGCCGGGTTGAAGCCATCGAAGCTCTCGGGGGTGATGCCGCGTGCCCGGGCGACGGCCAGGATCTCGCGGCCCAACGCGATGTATAGGGGGCGATAGGCCGGCGCAGCCAGCGCGTCGGCGATGGAGTCGTTGGTCAGCGCAGTGGCAAAGAGCATGCTGCCGTACACTTCCTTGCCCCATAGATAGCCCCAGATGTTTGTGCTGACCCTGGCGCCGGCATCGAAATCGAGCAGCGCTGCCCGCAGCGCCGTCACGCGCGGCGTGATCTGCCCGTCGAGCTCGCCCACCACCACCGCGCCCCGGCCCCCATAGAGGATCACGCCGGGTTCCATGTAGTCGGCGCCGAAGTTGACGAAGGCGCCGACCGTGCGCTGCCGGCCCACGATGCGGGCGATGGTCAGCTCGTTAAGCCCGTTCTGGGCCGAGACCACATGCCCCGTGGACCGGAGGTGCGGCGCCAACTCGTCCGTCGCCGCAGCGGTATGATGCGCCTTGGTCGCCAGGATGATCGTCTCGTACTGGCCTGTCACCTCAGCAGGTATCAAGGCCGGCACTCGGACAGCGAATTCGGCGATCGGGCCGGTGACTGCCAGTCCCCTGGCCTGGATCGCGGCAACGTGCTCGGCGGCCTGGTCGACCAACGTCACGTCGTGCCCGGCCCTGGCCAGGAACGCGCCCAGGGTGCCGCCGATGGCCCCTGCGCCCCAGATCAAGAGCCTCATGGTTTCGGCCAACCTTCAGCCAGGAGCTCGCGCGTCTCGGCTACCGCGACCTGCCATATCGCCAGCATATCGTCGTCGCTCCGCTCGTACCGCCCACCATAATTGCCGTCACCCAGGTAGCCGCGCAGTTCTGCCGGTCCGAGCGTCCGCAGGTGCGCCAGGTCGGCCATGGCCTTCGGTTTCTCGGGCAGCGCGACACCTGCCAGCCGGGTCCAGGGAAAATTCTCCATCCAAGAAGCGTGCGAGGCCACTGGGTCGACCTCTTGCACTTTGGCCCACACCTTTGGCGCGTTCCACCAGTTGTCAAACTTGGCCCGGCAGCCCGGGTGGTCTGCCATCCATTCACCGGCCACGGACTGCGCCGGCTGGTTGCCGCCGTGCCCGTTGACGATCAGGATGCGCTTGAAGCCCCAATACGCCAGGCCGTCCAGGAGATCGCGGATCAGCGCGACGTAGGTGGCTACCCTGACGCTCATCGAGCCGGGGAAAGCGCGAAAGTACGGCGTGATGCCATAGGCCTGGACGGGGAAGACCGGGATGCCCAGCGGCTCTGCGGCTTCTATCGCCACGCGCTCAGACAGGATGCTATCTACGCTCAGGCTCAAGAAACCGTGCTGCTCGGTGCTGCCCAGTGGCAGCACCGCCCGGTCATCATGCTGCAGATACGCGTCGACCTGCATCCAGTTCATGTTGCTGATTCTCAAGATGGCAACTCCTCAAACGTCAAACGTCCCAAGGTCAGAGCTGACCGGCTACTAAGCGCCTACGGCCAGTAGCGGATCGCGCTTGTTGATCGCCAGCGACGACACCAGGAACAACACTCGCCCGTCCGCAGGCGAGAGCGCGGTCTGAAGCACATGTCCTTCGTAGTCGCGCACCTGGCCCAGCGCTTGCCCGGCCCGGACATCCTGGCCAACGCCCGTATCCGGGTACCAGAACGCCTCGTGCTCGCTGTACAGCCAGAGAAAGCGCTCCAGGAGCCTGTGCGTCACCGGCTCGGGCGCGGGACCGGCGAGCATGCCCAGGTGACGCATGACCCGCGATATGCCCTCGCGATGCAGCCGTACGTCTTCTGCCGTCCAGATCCCCTGACCACCGGCCTCGGCGAGGATCGCCGGGATGCCCGCCCGCGCGGCCGCCGAGTAAGTCGAGCCAACCGTCTCACTGCCGACGAGGAGGGGGATGCCAAACACCTGCGCGAGCTCCTGTGACTTGCGGTCAAGGTCCGCGTTGCCGCTGCGGTAGAACAATGTGAACGGCACGAGGGCTTCGATCATGTCGCCACCGTGCAGGTCCATATAATAGTTCGCCTGGCTGATGACGTTCTGGAACACCCAGCCCGCGAGCTGCTCCGTGGGCGAGCCCGCGGCATTTCCCGGGAAGAAACGATTCGGGTTCTTGCCGTCCAAGGGGCAGACGTAGATCGAGCGCACACGGAAGCCGGGCACGTTGACCACAGGGACGATGATGGCTCGCCCGGCCAGTTCTTGGGGATCGAGGGTCTGCCCCGCGTCGAGGGCCGCGGCGATACTGGCATATTCCGCGGCATGGATACCCCCCGTCATGACCAGGGTGGGGCCGGCTGCCTGGCCGTTGATGAGAAAGACGGGCAGCTTCACCGCGTGCCCTCCCGCGTCCACCTCTACGAGCCCAAAGACCTTTTCGCCTGGCCGGGCCAGCAGCTGGCCCACATGCAACTCCGCATTAGCCATTTGTGTTCCTCCTTTGTTGGTCTACAAGGCGCCTACCGGCGCTCGGACAGGCCGTCGCCGATCAGGCTCAGTGCAATGCCGACGACCAGCAGGGCAATGCCGGGCAAAGTGGGCATCCACCAGGCCTGCAGCAGGAACTGGCGCCCCTCGGCGAT
>Ga0209540_10001486_pt1 | contig 17678 bp, 14 predicted proteins | sample BarGraIncu01121A_FD_184501 | JGI IMG/M metagenome (GOLD analysis project Ga0209540, IMG submission 184501) | Arctic peat soil microbial communities from Barrow, Alaska - Barrow Graham LP Incubations 011-21A (SPAdes) (version 2) | ecosystem: Environmental > Terrestrial > Soil > Wetlands > Peat... | reverse complement strand
AAGCCGGGCTTCCCCCACTATATGTGAAGGAATGCCCAGCGCGGCGACAAGCGGCACCAGAAAACGCAGTGTCGATCCTGATTCCCTGCAGGAAAAATACACCGGATCGTTCTCTGACAGAATCCTGCCCTGGGCTTGGCTCTGCCTTATAGACATGATTTTCTCAAGACATTCCCGCGTAGTAATAATATCATCGGAAAGGGCACTATCGCCAAGCGAGGCAAGTGAAAGATCTCCTGCCATTGCCGCACAGATCTGAGACCTGTGCAAAAGACTTTTAGAAAGCGGAACGCGCACGCGTCCGCTCAAGTCGCCCGGTTGGACGATGATGCTGGTCTGCATAGACAATTTCCTCCTGTCAGGATACTTCCTGAGCCTTTTTTACGTCATCAAACGCCTTTGCAAGCTGTGTCTTCAAGACGGTAACGGACATCGGATACGTTGCGGCATCTCCGATTTTTTTGAGCAGTACATAATACAATTTGCCGGACAGCTTCTTTTTGTCAGAAAGCATGGCCGTATAGATTTCTTCAAAATCCAGATCCGTTGACTGCGGAAGCTTCCAGCGTGCAAGTACGGAACGGATTCTTGCCGTCGTACCGGCCGGAGTGATTTCGGCATTTTCTCCCATAGCCGATGCATATACCATTCCGATTGCAACAGCTTCTCCATGGGATATTTTCGAAAAACCGGTGACTTTCTCAATGGCATGACCCAGCGTATGACCAAAATTCAGCAGCATGCGCTCGCCTATATCGAATTCATCGTTCTGTACGACAGTAGTCTTAATACGGATGCATCTCTCAAGAATCCATTCAAGATCGAAAGTTCCGCGCTCAAGCGTTTCAAACAGCAGCTCGTCCCGGATACAGCCGTATTTGATAACTTCCGCTATTCCCTCGGCCATTCTTGTTCTCGACAATGTCGAGAGGACACTCGGATCAATTACAACAGCCTTGGGCTGATAGAACGTTCCGGCAAGATTTTTGCCGTACGGAAGATCGATGCCTGTCTTGCCGCCGATGGAGGAATCCACCTGTGCCAGAAGTGTCGTAGGAACCTGAATCAGGGGACAGCCGCGAAGATAGGTAGCGGCTGCAAAACCGGTAAGATCCCCGACCACTCCGCCGCCTAAAGCAACAACCAGATCGAGGCGCGAGATACCGGCCGTATGGAATTGTTCGTACAGAAGAAATAACATTTCCTGTGATTTGGAAGACTCGCCTGCGGGTACAGTACAGGATGCCACTGAAAAACCACTTTCCTTGAGAGCCTGTACCGCCTTGCCCAGATAAAGCTCAGCCACATTCGAATCAGTGACGATGATTGCTTTTCTGCCTTTGACACAAGTTGCGGCTACTTCACCAAGCTGTGCAAGGGCACCTGTGCGAACGTGAATCGGATAATTCTCATTGTTGGTGTTTGCCATAATTTGCGGCATAATTCTTCCTCCTTATATCTTGCGTCCAACCGCTTCCGCGACGGGGGCAAGATGCTTCATTACTTCTGCGAATCCTTCCGGAGTCAGCGACTGCTGTCCGTCGGAAAGCGCGTGCTTAGGATCATTATGAACTTCTATAATCAAACCGTCAGCACCGACAGCAATTGCTGCCTTTGAGAGCGGTTCAACTAACCATGCCATGCCGCCTGCGTGCGACGGATCGATTACAACCGGAAGGTGTGTTCTTGCCTTCAGAATCGGGACCGCACTTATATCGAGTGTGTTTCTGGTCGCAGTCTCAAAAGTACGAATGCCGCGTTCGCACAGAATAATCTGTGTATTACCGCCCGACATAATATATTCAGCCGACATCAGAAGTTCTTCGATTGTATTGGAGAAGCCTCTTTTGAGAAGAATAGGCTTGGAAATACGGCCGAGTTCTTTTAGCAGCTCGAAATTCTGCATGTTTCTGGCGCCGACCTGAACAACATCAACAAACTCCATGAAAAGTTCAAGCTGCGAAGGGTTGGTAATCTCAGATACGACCGGAAGTCCCGTCTTAATACGGGCGCGCTTGAGATACATAAGGCCTTCCGCTTTAAGCCCCTGAAAAGCATAAGGAGATGTTCTCGGCTTAAACGCACCGCCGCGAAGCAGCGTCGCACCGGCGGCCTTTACTTCCTCGGCGATACCGATCAGCTGTTCCTCCGATTCAACCGAGCATGGGCCGGCACAGACAACAATTTTGTTGCCGCCGAATTCCACGTCGCCTACGCGGACTATTGTATTATCCGGATGGAATTTACGATTGGCGCGTTTGTACGGTTCCTGCACTTTCATGACACGCTCGACCTCGTCGAGCATTTGCATCGCTTCAACCTCAATTGACTGTGTATCGCCGACCAGTCCGAGAATTGTAGTCTCGGAGCCGTAAATCGGATTGGTCTGTACTCCGTATGTGTTCTGCAGATATGTGCACAGATCCTCAACTTTTTCTCGTGAAACACCGTTTTTAAGTACCAAAATCATACTTTATCCTCCATACCCAAGTGCCGAAATCACTTCTCGTGTAACGGCAGCCCGGTCTTGTTCTGCATTTATTTTAATATCACTATAACTATCATATATCGGCAGCCGTGCCTCGTAGAGACAAGCTACCTTACTAAATCGACTGCCCTCATCTTCACAGGGGTCGCCGAGAAGCGGACGCCCCGTCCCGCCTCCTACGCGCGTCCACAGACAGTCCAGCGTTGCATAAAGATATATAACGATAGCGCCGTGTGAACGAATGCCTGCACGTACAGATTCCTGCATGATAGCACCTCCGCCCATGGCAATGAGAGCGGAACCGTCCCTGGATAACAATTCATCAAGTACTTCGGCTTCTGCTTTTCGAAAACCTGCTTCCCCGTCACGGGCGAAAATCTCCGGTACCGTACAGCCGCGACGCTCTTCTATCTGTTCATCCAGGTCATAAAGCGGCAGCTTGAGAATATGCGCAACTTCTTTGGAAATAACCGTCTTCCCTGCTCCCATAAATCCGGTAAATACATATTTGACCGGGAAACGACGAAGCATCTCCCGTGACAGATCCGGAAGTATAGGCAAAAGCCGGGCTTCCTCAAACTTCCTGTCCGGATGCCAGATCTTCTCGGCCGCCACTGCCTGCCAGAAAAGCATCTTCAGACCGCCTGATGCCTTTGCTCCGCTCTTCCTGGCCTGCAGAACCCACTTGGTCGCGGCCGGGTTATAGATCGTATCAAAAACCTGCTGGCCCGGTCTGAATACCGATGGCGGTGAAGCGACTTCGCCGCAGAATGGCCACATACCCAGGGGTGTGCCGTTCAGAATGACTTCCACATCTCCCGCTGATAGATCACTGGTTGAAATGTCACTTGCATGGTGAAGATCTTCCTCGGAAATCACGGCAATTTCCGTCCCGCCGGCCGCCCGAAGATCAGACGCGAGCTTATGCGATTTTTCCTGGTTCCTGGCGCAGATCCATATTTTTGCATTCTTCGAAAGCGCTTCATACGCCATCATATGGGACACACCGCCGGCCCCGAGAATCAGGACCTTTTTGGAAGCCAGATCAAGCCCTGCGGCAAGAAATCCATCCCGGTCCGTATTATAGCCGCGCCGGCGCATGACCGTATTGACTGCCGAGTAACGGGTTGCGGTCTCATCAATGCTGTCGAGAAAAGGAATCACGTCCATCTTGTAAGGAATCGTGCAGTTGAATCCTTCGAGGTCGCGCATCAGAAGCGGCAGGTCTCTGGCCAGATCTTTCGGATCCAGGTCATAGAGATCATAGCGGCCGGAAATACCGGCAGCATCCATAATGCGCTCATGAATGTAGGGCGAAAGACTGTGTCCCAGAGGATGGCCGATTAATCCGTATTTAGTCGCACTCATAACCCGCCTCCGTCAATAAAGAATAGGCTTCCACAGCCTGCGAACTGTCGCCGAGCAGCAGATGCAGCTGACCGCCTTCGTATGTGCGGTAGTTGCGGATGTTAATGTTGCGTATATTTATATTCTTATGACCAAGTAAAGTAGTAATCAATCCAAGCGATCCCGGCTTGTCCTCAAGGTACACTGTCAGTGATGCCGTCGCATCGAGCGCGCCTCTTCCGCTTGTCGGGAGACTGTTTCTGTAGAAAGCCCCCTGTGCGAAAAACGCCTCTACTGCACGGGTATCTTTCTTCTCGAGTTCCTTTTGTACTTGCTTCAAAAGCTCTATGTACATCGACAGCACCGGTATAAGTACCGGAGAGGATGCCTGTGTGATGCCGGCCCAAAGAGAGGCATCCGACGATGCAATCCGGGTAATATCCCTAAAACCGCCTGCCGCGAGCGCCGCAAGCTGTCCGTCATCGAGTCTTGCAGCAAGAAGTGAAAGAGCGGAAGCGGCTATATGCGGAAGATGCGAAATGGTCGCAACCCGCTTGTCATGCTCATTCGCCGTCATGCGGACCGGGGTAGCCCCGATACTCTTAATCAGTTCTTCGAAATTCTGAAGGGCACAGGCGGTGACCATACATCGGTCCCCGACACAAAGAACATACAATGCATTTTCGAATAGGGAGGCAATGGAACAGGCGTATCCCTGTCTTTCTGATCCGGCCATCGGATGTCCCCCGATAAAATTCGGAAGTGCAACAGCATCCATGACAGGTGCTTTTACCGAACCCACATCGGAAAGAATTCCGATATCAAGCCGGGCAAGCTCCGGCAGAAGATCCACAATAGCCGAAAGCGGTGTACAGAGCAGAACCAGGTCACAGCCGTTTAGAATCGAGTAGCCTTCAGACGGAAGTGCAAACGCATCAATCATGCCTTCCGAAAGCGCACACGCCCCGGAAGCCGCATCCGTATCCATCGCAACGATGGTCGGTATTTTTGCTTTTAGCCGAAGGGCTCTCGCAAGAGATCCCCCTATCAGACCCAACCCCAATATTCCCACCCGGGATATGCGGACGTTGGTCTGAATCTTCTCATCCATATTATTCATATGATTATGACTCCTACATTCCTGCCAATCTACCGTTTACATATAAGCATTATACAATGACTGATGAACAAACGCACGAACTCAGGTAGTAAAGCGCTGGTCGTATACCCGCTTGATCTTCCCCTCAGAGCGCGGAAGACTCCGGGGCTCACACAGGGTAATCTTTGCATGTATGCCTGTAATCGATGCGATGTCAGCCGCCATACGCTTTTCTGTACTCTCAATATCTTTGATTGAATCCGAGAAGAAGGAAGATGTCATCTCAACCTTTACCGTCATGCGGTCCAGATTATTGACTCGATCCACATAGATTACATAGTGCGGTTCAACCTGACTGTAAGTAAGCATGATCGCTTCAATCTGTGACGGGAACACGTTTACTCCGCGAATAATGAGCATATCATCTGCGCGGCCTGTGATCTTCTCCATGCGGGGTGTTGTCCGGCCGCATTCACATTTGCCATAGAAAATACGTGTCAGGTCATGCGTATTATAACGAAGCAGCGGCACGCCTTCCTTCGTAACGGAAGAGAACACCAATTCACCAAGTTCACCTTCGCCCAGTTGCTTTCCGGTCGCAGAGTCGACGATTTCAGGAATAAAATGATCGGCTTCCAGATGAATAAGATCTGACTTATCACAGCTGCAGCCAACGCCCGGTCCGCAGATCTCCGTAAGGCCATAGATATCAAAAGCACGCAGATGCATCTTGGATTCTATCTGATCCCGCATCTCTTTGGTCCAGGGCTCCGCACCGAAAATGCCTGATTTCAGATTAATCTCAGCAGGGTCGACACCCATGGCCTCCATCTCATCTGCGATATGCAGCATATAGGAAGGAGTACACATGATGACAGACGGTTTCCACTCACGAAGGATCTGTATCTGCCGCGGAGTGTTGCCTCCGGACACCGGAATCGCCGTAGCACCCATAGGATCACATGCGTAATGCGGTCCGAGTCCACCGGTGAAAAGTCCGTATCCGTATGCAATATGAACCATATCCCCTTTGCTGACACCGGCGCCCGCCATGCAGCGGCACAGGTTCTCTGTCCAGAGCGAAATATCATTCCTTGTATATCCGATAACTTTCATACGGCCCGTTGTACCTGACGAGGCATGAATGCGCACGATTTCCTCACGCGGAACAGCCAGCATACCAAAAGGATAATTGTCCCTGAAGTCGAATTTATCCGTGAAAGGGAGTTTATGAAGATCATCCATTCCGTGAATGTCACCCGGCTCAATACCGGCAGCTTTCATCTTGTCGGCATAGTACGGAACTCTCCCGTACATATAATTTACGCATTTTACGAGGCGCTCACTTTGAAGCGCCCGCAGATCTTCGGGATCGAGACACTCCGCTTGCGGGTTCCAGATATAAGTTGAGATTTCTTTACTAGACATAACTCCATTCCCTCACTTTCATAAACTCACCTTTCAGGTCCGGTCAACACATCGTCCAGTCAACACATCCGTACAAAAATCGGCTGAGAAATAAAAAACGCCCCATTGCATGTTGAAATCCAACAAAGCAATGGGACGGAAAATCCGCGGTACCACCCATTTTCGACTGTATGCACACCCTTACGGCAAAGCATATGTCGCTCTTAGCAGATACAGGAAAGACGTATTGGTGCATGCACCTTTGGTCTTCTATATCCGTGTCCCTTTAACGGTGAACCATCCGGATCAACCTACCGGCCGGACTCACATCCGGTGTTCAGCCAATCTGCTCGGGAGTGAACTTCACATGAGCTTGTCTCATCAACGGGCTCTCAGTCGCTGACCCGCCGTTCCTGTCTGTCAATACTCTGCTACTTTTCTCCGTCAAAGCATTTAAATATGTTCGCAACGAAGCGATTACCTGTAATTATGGTAGGGATAAAAGAAAAAGTCAAGAGGCAACATGACAGGAATGGATGATGCTTTTTTCGCTCGGTCATGTCCTCGGATTGCTTTGCAATCCTGCGGAATCTACTCAAAAAGCATCACTCATTCCCTGTCAGGCGCCCTGTGGGCGCGAAGGTATACATCTCCGCGGCGCGAAGCGCCTTTGTTGGCGATGTGATACCGTTTGTGAGCGCGCCTTAGCCTGCGGGAAGGATACTATTTGTTTCGCTCCCCCTGTCCTCGGCGGGAACGAGTCTGTTGCATTCGCTCCCCCTGTCCTCGGCGGGAACGAGTCTGTTGCATTCGCTCCCCCTGTCCTCGGCTATCGCCTGCGTAAGGCAAGCTCACGCAATAGACTCGTTCCTTTGGTCGCCCTTCGGGCGCTGAGGAAATTACATCTCCGCGGCGCGAAGCGCCTTTGTAAGCGATGTGATACCGTTTGTGAGTGCGCCTTAGCCTGCGGGAAGGATACTATTTGTTTCGCTCCCATGTCCTCGGCTTACGCCTGCGTAAGGTCGCTCGACAAATATTACCCTTCCCGCGTAAATAAGCGGCCCGTGGCCCGCTAAGGAAATTACCTCTCCACACCGTCAAAAAATTCAATTGAAAGAATAACCATTTTCGTGAAGCACCCTTTCAGCAGCCTTGAGATTTTCTTTTTTTAGAAGTATATAGTCTGTGTTGTATGTTGATACCGCAAAAATCGATATGCGGGCATCTGCGAGTATCGATGCAATACCGGCAAGGATTCCACATAGTGAAAAATCCAGGACACCCTGTATTTTTATCGTCCGCCAGCCATCATCCCGCACAATAATCCCGGTCGGAACAACAGTTGTACGGCACACGAGAGACAATTCATCGTCCGTTTTGCCGACAAAAACGAACTCCTCTTCAAAGCATATATCCCTCGAGTCGGTAATCTGGCATACCGTAAACTCATCCGGCAAAATGCGAAGCTCAACGCGGGCTGTCTGAAGAATTGGGTCAGGTAGTATCGTTGGCATATTTCTCTCCCTATACAGCTATAATGCTGATCTTTCGGTCTGTATGTATCATATCGAATTCATGCTAAACAAAGGAAAACACATCTCCGCGGCGCGGAGCGCCTTCATAAGCGATGTAATACCGTTTGTGAGCGCGCTTTAGCTTGCGCTAGCTGGCGTAAGCCGGCGATAGCAAGCGTCCAGCGCGAGCAAATTGTATCACATCGGTAACCTGGCATACCGTAAACTCATCCGGCAAAATGTGAAGCTCAACGCGGGCTGTCTGAAGAATTGGGTCAGGTAGTATCGTTGGCATATTTCTCTCCCTATACAGATATAATCTGATCTTTCGGATAGATGCGTTTCCGCGTCGCGAAGCGCCTTCATAAGCGATGTGATGCCGTTTGTGAGCGCGCCTTAGCTTGCGCTAGCTGGCGTAAGCCGGCGATAGCAAGCGTCCAGCGCGAGCAAATGGTATTACATCGCCAGCGTCCAGCGCGAGCAAATGGTATTACATCTGTGCGAGCAAATTGTATCACATCGGAGTGAATCAAAAAAAGTCTCCCTCCGTCACTTTCGCGGCAGAGGGAGGCTTCCAAGTGCTATTAACACTTTAGTGATACTTCAAAGTCGTTGCAGACTATTAGTCGTATACGAGGTCTTTGATAGAAGCATCATTCATGTTGGCAGCGGTATAGAATTTAGCGCCTGTATCAACATTGGCAACTGCTTCGCCAATAACGGCTTTGTAAGCAAGTTCAACAGCCTGATATCCGATGTTGTAAGGATCCTGTGTGATAGAGCCAAGGAAGTAACCGGCAGCAACTGCGGTCTTCTGGCGGATACCTGCATCAAATCCAACAGCTACGATAGCACCAAGGTCTGCGCCTTCATTTGTAGCATCAAGGATGCCGTTAGCAGCAGATTCGTTGGATCCATAGATAGCAATCGGGCTCTTGTTGAGAAGAGCAGATGCTGATGTAGCAAGGTCGGCAGCAGCAGTTGTAGCACTGACTGCGACGTCAATGACAACAGCAGCGGACTTCTCAGCTACGTCGTTCTTGTACATGTCATGTCCGACGACAGCAATATCAGCGATACCGGCGCCTTTTACAAGCTCAATCATCTTGTCGATGAAGCCTTTTGTTCTGCCCTTAACTGATTCGCTGGTAGCATCCTGAGACAGAACAGCGATTCTTACGGGAGCAGCAACTGTTGCGGCCTTAATCTGTGCTTCGAGTGCAGGGAACATGCTTGTTGCAGCAAGTGCGCCGGCAGCCGTGTTGTCTGTAGAAGCGTTAGCATAGATGGAGCCTTCCGGAGCACCGGGAACACCGGAGTCAAATCCGATAACCGGGATCTTGGATGCAAGGCATTTGTTCAGCTGATCCATAACAGAATCAGTAGAAAGAGCAGCGAGGCAAATAGCCGAAGGCTTCTTTGCGATAGCACTGTCAAGCATGGTAACCTGAGCAGCGATTTCTGACTCGGATGCAGGACCTTCAAAAGTAATTGTAATGCCGTACTTTGCAGCAGCAGCGTCAGCGCCCTTCTTAACTACCTGCCAGAACTGGTGCTGTAAACCCTTGGAAATAACAGGAATGTAGATGTCTTTTGCAGCTATTGTAGCGGCAGCAGCAGCGGTTGTTTCTGCGGCAGCAGCAGCAGCGGTTGTTTCAGCAGCGCCAGCGGCCTTTGTTGTCGCAGCAGCAGCTGCGGCTGTTGTTACAGTAGTGCCTGTTCCGCAAGCTGTCAAAGTGACAGAGAGAGCAAGAGCCAAAGCAAGTGTTGACAGAATTTTTTTCATTTTCATCTTCGTGTAATCCTCCTCATGATAATTGTTTTGAGTTAGTGGATAGACCCGGGTTTATTTGAACCTGCCCAAAGGCAGTGGCTCAATGTTTTTTCTGCTGGCTCATATCAATGAGAACAGCGACGATAACAACAATACCTGTCATAAGCTTCTGGTAGTGTGGCTGAAGATCCATGGAAGGAAGTCCGACACGCAGGCAGCTCATGATAAATACGCCGATGATAGTACCGAATACAGAACCGGAACCGCCTGTAGTAGAAGCACCGCCGATGTAGGTGGCCGCAATTGCATCAAGCTCCATGCCCGAACCGGAACCGGGAAGAACTGTTGTATAAGTACATGCATAAGAAATACCTGCAAGACCTGCACAGAAACCGCTTATTGCATAAGGAACCGTTTTCCAGAGAACTGTATTTACACCGGAAAGGCGTGCAGCTTCTTCGTTGCTGCCGATTGCATATGTATAACGGCCGATTTTTGTTTTGGTAAGAACAACGTTGGCGAGCAGAAGAACAACCAGGAGCAGGATAGCTCCTGTAGGAATTGTCCATCCATTATCCAGCTGCAGCTTGGAGAAAACATCCTTGAACCAGCCTCCGGCTACTTCAGTACGGGCCGGGAAGTTATACGTCTGCACATTTGAGATAACGGAACTCAGACCGATAGCGATCATCATAGTGCCCAGGGTCGCGATAAAGGCAGGCAGCTTGAGCTTGGCAATCAGGAAACCGTTGAAGAGACCAAACATGGTACCTGTAATAAGAATGAATACAAGTGCAAGTCCGAAAGGCATCCCTAATTTTCTGAACAAAACACCGCCGACCATAGCTGAACACATTTGAACAGTACCTAATGAAAGGTCGATACCGCCGCTTATGATTACGAATGTAACACCGATAGCTGCAAACCCAATGTATACGGATGCATCAAGGATGTTAAGAGCCGTCTCATAACCGAAGAAGTTCCTGCCGAAGAAACAGAAGAAGATATAAATTACCAGCAATGCGGCAAACGTCAATAAACGCTGGCTGACTTTCTTTGGCGACTTGATTTTTACTGCTGCGCCGGATCCTACGTTATTCCCTACACTCATTATTTTCACCTCTCTATTTAGATACGTTTGTGAGCAAGAATCATTACTTCTTCCTGTGTTGACCCGGCAGGTAATTCGCCTGTGATATGACCTTCGCACATAACAATGATGCGGTCGGCAAGACGGAGTACTTCAGGTAATTCAGATGAAATAACAATTATTGACTTTCCTTCATCTGCAAGCTCGTAAATCAATTTGTAGATTTCACTTTTTGCGCCGACGTCAATACCGCGTGTCGGTTCATCGAAAATGAGAATCTGTGAGTCCCTGATCAGCCACTTAGCTATAACAACTTTCTGCTGATTACCACCGGACAAATTGCGGACCAGCTGCCTGATTGAAGGTGTCTTTGTTTCAAGCTTATCCACGTACTTCTCGGAAATCTTATTGATTTGACCCTGTTTGACAAAAAGAACGCCCGAGAAAGCATTATAGTTTGCCATTACGGAATTTTCAGATACGCTCAGACCAAGTGCAAGTCCATAGCGCTTACGGTCCTCAGACAGATAACCGATACCGACATTAACGGCATCCTGAGGTTTGTTGATAATAACCGGCTTGCCATTGACCTTGATTTTGCCGGAAGTCTTGATATCTGCTCCGAAAAGAGCTCGTGCGGTTTCGGTACGTCCCGCACCCATTAATCCTGCAAAGCCAAGTATCTCTCCTTTGCGAAGATTAAAAGAAACATCTCTAACCATTTTGCCGGCATTCATACCTTCGACTTCGAGAACGACCGGAGCGCCCGGAGGACAGTTGCTTACCGCTTTAGGCTCTTCGAAAATCGTACGGCCAACCATCATATTAACGATCTGGTCATCGGTACATTCTTCAGTGATCAGCGTTCCTACGTATTCTCCGTCACGCATGACTGAGACGCGGTCCGTAATCTGTTTGATCTCATCGAGACGATGGGAAATGTATATCATTCCTACTCCCTGCGCTTTGAGATCATGCATGACACGGAACAGAGCGGCAATTTCAGCATCAGATAGTGCAGCTGTCGGCTCATCGAGAATCAGAACCTTGGACTCAAAAGAAATAGCCTTAACAATTTCGACCATCTGCTGCTTACCGACAGTAAGATTTCCGACAAGTTCTGTGGGATCAATGTCAAGTCCTAATTTGTAAAGCAGGTTCTTTGCCATGGTATTAATGGCTTTCTCATCCAGAAAAATGCCGTGCATTTTTTCCCGTCCGATAAAAATATTCTCCGCTACTGTCAGATGCGTCATCATCTGCAGCTCCTGGTGAATCATACAAATACCTTTTCCCTGTGCGTCGCGGGTAGACTTCAAATGAATGGACTCACCATTGTAGATGATGTCGCCTTCATCACGTGTATAAATACCAGACAAAATCTTCATCAGAGTTGACTTACCAGCACCGTTTTCACCCATCAGCGCATGAACTTCACCTTCATTCAAATCGAAGCTGACTTTCTTGAGCGCTTTGACGCCGGGGAAACTTTTACTAATACCAGTCATTTTTAGAATTTGCACAGCCAATCAATCCCCTCCATATCCACTGATCTTTGGTTTTTTGGTCAACCCCATAGTAACAAAAGTAACAAAGACATATTTTCGTTTTTTTCTACGAAAATTCTAAAAAAACACTTTAATCATCTGAAAATCAGCTGCGAAACGATACGTCGCCGTCATATAACGAAGCACAAATGATGCGCGAAACGTTATGTGGTTGTGCAAAGTGTACGAACCGTTCGTTGTTTTGCACAAAAAAACACGTCCGGCCTGCTGCTTTCCACAGACCGCACGTGCAATTACAGTTTTTATGAAAAATGTGATTCTCTCATTTCACACATGAAAAAGTCGTGTTATTTTGCTGTTCTGTCATGTAAAAGGGAACAGCAGCTTCTCATTCTCTTCAAGATACATTGTGTCTTTAGTCACAACAATGGATCCGGTATCGTAGAACGGATCGATTCTATTCCCGTCCAGAAGCGAAATAGCCTGTGTCATAGCTACATAGCCCATGTTAAACGGACGCTGTATCACCGTTGCACTAAGGCACCCTTCCTCCAGATATGTGTTAAGCGAGGGGGAGCTGTCAAATCCAACCAGAATTATCTTGCCGGCAAGTCCTGCCTCCTCAATAGCACGGGCTGCGCCTATGGTTGAATATTCATTCAGGCAGACGATACCTCCGATATCCGGATTTCCCAGAATACCGGAAGCAAGTTCAAAAGCGATTTCCTCAGAACCGGCAGAATCCACTGTCGGCAGAGCGACAGTATCGGGCGAGAGGCCCTGCCGGACTCCCTTATCCCTGTCCTTCGAAGAATTGGTTCCAATCAGAGGAGAAATAACAGCCAGTTTCTTTCCTTCAGGCAGAAGGGCCTGTATGGTTTCTCCTGCCTTGACTCCGGCCGCCACATTATCCGTCGCTACAAAGCAGGTGCCGATCTGTTTTCCGTTGCCGTTCACGGTCGAGTCAAGCGTGATAAGTGGAATTCCGGCGTCACATACCGCCTGGGCCGGTTCCGAAAGCCTTTCATAGTCGGATGCAGCCAGTATGATCACATCCGGCTTGGCTTCGATAGCCTGATATACCAGGTTGATTTGCTTATCGAGATCGGATTCCAGATCCGGGCTCCAATACTCATAATCAATTTTGTATTCTTTGGCCGCAACATCAACACCGCTTCTCAGGCTCATCCAAAAGGCAATATTTTGATTTGTCTTTCCAATTACAATAATTTTGCGGGAAGGAAGTACATCAGCCGAAGCAAAATACGATATAGCGATAAAGGTTGTTATTCCGATCACCACTGCAGCAGCAATTGTCCAGAGGGCGACTTTGGTAAGCTTCGTTTTTTGTTGTTTCCAAAAATGTAAGTATTTCATCGTTTTCCTCTTCCCTTTTATATCGCAGGGTGTCCAGGCTGTCTTATCAATTATGTGAACGGAAACAGAAGCTTCTCATTTTCTTCGAAATACATGGTTTCTTTTGTTACCAGGATGGAACCGGTATCATAGAAAGAGTCTACCTTATTACCGTCAAGAACTTCCATGGCTTTTACCATTGCCACATACCCCATGTTGAAAGGACGCTGAATCACGGTTGCATTCAGGCAGTCTTCTTCCAGATATGTGTTGAGCGAGGGAGAACTGTCAAATCCGACAAGAAGCACCTTGCCGCTGAGTCCCGAACTGATAAGGGCCCGGGCGGCCCCAATGGTGGAATACTCGTTCAGACATACAATTCCTCCGATTTCCGGATCTTTCAGAATTTTCAAGGCAAGCTCAAATGCATTATCTTCCGAACCGGCAGCATCAAATGTCGGCAGAACGGTAATATACTCAGCGAGACCCTGACGCACACCGGCATCGCGGTCACGTGAAGAAGTTGTACCTAGTTGATGTGATATTACGGCAATTTTTTTGCCCTCCGGCAAAAGAGCTGTCATCGCCTCCCCGGCTTTTACTCCGGCCGCTACATTATCCGTGGCAACGAAGCAGGAGCCGCTCTGCCCATCGCTTCCATATACGTTGGAATCCATTGTTATCAGCGGAATGTGAGCATCAATAATAGCCTGCGCAGGGTCGCCAAGGCGGGCATAATCCGTGGCAGCCAGAATGATGGCATCGGGTTTGGCTTCAATAGCCTGATATACAAGTGCAATCTGCGCATCTACGTCCGATTCGGAATCCGGCCCCCAATATTCATATTCGACACCATATTCTTTGGCAGCTACATCAACTCCATCGCGCAGGCTCAGCCAGAAAGCAAGATTTGAAGTCGTCTTGCCGATTACGATGATCTTTGTCGGTCCTTTAGTAAGCGCGGCCGGCATTTTGTAAACAGCTGCATATGTAATAATACTGGCCGTCACAAGAAAAGTAATGACGAGAAGAACCAGCTTCGCAACTCTCTTGATTCCGCTGCCCGAGTAGGCATCCTGCTTCATTTTGTTTTCCTCTCTCACTCAAAAATCAACGGCAAGATTAACGTCACAATCGTTCTCATCCCGGGCTTTCCATTCTCATCCGGGATTTCTTCACCCTGAGCCGTTGATTTGATGGTCATGCCGTACTCAGACCCAAAGAACAATTTGATTCTGTCTTTCACGTTGTTGATGCCTATACCGCTCTCATCTTTCGGAGCAATATCTAAGGTACCTTCCAGGATTCCCTTGTCAAAGCCAACACCATTGTCACTGATTGTTATATACAGCTTTTGATCTTCCGCGTATGCGGAGACGACAATAAGGCCCTGTCCCTTAAGTTGTTTGATGCCGTGGTAGATTGCGTTTTCAACCATGGGCTGAATGATCAGCTTGATCACTTTTGCCTGCAGAATCGATTCATCAACATCAATCCTATAGTTCAGCTTATCCTGATACCGCATCTTCTGGATCTTCATGTAGTTAGTGACATAGTCCATTTCCGTCTTCAGCGTAACAAGTTCACTGGCATTACTTGTCGTGGCGCGGAATAACTTCGAAAGGGAGGAAGTCATCTCGATTACCTTCTCATTCTCACCGATCTCCGACATCCAGATGATTGACTCCAGCGTATTGTATAGGAAATGCGGGCGGATCTGAGCCTGGAGCGCCTGCAGTTCGCTGATTCTCTTCTGTTCTTCGATCAGAAGTTCCTGTTCAACAAGATTCTTGATCTGCTCTGTCATAACATTAAAGCAGTCGCCGAGTTCGGCAACTTCATTGTTTACGGTAATATTCGCTTTGGCATCGAAATCGCCTTTTTCAAATTGCTTCATTGATGCCTTAAGCTGGAGTATCGGGTCCGTCAGCCGCTTGGAGGCAACGTAGGAAATAATAAAAGTAATGACGGAAAAGAACAAGCCGATAGCTACAAAGAGAACGATGACATCCGAACTGATGGAAACCAGCTGGTTGGTGTCGAACACGCTGACGGTTACCCAGCCTGAGGTGGGAGACAATGAACTGGTATAGATATATCCATCGCTGAACACGGACTTGACACCTTCCGACCTTGTTACAAGATCGAAGCGTTCCGACTTAATTCCGCTGTATACGAGCCTCTGCTGAGGGTGGTACACAAGGCGGCCGTCAGCACCGACAATAAAAATATACCCGGACTCATTATAAGAGAGGCTGCTGCATATATCTGCAATCTGCTGATAGTTCAAATCTATCAGCAGCACCCCGCACAGACGCCCGTTATAATACAGGGCGCGGCTCATTGAGATAACCCAGTCGTATTCGCCCGCCACAACGTTTTCAACTCTTGAAGACGAAAAGACAGGCTCACCTTTGGCTGCTGCTGCATCCTTATACCACCCTGACTCCTTGTAATTCCAATACGGATTGACACCCATCTGCTCCTTATTGGAGACAAAGGATCCGTCTTCCCTGAATATGATCAGATTGACAAAATCCGGACGGGTTCCGGCCACCGTTGCAAGTTCGTCTTTTACCGCAGTACTTTCTTCCGGAAGTGTTTCCGATATGTATTCGACTACATTATCATTTTCAACAATATAGTCCGATACGCTTATCATTCCGTCGATGTAATAATTGATACTGTTGTCTATCTGACTTAGCATCTGGTTGGTATAGGAGATGGCATTTGTCCTCAAAATACTTGCGGCAATCGAATAGGTAACGGGAAACAGCACTAACAGAATACTCACAATGATAAACAGCGAGGTAAAAAGAATGCTGTTACGCAGATGTCCTGTGTGTGCTTTAGCCATTGCTATACCTTTCTTCCAAAAGTCTTTCTGTATTCCTTTGGATTCATCCCGTTATTTTTCTTGAAGGCGACTGTAAAATAGGCAGGATTCTCATAACCGACCTTCTCGGCAATAGAATAAAGCATCAAATCCGTGTTGGACAGAAGCTCCTTAGCCTTATCCATACGCACTTCCGTCAGGTATTCGACAAATGTTTTGCCGGTATTCTCTTTGAAAAAAATACTGAAATAACTCATACTTACGCAGAGATGATTACATACGGCCATAAGGGAAAGATCACTTTCGGCAAAATTATCTTTGATGTACTCCTTGGCCATAACCGAAAGCCGCCGGACACCGCCGTGCCTTTCGGTACGAAGAAGTCCAACACACTCATGGCAGATATTAACAAGCCAGTCCTTCATGCGCGGCAGATAATCAGCCCCGTTCTCATCCGGAAAAGTGGTATTGATGTCAGTGCTGATATTTACATTTTCTGAACGGATGCCGGAAAGCAGACGATTTACAACACTGGCATACTCATATTGGATATCCTTCTTGGACATGCTCGATAATTGCACCGTCTGTATCATGGTTTCAATGAGTTCATTAATCTTGTCTTCATCCTGCAGTCTGATCTGAAGGAAAATCTCTTCTTTGAACTTGTCAAAATCAAAAGGCCGGATCTGTTTCTTAATGTCATCAGGAGCAATGATATAGTCAACCGGCATCAGAAATTTATAGTTCAGGCATTTCAGCGCCTCATTATATGAATCTTTCAGCAGGGAAAGTGACGACACCATTTTACCGATACCAATAGTCACGGCAAGCTTCAGTGTCTGCATGATTGTATCGTGGGTATTCTCACAGAGGTTTCGAAGTCTCATGCTTAAGGCATTCTCGTCACTTCCCGACCCGAGAATAGCCGTTTTACCGTCTGCAAGGGAAAAAGCAAACATCCCAGTCCCTTCCCCGGCAAGTTCTGTGACAATATTCGTAATCATATACTGCAGAAGTTCCGTACTGACGTTAAGCAGCTGTATGGCTTCGCTGACATCCTCGATCTCAATCAGACTCAGGATATAGAAATTCATATCCGTTGCCAGACCAAAAGAATGCGCTTCACTTGCGATCGACTGCGGTTCGACGGTTCCCTGAACAAGCCTGTTCATAATCTGATCCCTGACCAGCGGACTCACAATATACAGCATGCGCTTGGCGGTACTGATCTGATTCCTGCGTTCCGCCTGCTCATCGAG